>OBLR010000096.1_pt1 | contig 15880 bp, 12 predicted proteins | sample 1519891 | NCBI WGS metagenome assembly OBLR01 (sample SAMEA3113583, study PRJEB22503) | soil metagenome | reverse complement strand
GCGCCGCCGCGACCGGCTCGGCCTGTGCAATTGGAGCAGGTTCCGGCGCGGGCGCCACCGCACCACCGCCGCAGGCACCGGCATGAGCTCGAAGCCGAGCTGCCGCAGGCACTTGACGAAGAGCTTGTCCTCTCCCCAGGGAAGCCCGGGCGGATAGCCCCCGGCGAGGCGCCATGCCTCGACGGAGAAGCAGTAGCCGTTTCGCCCGGCCGGGGTGACCGGGCGGCCGAGCGGGCCGGCGCGGTCGCTCGGCTTGAACGCGGTGAGCGTGAGCCACCCGGCCGCGCGCTCGAACGGCGTGTGGGCGTCCGCCTCCGCCACGCCCACGCAGACCCGGCCTGAGCCGTCGCCGAGCGCGGCGGCCAGCTCGGCGAGCCACCCGGAACCCACCCGGCTGCCGGCGTCCAGGGTGGCTACGGCCGGAGCGGATGTCCGGGCGATAGCCTCGTTGCGACCGCGACCGGGGGTCGCGCCGGGCACGCTGAGCACGCGGAGCCGCGGCCAGCGACGCGCGCGCTCCTGGAGCAGCTCGAACGTGCCGTCACGTGACCCGGCGTCCACCACGAGCACCTCCGCCGGAACCAAGCTCTGCGCGGCGCAGTCGTCAAGGAGATCGGCGATGTTCTCCACCTCGTTCAGCACCGGGATGACGATCGTGGGGCCCGGCTCAGACATCTACGAGCGCATCCTCGATCGCGGACTCCATCTCGTCGATGCGGCGGCTCCAGGAGTAGCGCTCGGCACGCGCCATGCGAGCCCGTCGCGCCGCCGGGCCATCGTCTGTTCCCGCCCGCTCGATCGCCTCGGCGAACGCCTCGGCGTCGTCGGCCAGGCGCACGTGGGCCGCCAGCTCCCGGGCCGCGCGCAGCGAAGTGCTGACCACCGGCCGCCCCGCGGCTAGATACTCCACCAGCTTGATCGGGAAGAGGTTCTCCGTGTACGCGGTCCGGCGGTATGGCATGAGGCAGACCGCCGCCCCGGCCAGCAGGGAGGGGATGTCGCCGGACGGGAGCGTCCCGAGCAGCGTCACGTTGGGCACCGTCGCCAGCGCCCGCGCCGAGTCGGGGTCGGCCGGGCCGGCGACCAGGAAGCGCCATCGGGGCAGGAGCCGGGCGCCGGCGGCGAGCAGCTGGCCGTCGAAACGGAAGTCCATCGAGCCGCAGTACACAGCGGTGCGGGGCGTGGGGTCCGCCCCGGCGGCCGCCCGGGCGAAGCCCTCGCTGTCCACGGCAGCGGGCGCCAGGACCACGTTCGGATGCTGTGCCGCAAGCCGGTCGCGGATGGGGGGCGACCAGGCGAAGACTACGTCCGCCCGCTCCAGCACCCGCTGCTCCGCGCGGCGGTAGTGCCGCCGCAGCCGGGCGGTCATCCCGGGGCCGTGCTCGTGGTCGTCGACGACCTCGTAGACCACGAGCCGGATTCGGGGATCCGCGACGAGCGGTGCGAGCTCCGGCGTCGGGAACCGCAGCCATGCGATCACGTCGTTCTCGTTCGTCAGCCGGGACATGAGCTGCCTCCGCAGCCACGCGTAGTTCAACCCGTCGATCAGCGGCGCCCGACGGGGCAGCATCAGCTTCGGGGTGACCACCTCAAATGGAGGCTCGGGGAGGGAGGCGGAGCCGGACCGCCGCCGGTGGAGGCCGCGGAGCAGGCGGGCCAGGTGACGAGGGCGCGGGTTTCGGATACCGAGTTGCTCCACGTAGTGGACGACGTAGCCACGCTCGGCGAAGCGGGCCATCTTCTCCTCGGCCTCGCGGTTGTGGTAGCCGTACGGAAAGTCGGAGTAGAAGAGGATCTCTCTGGTCACCGGCTGAACGTGCGCCAACCCCGCACCAGGCCTTGCCAGGTGCCCGCCGTCCGCCACGCCGCCGTCCGCGCGCGGAGCCACGAGCGACGGCGCAGGGAGCTGGCGAGCATCCGGCCGTCGCCGGCGACCTGGATGGCGAGCAGCCGCCACGGATAGCGGTCGCCGGCGAGCAGGTGCTTGGCGCAGAAGGCTGAGTGTCCGAGGTTGTACCTGGAGAGCAGGCGGGGGATGTCCTCCTGCCGTCGCCACTGGTGGTGGACCAGCCAGACCGCGGGGGTCGTGGCCGCCCGCAGCCCGGCTCGCAGCAGGCGGTAGTTGAGGTCCATGTCCTCGGCGCCGTGGAGCGGGGTGCCGGGTCCCAGGCGCTCGTCGAAGCCCTCGAGGCCCAGGAAGCTCGATCGCCGCACGATCATGTGGCCCGAGTAGCCCAGCCGGCTGGGCGGCACGGGGGCGACCCAGACCCGCGTCCGGTCCACCTCGAAGGTGCTGACGGCGAGCGCCGCTCGCTCCGTCGGCGCCCCAGGGGCCCGGATGGCCCCGTACAACGCGTCCGGCCAGTCCAGCCGCTCGAGCTCACGGCGCACGGCATCGCCCCAGTTGGGCGGGACCTCCACGTCGTCGTCCAGGAACGCCACGTACTCCCCGGTCGCGCCGCGCGCGGCGGTGTTCCGCGCTTTGGAGGCACCCCGACTCGACTGGTGGACATAGCTGACGCCGCGTCCGGCCAGTTCGGCCAGTGCGAGGCGCGTGCGCTCGTCCGGGCTTTGGTCGACGACGATGACCTCGCGGACCGCCGGGCCGGCCAACAGCACGCTCTCGACGGCCCGCCGGACGTGCTCGGGACGGTCGGCTGTGGCGATCGCCACGCTTACCACGCCGGTCGCGCGGGCTCGGCGGACCCTCGCCGGCGTTCCATCTGGTCGAGCGCGCCACCCACCCCGATCAGGGCCCACGCCAGCGTCGAGGTCTTCGGGTCGAGGAACGTCACGTCGAAGACGTTGTGGACGAAGAGGACCACGCCGGCACCACCCAGCGCCAATCCCATCGTCCGCGTACGAGCGTCGGCGCTGCGGCGCAAGCGAAGGCAGAGCGCGAAGAATGCGACGATCAGGAGAGCCAGCGCCGACAGGCCGATCAGGCCCTGCTCGGCTGCGGTGTTCAGGTAAAGGTTGTGCGCAGTCTCCGGCGGGTCGAGGAAGCCGCCGCCCAGATAGGTGCGGCCCGGTTGCTCCAGGTCCAGGTAGGCGTCGGCGAACCCGTTGAGCCCCACGCCCGCCACCGGGTTGGCGTCGAACATCTCGACGGACGCCCGCCAGAAGTCCAGCCGGGTGGCGATCTCCGGACGGTCGAGGCTCGCCACCTCGGCGACGCGGCCGCGCCAGACGTCCGGCGCGAGCAGGGCCAGCAGCACCAGTACCCCGGCAATGACCGGCCACGAGTTCTTGTGGCGGATCAGCACCAGCGGCAACGCAATGAGGGCCACCAGGGCCCCGCGGGAGTAGGTGAGCACGACGACGAGCACGCCGAGCGCCGCGACGACCAGGCACGCCGTTCGGAGGAGAGCAGAAGGCCTAAGGGCGAACACCCCCAGCGCGATCGGCACCAGCAGGCCCAGGAACCCCGCGAGCTGGTTGGGGTGCGGGAAGAACGACGCGATGCGGTACTCGACCGTTCCGGTATCGCTCACGAACCCCACGCGGCTGACGTCCCCCACCGCGTACTGGTAGACGGCGTGGGCGCCGACGACGAGACCGACGACGACGAGGGACGCGAGCACGGGCCACAGGCGCTGCCAATCGGTCAGGAACATCGATATCAGCAAGTAGACCATCAGCGAGCCGGCCACCAGCAAGAACTTGGAAGCGGCCTCGGCCTCGTTCTCGGCAATCGGCACGGAGAGCAGAGCGGCCCCCAGGAAGAGCAGGGCTGGAAGCAGCAGGGAAGGGGAGCGCAGCCGCTCGCCGCTCATGAGGACGCGCAACGCCTGGACGCCGACCAGGAGGACGGCCCAGGCCACCAGCGCCACTCGGATCTTGGCCTGGCCCGGCTCGGTGATCGACACGTTCTCGGCGAACGGGGTGAGAACTATGAGCAGCGCAATGCCGTACTCGAGCCTCCAGAGCCCGATCACCAGGGCCACCGTCGCGGCGGCGGCGATCGGCGGCACGCTGGGCTCGATTCCGTAGGCAGCGAGGGCGTAGGCGGCCCCGGCCAGCGCGGCGAGGCCCGCCAGCCCGAGGAGCGCGGGCACACGAGCCAGAGCGCGGCTCCCCCCACGCCGGCGCAGCCGCAGAACGGCGGCGTGGCCTCCGGCGCCCATCTAGCCGGCCTGGCGCGAGGAGGGCCTCTCCTCGACCAACGGCTCCGGCCGCGCCCGGGTGGCCAGCGCGCCGTAGTAGGCGTAGGTGTCCTCCCTCGAAGGGATTTCGTTTATGACGATCCCGGCGAGAGGAGCGCGGGCTTGACGAAGCTGGCTCGCGGCGGCGACCGCCTGTCGGCGCTTGGTGAGGCGGTGGTTCAGCACGAACAGGACTCCGTCCACCTCGTGGCCCAGGACCGAGGCGTCCGCGCCAGCCGACAGCGGGGGGCTGTCGACGATCACGAAGTCCGCCCACACGGAAGCCTCGCGAAGCAGGCGCTGGATCATGCCCGGTTGCAGCAGGGCCGCCGGGTTGGGGGGCACGGCGCTCGCCGGAACGAGGTAAACGTTGCTCCACGGCGTCTCATGTACGACCTCCTCGAAGGCCCACTCCAGCGCCAGGTAGTGGGTGAGCCCGGTGGTGGGCTCCGGCTCAACCCCCATCAGTCGAGTCAGGCTGGGCCGGCGCAGGTCCCCCTCGATGATCACCACCCGCTTGCCCTGCTCGCCGACCACCTGCGCAAGCTCGAACGCGGTGGTCGACTTGCCCTCGGCTGGCGCGGCGCTCGTCACGAGCACGCTGGTGAGCGGCTGCTTCGGGCGCAGGAAGGTCAGGTTGGTGTGCAGGACCCGGAAGTTCTCGAGGAAGCTCTGCTGGGTCCGTTGGGCCGCGCGGGCCCGGGGAATGCGTCCGAGCACCGGCAGGCCGAAGGTGCGCGAGATCTCCTCGTCGTCTCCGAGCCGCGCGTCGAGGCGGTCGCGCAGGAGGGCCAGCGCGGCCCCGAGCAGCAGCGAGAAGACGAGCATGACGGCGGAATACAGCACCGGGCGGGGCCGGACGGGCTCGCCCGGCTGGCGGGCGGGGTCGGCAATCGAGACCTCGCTCTGGGTCCGCGCGGTCAGGTTGGCGGCGGCGTAGTCCGTGAAGACCCGGGCGTAGACGTTGGCGAGCTCGGCGGCCTCCTCCGGCGAGTCGCCCTCGGCGGTGATCACCACCAGCTGGGTGTCGGCAACCGGCTTGAAGTCCGTCCGGTCGAGCACGGCGTCGGGGCCTACGGCTTCAGGCACCTCCGCGGCCACACGTGCGGCGACGTTCCGGCTCTGGATCAGCTCCGCGTAGGTCCGCGCGATAACCTGGCCGGACTGGATGGCCTCGAAGTCGGTGCCGGCCTGGTTGCGGTCGCCCACGAACAGAGTCGCGCTCGAGGAGTACACCTTGGGCAGCGATTGCGCCACGTAATAGGTCGCTCCGGTGGCGATGAGTACCACGGCCAGCACGATCAGCTTGCGCCGCCAAAGGGTGAGGAGGATCTGTCCGGCGGACATGCGCTGAGTCTAATGTCGGCTCCGGGCGCCCCGGCCTAGAGCGCCCCGCCTCGAAGGTCGATTCGCCGGCCTTCCTCGACGAGACGCCTGCGCTCGCGCCGCCACTTCCACTGGAAATGGACGAACGCCATCAGATGGCGCACCGCGACGGTCGAGAGGGGGCGCCGCGAGGTGCTTCGCCGGTAGTCGTGCACCACCGTGGCAGCCGGGTCGTACGCGATCCTGAATCCCGCCTGTCTTATCCGCAGGCACCAGTCGGCGTCATCGGGCCCGAAGAACATGCGCTCGTCGATCTCGCCGGCGGCTCGCTGGGCGGCTTCGGTGAAAAGCTGACACGCGCCGAGGACGTACTCCACCTCGCGCGGCTCATCATGTGGGTCGTCCGCCATGAGATGTCGCCGCACGAGCTCCGCGTCCTCGAACAGCAGGCGCAGCGGCGGACGGCGGAGCAGCGGCAGCGCGAGCGGCGGGAAGCGTCGCGTCGAGAGCTGCAACCGCCCGTCGGAGTAGACGAGTCGCGGCCCCACCAGTCCGACGCCCGGGTGCTCCCGGACGAAGCGGACCAGCTCCGGCAGCGCTCCGGGGGTCAGCCGCGCGTCGCTGTCGAGGAACATGCGCATGGCGCCGGTGGCGCAGCGCAGCCCGTGGTTGCGCGCCACCACTCCCTCGTTCGCCTCCCGGCGGATGATCCGTACGGCCGGAAACCTCCGCGCCACGGCCTCGGACGTCCCGTCGCGCGACCCGTTGTCGACGAGGATGAGCTCGGTCGGCACTTCGCCCGCGTGGCGCTCGACGGAGTCGAGGCAGCGGACGACCTCGTCGCGAACGTCGCACGCGATGACGATGATCGAGACCGTAGGGGCGGTCGGGGCTCCGCCGGTCACTCCGCCCGCCGGAAGGTCGCGGCGACCGTCATCAGGAGGATGCGGAGGTCCAATCCGAGCGACCAGTTCTGGACGTAGTAGTTGTCCCACTCCACGCGATCCGCCAAGGATGTCCTGCCCCTCAGTCCGTGCACCTGGGCCCAGCCGGTGATACCGGACTTCACGCGGTGGCGATCGTTGTAGCGCTCAACGCGCTCGCCGAACAAGGCGGCGAACTCGGGCCGCTCGGGCCGGGGTCCCACGAGGCTCATCTCGCCGCGCAGCACGTTCACGAGCTGCGGCAGCTCATCGAGCGAGGTACGCCGGAGCGCGCCACCCACGCGGGTGCGGCGGTCCGAGCCCTCGACTCCACCGGGCGCCACGTCGGCCGCCAGGAAGAGCGCCACTCCCTCGGACTGGGGCGCATCCTCCGGCTGCCACATCGACCGGAACTTGAGCATGAGGAAGTCGCGCCCGTCGCGGCCGACGCGGCGCTGCCGGAACAGCACCGGGCCGGGCGAGCTGAGCTTCACCGCCAGGGCGACCGTCGCCAGGAGTGGCGCGAGGGCCACGAGCAGCAGCGCTGCGGTGACCCGATCGAACCCGTGCTTCACCCGGAACTGCCACCCCAGGGGGTCCACGGAGTGGAGGCCCAGCACCGGCAGACCCCCCAGGTGATCGAGCGCCACGTGCACGTTGACGGTTTCGAACAGACGAGGCACGAGCGAGACGTCGAGCCCGTGGAGCTCGCACTCGCGCAGGAACGGCACCAGCGTGCGATCGGGGGCGGTGCTGAACGCCAGCAGCACATGCCGTGCGCCCGTCTCCCGGGCCACGGGTCCGAGGGCCGCGAGTGGCCCGAGCACGGGGGCGCGGCGCTCGGGAACCATCTCCGGCGGGGGCGGATCGCCGTCCAGGTACCCGACCGGGATCAAACCGAGCTCCGGCTGCGCGAGGAGGCGGCGTTCGACGTGCGCGCCCACGCGGCCCGCCCCGACGATCAAGACCGGGCGGCCGACGAGCCGGCTGGCGCGAGCGCGTCGCTGCGCCCAGCCGAGCAGCAGGCGCCCGGCGACGGCGTAGGCGCTCGCGAAGAGCCAGGCACGCGCGAGGAGCGGCGCGGGATCGGTGTCCGGAGCAACCAGCGCTGCCCCCGCGATCAGCGTGATGGCGGCAAGGGAGGTCGCGGCGAGGACCTGTGGCGCGCCCTGCGCCACGCCGGTGCGGACCCGGTTGCTGTAAAGGCCCCAGACCGCCATGAGCGCCATCACGAGCGGGGCGAAGACGAGCACGAGCACCTCGCCCGTTGGGTCGGCGGCCTCGGCCGGTGCGCCGAGTAAGGCAGCGGCCCCTCCGAGACCCAGCGCCAGCAGGTCGGCGCTCAGCCGAAGCAGCGTCCAGCCGGGCCCCTCGAAGAGCTCCCGGCGGGTACGTGCCCACCCGCCCGAGGACCTGGGACGGCGCTCCTTGCCCGCCTCCGCTGGGGCAGACGGAGCGGCGGCGCCACCTCGTAGCTCCGGTCCGGTCCTGGATTCGTAGAGACGCTCCACGGTAGTGACGGCATCGTGCGCTACCCCGCCGGCAGCGCGAGGCCAGTATCTATTTCGGCGCATCCTGGCGCCACTTGAGCGCCGGACGACGCGCTCAGGCAGTGCCAGGTGCGCGGGTCAGGCGGCGCATCCCCACGCCCGCGAGCGCCAGAAGCACTCCCGCTCCGAGGAGCAGCGCGAGGTCGGCGCCGGTGAACGGCAGCGCACCTCCGTCGTCCTCCGCGGAGACGGTTGTGGGACTCAGGCCCTGTCCGCCCTGTGCGGTGTCGCCGATGCCCCCGATCTGGCCCTGCGTCTGGCCGCCCACGTCGTTGTAGGCGTCCAGTGTCTGCGCGACCGCAGGGACGGCCGTAGCCGCAAGCAGTGCCGCAACGATGAGCATTACTCCGATGATTCGTCTGATGCTGTGCACGAGAAGTTGATCTCCCTTACCCGGTCGTCGATGTTCGCGAACCCGAGATTTCGACCGATATGCCGTACGTCCGCGTCCTTCGCGCCCTCCAGGCCGTTCGACGCCCAACTCCTTTGTACCACGCGCTTGGCGTCTGCGCGACGGTCTGGACACGCGCTGCGACGGTTTGTATACGCGCTCAGGGCGCCGAGGTCGGCGCTCGCGCGCGAGCCCGGCGAAGAATCCTAGCGTTCACTTGATCCGTCGACAGCGGTCGCCCACGCCGGGCCCCCCGAAGCGCGTGGCGGACGATCGCGTCGTTCGGAGTCTCGGCACGGGCGCGCACAAGCAGTCGCACAGCCCGCCCGCGGTCCCCGCGCTCGCCCGCCAACAGGCCGAGCTCGAGGAGCGCGTACGCGTTGCGCGGCTCGCGCTCGAGCGCGGCGCGGAACCGGCGCGCGGCGAGCTCGCGCTGGTCGAGTCGCAGGGCGATCGTGCCGGCGGTCAGCGCGGGTTGGGGAGACAGGGGGTTCAGCGACTCGGCTCGGTCGAGCCGGCGGAAGGCCGCCGTGGGATCCTCACGCCAGTCCTCCGAGGCGCGAGCGATCTGGCGCTCGGCGAGCCACGGCGCGCCAAGGCTGGCGGCCAGCGCGACGCCCACCGCTCCGGCCAGGACGATGCCGGCTACGCCCCGGCGCGTGGAGCTCCGGCGGCCGGGGGGCCGTCGCGGCGCAAGGGCGCCGGCCAGGCCCAGCATGGCGAACGCCGGGCCGGCGAGCGCCGGAAACTCCCAAAACCAGTCCACGGACCCGTGGAGCAGCCAGTAGCCGAAGATGGCCAGCGAAGCCGCCGCTACACCACCCGCCGCTGCGCCGGATCGGCGCGCACCCGCGCCTGCCAGCGCCGCCGAGAGCAGGGCCGCGGCCAGCAGCAGAGCTCCCACCACCCCTGTCTGGGCCAGCACGCCCAGCGGCAGCGAATGGGCGAAACGAGGCTGCTCCGGGCTGTCGCCGCGCCGCAGGTACTCCGGCTGGAAGTTGTCCGCGCCCACCCCGCCGACCGGATGGTCGGCGAAGACCTCGACTGCGACGCTCCAGAAGTCATGCCGGTTCGTTCCGGCGGACGCGAACCGCGAGCTGCGGACGCCCGGCGCCGTATCGTTGCTCTTGAACTCGTCCCACGCCGTGGAGGCCTTCGTCACGGGGCTCCCCTCGCTCACCACGAAGGCGGCGAGCCCACCGGCGATCGCAAGCGCCGCCGCGGCGGCCGTCCCGAGCCGCACTCCGCGTGAGACCGCCGGCGATAGGCGCACGCGCCGGTCGAGGACCCCCCACGCCAGGCCGACCACGGTCAGCGCCGCCGCGGCGAGCAGGATCGCCGTCGCTGCGCGGTGAACCAGGCCGTCCAAACCGCTGGGGGTGAAGTCGTCCCGGACTGCGATCACGGACCCGCTCACCAGCGCCGTGCCGCCCGCGGCCGCCGCCACCGCCCACAGCCGCCTCACCCGCCCTGGTCCGAGCAGGACGAATACGATCAGGGCCACGGGTAGGGTGAGGATCCAGCCCCGGCTCTGTCCCATCAGGGCGAGCGCGAGAAGAAGGCCGCCGCCGCCGAGGGCCAGCGCGCGCACCGGGACCGGCACCTCCCGCGCCGCGGCGCTGGCGAGACACGCGAGCGCCCCGAGCGTCCAGAACGCCACGTTGGCGTTGATGTACCCGGCTGGCTCGGCCAGCCGGACCTCGATGAAGTAGCTGATGGGATCGCCCGCGCCGTCCACGCGCACGAGCTCGACCATCCCGATGCCCGCGATGCCGAGCCCGAGCGCCGCCGGCACCAGGCGCCCGGCGGCCGGCGTGACCGGCCACAGCACGAAGAGCGCGTATACGACCGCGTAGACCGCGGCCCGATTCGCACCTTCCCACGCCGTCCCCTGCTGCTCGGCCCAGGCGATCGACAGGTAGGCCCAGGCCGCGCAGCAGCCCAACAAGGCGAGCGCGGCGAGGGCCGCGCGCGGCACACCGCGGGGGGGCCCGAGGGCGACGGCGCTCACGCCGAGCAGCGCGAGGAGGAACAGGCCCGCGGGGTACCAGGCGGTTGGGAAGTAGCCCCCGTTCGACGCTCCCAGCACCAGGAATACGCCGATGGCGACCATCATCGGCAGGAGCCCGGGGCTCCCTCGCAGAGCCTTTACCATCGCGCCATCGTTCTCAAGGTCCTCTACTGGGTCGCAGTGCTGGCCATCTCGCTGGCGCTCGTCATCGGCCTCATCCTGTTCTTCGAGTCGCGCGACCAGTCCTCCATTGAGGGCGCCGCGGCGCCGGCGCTCACGAGCGCCTGACTCGCGACGCCTCTCGCCGCACCTGCCTGGCGAACACGATCACCCGCTCGGCCGCGCTGTACAGCGGATGGCACGCGCTCAGCATCAGCCGGCGGTACCCGGCCGGCTCGAGTACGGAAAGGTCCTGGTCGTCCACGATCCTGATGCGCTCGACGCGGTAGAGGAAGGTCCCGTCCGGCATGTCCACGCGGATGCTCTGCCCGCGACGGAGGTCGTCGATGTTCCGGAACGGGGCGCCGTAGGTCGTGCGGTGCCCCGCGATCGCCGTGGTGCCGCGCTCCCCGGGCAAAGGGGTGTCCGGGTAGTGGCCGGGGCCCTTCCTGAGATCCTCGGTGTCGGTGCCCTCGATCACGTACTCCGACACCCCGATCGAGGGGATCACGATCCGGGCGATGGCGTCGCCCTGCAGCGGCTCGCGGCGCAGCACCCGCCGCGGCGGGTCGAACAGGGCGTCCTCCAGGGAGTCCTGCTCCCGGGCGGCCACGAGGGCGGATACCGGCTCCTGCCAGACCAGGGTGGCCGCCGCGTCTGTGATCAGGAGCACGCCGCTGACCATCATCACGGAGGCCATAAACCGCAGCACCGCCCGCATGCGTCGCAGTGTACGTGGGTAATACGCTACCCGCCGTGACTCAGACCACCGCCGCTGCGACCACCCACGAGAAGCTCGTCGAGTGGGTGGAGGAGGTAGCCGGCCTCACCCGACCCGACTCGATCCACTGGTGCGACGGAAGCGCCGAGGAGTACGACGCTCTCTGCCAGGCGCTCGTCGAGGCGGGCACCTTCGAGAAGCTCTCGGACGCGAAGCGCCCGAACTCCTACCTAGCCCGGTCGGACTCGGGCGACGTGGCCCGCGTCGAGGACCGGACGTTCATCTGCTCGGAGCGCGAGGAGGACGCAGGGCCCACGAACAACTGGCGCGACCCGGGGGCGATGCGCGAGACGCTGAGCGGCCTGTTCCGGGGCTCCATGCGCGGCCGGACCATGTACGTGGTGCCCTTCTCGATGGGCCCGCTGGGCTCGCCGATCGCTCACATCGGCGTGCAACTGACCGACTCCGCGTACGTGGCCGTGTCCATGCGGATCATGACCCGCATGGGCAAGGGAGCGCTCGATGTCCTCGGGGAGGACGGGGCGTTCGTGCCCTGCCTGCACTCGGTCGGAGCGCCGCTCGCGGAGGGACAGGACGATGTCCCCTGGCCCTGCGACGCCGACAACAAGTACATCGTCCACTTCCCGGAGAGGCGCGAGATCTGGTCCTACGGCTCGGGCTACGGCGGCAACGCGCTGCTCGGCAAGAAGTGCTTCGCGCTGCGGATCGCGTCGGTCATGGCGCGCGACGAGGGCTGGCTCGCCGAGCACATGCTGATCCTGAAGCTCACCTCGCCCGAGGGCAGGGTGAAGCACGTGGGCGGGGCCTTCCCGTCGGCCTGCGGCAAGACGAACCTGGCCATGCTGATCCCGACGCTCGAGGGCTGGACCGTCGAGACGGTCGGCGACGACATCGCCTGGATGAAGTGGGGCGACGACGGCCGCCTGCACGCGATCAACCCCGAGTCCGGCTTCTTCGGGGTCGCGCCCGGCACCGGCGAGAAGACCAACCCGAACGCCATGGCGACGGTGCGGTCGAACTCGATCTTCACCAACTGCGCGAGGACGGACGACGGCGACGTCTGGTGGGAGGGGATGACGGACGAGCCGCCGCGGCACGCGATCGACTGGCACGGCAACGGCTGGACGCCGGACTCCGGGGAGCCCGCCGCCCATCCGAACGCCCGCTTCACGACGCCAGCCGCCCAGTGCCCCTCGATCGCGCCGGACTGGGAGGAACCGAACGGCGTGCCCATGGACGCCTTCCTTTTCGGCGGCCGGCGGGCAAGCGTCGTGCCGCTCGTGACCGAGGCGTTCGACTGGGAGCACGGCGTCTTCATGGGCTCGATCATGGGCTCCGAGAAGACGGCCGCGGCGGCCGGCACGGTCGGGGAGCTCCGCTTCGACCCCTTCGCCATGCTGCCGTTCTGCGGGTACCACATGGCCCACTACTTCGGGCACTGGCTCGAGATGGGCCGCCGCGAGGGAGCCCGGCTGCCGAAGATCTTCATGGTCAACTGGTTCCGCAAGGACGACGACGGCCGGTTCATCTGGCCCGGTTTCGGCGAGAACAGCCGCGTGCTGGCGTGGATCTTCCGGCGGTGCGACGGCGAGGCGGACGCGGTCGAGACGCCGATCGGGCTGGTGCCGGCGCCGGGCGCCATCGAGACGCAGGGGCTGGACCTCTCCCCGGGCGACGTGGAAGCGCTGCTGAAGGTGGACCCGGATGAATGGAGCGTTCAGCTGCCGCAGATCCACCAGCACTACGCGGGCTTCGGCGACTCGCTTCCGGACGAGCTGCGCGCGCAGCTCCACGCCCTCGAGCAGCGGTTGGAGGAGCGGGCCTAGCCTAGCGGCGTCGTCCGCGGCGGCGGAAGAGGCCGCCGCGACCGCCCGTCCCCGGGGGCGGGGCCGGCGCCGGCGCCCCGGCCAGGATCGCCGCGGGGGTGTCGGTCACCATCAGCTCCGCGGCCGCCCCGGCGAGCTCGCGCGCCACATGCAGTCCCTCGGACATCGGCGCGCGGGGCACGCTCGGCCCGTGGGCGTCGGATGCCAGCACGTGCGCGAGCCCGCGTACGACGAGGGCGCGAGCAAGCCGTGTCGTGCCCGAGCGGCGCTCTCGACGCACAAGCGAGCCGGCCGTGACTTGGAGCAGGACGCCGCGTGAGACCAGGGCGGAGAGGCGGCCGAGGTCGTCCTGGAAGCTCGGGTTGCGCTCGGGATGGGCCAGCAGCACCCGGAAGCCCCGCAGCTGAAGCTCGAACAGCTGCTGCTCGAAGAGCGAGGTGAGGTCGGCATACGGGGTCTCGACGAGCAGGTAGTCGCCCCGCTGGCCGAGCGAGACGAGGCGGAGCTCTTCGTCGCTGGCCTCGAGGCCGCGGGCCAGGTCGAGCTCGCCGCCGGGCACGATCTCGAGCTCGACACCGCGGGCGGCGAGCACCCTTCGCAGCTCGGCGCAACGACCGGCGAGCTCGGCCGGGACGACCGTCGGGTGGTCGGGCCGGACGTGCGGTGTGGCGGCCACGACCCTCACGCCGTCGGCGGCGAGCCTGCTCGCCAGCTCCACGCTGTCCTGCATGGCGGCTGGCCCGTCGTCGACGCCAGGCAGGAGGTGGCAATGGAGATCGATCACACGGGTACGCTACGCCCGCAGATGACCGGGGTGCTCGTTGGGGCGCTGGCGCTCGGGCTGGCGCTGGTGGGGCTCGAGCTTGCGGACGCGCCGCTGCTCGACCTGGTGCGCGACCCCAGCTATGTCTCCGACTCCCCCTGGTGGACGGGGTCGATCTCCCTGATCGGGCTGCTCCTCTGGGCGGCCGCAGCTGGAATGCTCTTGCTCACGGGGGTGGTGCTGCGCGACGGAGGGGAACCCCGCCGCGCTCGCTTCTTCCTGGCGTCCGCAGCCCTCGTGGGGTGGCTCGGGGTGGACGATGCCGTGCTCGTGCACGAGGAGATCCTTCCGGACGAGGTCGGCGTCCCGCGACGGGTGGTGTTGGTCCTCTACGGGGCGGTGGCCGCCGCGTGGGCACTTCGGTTTCGGCGCGAGCTCGCCCGCGACGGGGCGCTCATGGCGATCGTGGCCGGAGGCTTCGCCGCCTCCGTGCTGCTGGACAACGCCGACACACTGCCGGGGATCCCCGCGGGGTACGGCGTCGCCGTTGCCGAGGACTACACGAAGTATGTCGCGCTCTCAGCGCTGCTGGCGTGGGCGCTGCTCGTTACGCGGCGGGAGCTGGTCGAGGTGCGGCGGACGGCTCCGTAGCCCCGGGCTACGCTTCGGCTATGAGCATCACCGAGACGAGGAAGGTCGGGTCGATCATCGCCGGGCAGGCGCGTGAGGAGGGGCGGCGCATCGAGTCGCGCAACCCCGCGAACCTGGACGAGCTGGTCTGCGAGGCGTGGCTCGGGGACGCCGGGACGTTCGTGGACGCCTGCCGCGCGGCGCGCGAAGCGCAGCGTTCCTGGGCCGCCACTCCGGCGCCGGTCCGGGGCAAGGCGATCGGGCGGATCGGGCGCCTGGTGGAGGACAACAAGGAGGCGCTGGCCCGGCTCCTGACGCGCGAGATCGGCAAGCCCTACCCGGAGTCGCTGGGCGAGGTGCAGGAGATCATCGACACCTGTGACTTCTTCGTCTCGGAGGGGCGCCGCCTCTACGGCCAGACGGTGCCCAGCGAGCTGCCGGACAAGCAGCTCTTCACCTTCCGCAACCCGGTCGGCGTGGCGGCGATCATCACGGCCGGGAACTTCCCGGTGGCGGTGCCGTCGTGGTACCTGGTGCCGGCGCTCCTGTGCGGCAACGCGGTCGTCTGGAAGCCGGCCGAGTACGCCCCGGCCCTGGGCGACGCGATGGCCCAGCTGTTCCTGAACGGCGGCCTGCCGGACGGCGTGCTCAACCTCGTGCAGTGCGACGGCCCCGCCGCATTCGAGGGGCTCGAGCGGGCGCTCGACGAGGGTCTCCTCGACAAGGTCGGGTTCACCGGCTCGTCGGCGGTCGGATCGCGGATCGGCGAGCTGTGCGGCCGTCACGTGCAGTCGCCGTGCCTCGAACTGGGCGGCAAGAACCCGCTGGTTGTGATGCCCGACGCCGACCTCGACCTCGCGGCCGAGGGCGCGCTGTTCAGCGGCTTCGGGACCGCGGGCCAGCGCTGCACGTCGCTCGGGACGGTGATCGTGGAGGAGTCGGTGCACGACGAGTTCATGACCCGCTTCACCGGTCTGGTCGAGCGGGCCTCGATCGGCGACCCGTTCGAGGAGGTGCTCTACGGCCCGATGATCCACGAGCGCTTCCAGGAGCGCTTCGAGGGCTGGCTCGACCTGATCCGCGACCACCACACGGTCTCGGGTTCGACCGGGACCGGCCGGATCACCGCCGGCAACCCGCGCGAGGGGTTCCTGGGCGACCCCGACGCGGGCATCTTCAGCCACCCGACGATCGTGGACGGGGTGACCGGAGACGACGAGATCTACCTCACCGAGACGTTCGGGCCGATCGTGGGCGTGGCGAGCTTCGGGGACTTCGACGAGGCGCTCGCGCTCGCCAACGGGCACGGGTATGGGCTCTCGTCGGCGATCTACACGAACGACCCGAAGTGGGCCTTCCGCTTCCGCGAGGGCGTGAGCGCCGGCATGGTGTCGGTCAACAACTCGACCTCGGG
>OBLR010000095.1_pt1 | contig 15906 bp, 12 predicted proteins | sample 1519891 | NCBI WGS metagenome assembly OBLR01 (sample SAMEA3113583, study PRJEB22503) | soil metagenome | reverse complement strand
CCCAAACACCTCAGCGTGTTCGGCGAGCGGCGTTTCAACTATGTGATCACCTTGTGCGATCGGGCCCGGGAGGCCGCTCCGGAGTTCCCCGGCCGCCCCGCCCATGTCCACTGGAGCATCCCCGACCCGGCCGCCTCCGCCGGCGACCACGAGAAGACCTATCCAGATTTCGAATTGATGGCGGCCGAGCTCGAAGCCCGTATCGGCTTCTGGCTGGCCGCCGTGGGCGCGGCACCCACGCGCTCCCATATCCAGGAGAAGTGATGACCAGCACGCAAGACAGCACGCAAGACATGGTCAACGTTCGCTACATGGTCGATGACGTACAGGCGGCCGTCGACTTCTATACGGGTCATCTCGGCTTCACGCTGCGTACCAGTGCGGCGCCGGCGTTCGCCGACGTCACCCGCGGCAATTTGCGGCTGCTCTTGGCCGGGCCGAAGAGCTCGGCGGGGCGGCCGATGCCCGATGGGCGCAGACCCGAGCCGGGCGGCTGGAACCGCATTCATCTCATCGTGCCCGACATCACCGAAGAGGTCGCCCGGCTGCGGGCCGATGGCGTGCCTTTCCGCAACGACATCGTCACCGGTCCGGGCGGCAAGCAGATCCTGGTCGAAGATCCGGCGGGCAACGTGGTCGAACTCTTCGAGCCCGCGGGTTCCCCGCCTATTTCTTGATGCCGACCCCGGCCCAGAGCCAGAACCGGTCGGGGGCGTCGCCGTCCGGCTCGGGACGCCACTGATCGGGCGGCACGATGCCGGGCGCGAGGATGTCGAAATCGCCGAAGAACCTCTCCACCTGGGCGCGATCGCGCAGGGTCGGCGGGGTGCCGGGGGAGCGCCGCCACACGTCCATCGCCTCTTCGGCCTTGATGGGATCGGCGTCGCCGGTCAGATGAGAGAAGATCAAATAGCTGCCCGGGACGAGGGAGGCACGCAGCCGCTCGACGATCCCGTAGGGGTCGTCCTCATCGGCGATGAAGTGCAAGATCCCCAGCAACAGCAACGCGACCGGCCGGTCGAGGTCCACCAGCCGGCGTACCTCGTCGTGCCGCACGATCGAGTCGGGGTCGCGCAGGTCCGCCTGGACGACGGTGGTCGATCCGGAGTCGGCCAGCAGCGCCCGGCCGTGCGCGGAGACGATGGGGTCGTTGTCCACATAGACCACCCGAGCCGTGGGCGCCGTCTTCTGGGCGACCTCGTGGGTGTTCTCCATGGTGGGCAGCCCGGAGCCGATGTCGAGGAACTGATGGACCCCCGCCTCGGCGGCCAGCCGCACCGCCCGGCGCAAGAACGCCCGGTTGGATCGGGCGCTTTGCGATGTCTCCGGCGCCACCGCCAGGGTCTTTTCCGCGACCTCCCGGTCGGCGGCGAAGTTGTTTTTGCCACCCAGCCAGTAGTCGTAGACGCGCGCCGGATGCGGAATGTGCGTCTTCAGATCGCTTGTCTTGATCTCGTGAGCCACGCCGCATCCTCGCTGTAGGTCGGCCACAACGCCACGTCAAGCCTGCCTCACATTATCGGACCCGCCTGCGGCCGACCCCCTATCGCAGCCCCTGACCCCGAAGACGGTGGCGATCTTCGGATGGTCGCACAGCACGCTGAGGTGGAGCCCGGCTGCGGCGCGGCCGGAACCAGCGGCGATCAACGTCCTATGCCGGTGGTTTCCTCGGCGTGCGTTGGGAGCTGAGGCATTATTGCCCATCATGCCTTCGTCGCCGTCGTCGTCTGCGCAGGCGGCCCGGGAGCTGTTGGGCGGCAAGCTGCGGGGTTTGCGCAAGGCCCGGAACATCTCGGGTCGGGCGTTCGCGTCCTTGGCGGGGTGGAAGTCCGCGTCTCAGGTTTCGATGATCGAGAACGGGCGGCGGACGATCTCGGCCCGGCATGTCCGGTTGTGGTGTTCGATCTGCGGTGTGTCCGAGCGGCAGATGGAGGAACTGCTGCAAGAGCAGGCGGCCGTCGCGGGGATGTGGATCCCGTATGAGCAGCTGAACCGGGGCGGCCTGGAGGCCGCACAAAAGTCGGTCCGGCAGCAGTATGAGGAGTTGAAGCTGGCGCGGTCGTATCAGCCTAAAGTGTTCCCCGGCATGGTGCAGACCGAGGCGTACACGCGGGCGGCGTTGACCGGGGTGATCGTCGAGCAGGCCGTGGAGACAGAGGATCCGGGCGGCGAGGTGGCGCGTGCGGTGGCGGAGCGGATGGATCGGCAAAGGTTGCTCAGCCGACCGGATGCCCGCTGGTTCTTTCTTTTGGAGGAGCTGGTGTTGTGGTACCGGCCGTACGCGCTGGATGTGCACCGTGAGCAGCTGCGGCACTACTCGAGGTCCGGAGACGGCCGAATGTGTTCCTGGGGGTCATCCCGATCGATGCTGACCGGCGGTCGGTGCATCCGGAAGAGGCGTTCGACATCATCGACGGCCACCTGGTGACCGTCGAGTTGGTGTCGGGATTTTTGTCGGTGACCCAGCCCGCCGAGGTCGCGTTGTATGTCGCGACGTGGGAGCGGCTGTGGTCGTTCGCTCAGACCGGCGCGGCGGCGACGAGGCGGATCCGGGCCGCGCTGGCCCGGCTGGACGGCGTTGAGGCCGGTTAAGACGGGGTGTAGTCGACGTGCGGGATGGCGCGCTCCCACAGAATCTCGAACATGCCGACGATGGGCAGGATCTTGCGGGGATCGGCGACGTATTCCATCCGTCCGGTGTCGGTGCCGTCGCCGGCGGTGAAGTTGTAGGCGATCAGCCGCTGGTCGTACATAAAGAAGTCAGCGACGGGTTGGGGCAGGTCGTAGGCCAGGTGGCGGGGCAGCCAGCGCAGTTCCTCGCCGGCTTTGAGATTGCCGTAGCTGATGGCGTGTTCCCAGCGGATGTAGTCGCTGACCGGCTCGGAGACGATCCGCAGGCGGCGGAAGTGGACACCGCGGGCGACCGCGCCGCCGACCAGATCGATCCAGGCGTCCCACGGGTAGCTGGTGTCGTCGTCTTGCCGCCATTTAACGAAGGCGGGGTCGGCGGGGTCGTAGGTGTCGCGGGCTTCGAGGTGGACGACGGACCGTTCCACAGTGGCCAGCAGCTGCTCGAAGGTCGGCTCACCCGGACCGGTGTTGCCTTGATCGTAGGCGCCGGTGAGGGCGTCGAGCAGGCCTTGTTTCAGGTTGGCCGGGATCCAGATCGCGACCTCATCATCGGAGATCGAAGTGTGCCGGGCGAGCTGGGCCAAGGTGGCGGGGTCGGTGACGCGTCTTCCGACCTGCAGCAGGTCGCCGGTCCCGGGGACCACGAGGATGGCCGGGCACTTGTTGGCCGGTGACTCATCGTCGACCCCGACGAAGTCAACCTCCCCATCGTCACTGCCGACGTCCCCGCCGGCGGAGCTTGGCGCGTCGGGGGTGGCGGTCATGGCGGCTCCCCTGTCGAAAACCTTGAGAGCGGACCTTCCGACCTTGCCCGCCCGCCTGGCTACCCGTCAAGGATTGGGTTTTGCCGGTGTGAATGTCTGTGAATTTTCTGGCGTTCGACGGCGTCGGCCACGTATCTATCCTCAGCGGGCCAGTGAGTGGGACCTGCGATCAGCCGGAAGAGCCGGCCAGGATTAACGCTGATCGGCTGGAACTGCGCTGTGATCGCCGTTAACTCGACCACGAGGAGCAAGACTATCTAATGACCGAGATGATGCACCGAACTGACGGTCCTGACTTGTTGACGCATACACCGGACGGTGAATCGCGCGGTCTGATGTATAGGAGCGGTGACCTTTTCCCGCTCAATCCGATCGGTAATCTACTGTCGCGGACCACCGCGGCGGCGAGCCCGGCACGGCCATGGGCTTTGCGGTTCTTGCGAGTGCCGCAGCCGCGGGCGGGTAAGCATGAGGGCGGAACCAACGAGACAACCGGCGACCCTGATGGGAATTCGCCCGGAGAAGAGACGGGCGGGGAGTGAACCCCCACGCCGAAACGGTGCTCATCTTAGCCAGCGGCCGGGATGTAGCCGCGGAGCGTGTCGCCGCCGACCTTGCGGTACGCGGCGTCCCAGTTGTACGGCTGGACGCCGCGCAGTTCCCAGGTCATGTGGCCATGTCCGCAACGATCGGGCCCGGCGACCGTTGGCGAGGGCGGATCGACATGGTTGACAGCAGGAGACAGGTTCTTGATCTGGCGTCCGTTGGTGCCGTTTATTACCGGCATCCGGAACAATTCGTGCTGGACACGCGGATGTCCGGTCCCGAACGGGCATTCGCGTTCCGGGAGGCGCGCCGGGGATTCGGCGGTGTCATCCAGGCCCTTGCCCACTGCATGTGGGTGAACAACCCATTGGCCGCCGCGCGGGCCGAATACAAGCCGGTCCAGTTAGCCGCTGCTGCCGAGATCGGTCTGGCCGTCCCTCAAACGCTCATCACCTCTGATCCGCTGGCGGCGCATAAGTGGGCCAAGTCCCTGGGCCGCCCGCTCATTTACAAACCGCTCGGCGGGATCTGGCATGGCGATGAGGATCAGGTCCGCGTCCTTTACACAACGCCGATCAGCGATCCCGAGGAGTTGCTGGATGAGGCCATCTCCCGCACGGCACACCTGTTTCAAGAACAAATCCCCAAGGCATTCGAGGTGCGTGCCGTGGTGGTTGGCAACCGGGTTTTCGCGATCAAAATCGCGGCCGGCAGCGAGGCCGCCAAAACCGACTGGCGAAGTGATTACGACTCTCTGATCTACGCTGAGCCGAAGCTTCCCGACGAGCTGTCCGCGAAGTTGGTCGCTCTGCACCGGCAGCTTGGACTCACATACGGCGCCGTCGATCTCATCTGCGACACGTCGAACCATTGGGTGTTCTTGGAGACCAACCCGGTAGGGGAATGGGGATGGCTCACCGAACAGACCGGCGCACCGATCGCCGCCGCGCTCGCTGACGAACTGACCGGAGTGCCGACGTGACCGACGCACCTTGGGCGTGGAGCAGGTCGGCCACAGGTGAGCAACTGAACCGGGCCCTGGCCGACCTGCTCCACGCCCAAGGCCATCTCACCGACACTCGCTGGCGAGAGGCGCTGCTGGCCACCCCGCGGCACCTGTTCGCACCCGCCACAGGGTGGCTCACCCCCGACCACAGCGGCGGCGCTGGTCATAGAATCGATCAAGCCGCCAACCCGAACAACTGGTGGACCGCTGTGTACAGCGACGGGTCCATCGTCACGCAGCGCCAAGACGGCCATGCGGCCGCCGACGCCCCCGCCGGAACTCCCACCAGTTCCCTGTCCGCCCCCCTCGCCGTCGTCGACTTCCTACAGCTGCTCGAACTCAGAGCTCATGACCGGGTGCTGGAGATCGGCACCGGGACCGGCTGGACCTCCGCGCTTATCGCTCACCTGGTCGGCGCCCAAAACGTGACCACCATCGAAGTCGACGATCAGATTGCGGCACAGGCCGCCGACAACCTCAAGATGGCCGGCTCAGCACCTCGCTTGATCATCGGCAATGGGAGCAAGGGCTACGCCGAGGGCGCACCGTACGACCGTATCCACGCCACCTGCGCGGTGGCCGAAATCCCCTACGCCTGGGTGGAACAGACGCGGCCGGGCGGAATCATCGTGACGCCCTGGCAACCCACGATCCAACGTGGCTGGAAACTGCGCCTGACCGTCCAGGGCGCGACGGCGTACGGGCGGCTACACGGCCACTGCGGATACATGATGCTGCGCGACCAGCGCGCCACAGTCCGGTGGAACGCACACAACGCCGACCGCGCCGACACCACCACAACACGGCTCGATCCCCGGAGCATCGACCACGCCGGGTCAGCGTTCGCGCTCGCCGCCACCGCGCGAGTCCCAAAACTCGGCATGTTCCGAGCGAGCGGTGACAACGGCTCCTTCTCCCTGCTGCTGTGCGAGATCGGTCATCCAAACGGCGCCTGGGCGGCCTGCGACTACGAGCCCGGCAAGGACGACTTCGACGTAACCCAGTACGGCGACCGACGGCTATGGAACGAATTGGAAGATGCATTCGGTTGGTGGATCGGGCAAGGCAGCCCAACCGAGGACCGGTTCGGTCTTCTCATCTCCTCACAAGACCAGCGCCTCTGGCTCGATCAACCATCACACCTCGTCTGACTGCCTTGGTGGATCTCATCCGCATGGGCAAATTGCCGCCCGGCGGCCCACCTTGTGGGCTTATCGAGTGACGGTGGGGGGCATTGTCGTCGCGTGGTCGAGGAGGGTGCGGAAGGCGTGGCGGCTGAGGGTGAGGTGGGGGCCGTCGGGGTTCTTGCTGTCTCGTACGCCGATGACGCCTGTGGGGAGGGCGGCGATCTCGACGCATTCGCCGCCAGTGTCGCCGCTGTGGCTGCTCCTGCGCCAACGTACGGTGGGGGAACTCATCACAGACTCTCCAAGATCTCTTTGAGGAGCGCCAACGATTCCCGTTGGGGCAGAGCCGAAGCCCTGATCAGGTCGAAACGTACAGCATAGTTTTCGACCTTGGCGGTCTCCTCTATCAGCTGTCCACCGATGTGCCCTTCCCCATACGCGGCATCGGGTCCTTCATCGAAGCTCAGCAGGGTGATCGAGCCCATGAGCCCGATGTACGCCCCACCGCGGTCGCGGACGATCTGAATGGTGATGTTCGGCCGCTGGGCGAGCTCGATGAGATGAGCGATCTGGCCTTTCATCACTTCGGGGCCGCCGACGTCGGCGCGGAGTGCCTTTTCGTCGAGCACGACCCACAACCTGGGCGGCGCGCTGCGCGTCAGGATCTCCTGCCGCTTCATTCTGGCCGCGAGGAACTCATCGAGCTTTTCCGGATGCTGGCCGGTGCGGAAGATCTCGCGGGCGTAGTCCTCAGTCTGGAGCAAGCCGTGGATGAGGGCGAGGCAGAAGGTGCGAATGGAGCTGGCCTCGGCCTCGAGGGCGGAGTAGGGGCGGAACCAGTCCGGCAGGGTCTCATTGTTGACCAGATGCCAGAGCTCCTGGAAGTACTCGTCGGTGCCGAAGAGCCGGTCGCATTCGGTGGCCAATTGCCGAGAGGGGGCGCGCAGGGCGAGCTCGATCTTGCTGATCAGGTCGCCGGTGCAGTACACCTTCTCGCCGAGCTGGTCTTGGGTCCAGCCGTTGGCCTCGCGGTGTTTCCGGACCTTGGCGCCGAACAGGGCGGCGGCCGAGGCGGTGGGGTCGAGTTCTCGGGGGCGGCGGCCCATGGTGACCTCCGATGTCGACAGTGGGGGGCCTGTCGCGTAGGGAATACGGAGCGTGGTTGATCGGTGACAGATTAAACCCGCCGGGGAGACTACGTCCTGCGGACAAACCGAATGGCCAGGGAGCCGCGTCCTGCTGAGGCCACGTGGTCCATTTCTTGTGGACATCATGTCTACAGTCAGGTTTGTTCTTTACATGACGAAAAATGACCCCCCCGCCGCCCGTACGGGCTCCAGTCGTCGTGCGTTCCTTTCCGCCTCGGCGGCCACCGCGGCCACCGCCGCGACGGTTCCCGTCCTCGCCGGCTCGGCCACCGCCGAGACCGCCACCGCCGCCGCCCGGGGACCGGGACGGCCGATCACCGGTCAGCGTCCCGACCGCGAACTGCAGGACCTGTTGCGGCGCGTGGACCGCGACCGCATCGAGGCGACCGTGATGCGGCTGGTGCAGTTCGGCACCCGGCACACCCTGTCCAGCCAAAGCGATCCGGTGCGCGGAATCGGCGCCGCCGCCAACTGGGTGCATGAGCAGATGCAGCAGATCGCCGCGACGTCGGGCGGCCGGATGACCGTCCAGAAGCAGACGTTCCTCCAGCCGGTCACGCCGCGTATCCCGACGCCGACCAACATCACCAACGTGATCGCCACGCTGCGCGGGGACGCCTCGCCGGAACGGATGTACGTGATCACCGGGCACCTCGACTCCCGGGTCACCGACGTCATGAACGCCACCCTCGACGCTCCCGGCGCCGACGACGATGCCTCCGGCGTCGCCGTGGTGCTGGAGTTGGCTCGGCTGTTCGCGACCCGCCGGACGAAGGGCACGCTGGTGTTCGCCTCCGTCTCCGGTGAGGAGCAGGGGCTGCTCGGCTCGGCGCACATGGCCGCGCAGATGAAGGCGGCCGGCGCTGACGTACAGGGGATGTTCAGCAACGACATCGTCGGCGCGAGTTCGGCGTGGGACGGCACCCGGCCCGACCCGCACACCGTACGGCTGTTCGTCGAGGGCGTACCCACAACGGAGACGCCGGCCGAGGCGTCCCTGCGGCAATCGGTCGGCGGCGAGAACGACGGTCCGTCGCGGCAACTGGCGCGATTCGTCAAGAACGTGGCGGAAAACGACCTGACCGATATGAACGTACGGGTGATCTGGCGCCGCGACCGTTACCTGCGGGGCAGCGACCACATCTCGTTCCTGCGGCAGGGTTACCCGGGGGCCAGGTTCACCGAGCCGAGGGAGAACTTCAACCACGAGCATCAAGACGTCCGGGTCGAAAACGGCGTGCAGTTCGGGGACCTCCCCGAGTTCGTGGACTTCGACTACATCACGCGGGTCGCCAAGGTGAACGGGGCGGCCCTGTGGTCGCTGGCCCAGGGGCCGGGCACGCCCAAGAACGCGCAGATTCACGCGGCGGTGCTCACCAACGACACCACCCTCACCTGGAACCGCGGCACCGAGCCCGACCTGGCCGGGTACGAGGTGGTCTGGCGGGAGACCACCGAGTCCGACTGGACCCACCGCATCGACGTCGGCGACGTCACATCGGTCACCATCGACCTGTCGAAGGACAACGTGCAGTTCGGTATCCGCGCCGTGGACCGCGCCGGGCGCCACAGTCCCGTCGCCTTCCCGCTGACCGTGACCACCTAAGCGCAGGGGGCCGGGCCGGACGCACCGCCGGCCCGGCCGCCCGGTCGCCGCGCACCCGCTTACTCCGGCGGGGTGTCGACGATCACATCGAAGGCGAGGCCGCTGGACGCCCGGCCCCGGCCGGTGCCCCTCAGGGTGCTCAGCCAGACGGCGACCTTGCCGTCGCGCCAGCGGGTGCGGTTGTAGAAGACGGTGAGCTTGGTGCCGGTCTGCGGCACCTCTTCCTCGTTGACGAAATACCACTCGCCCGCGTCGAGACCCTCCCGCAGCAGCGCGGTGCGGGGCCGCACGTCGGCGCCGTCGATCGCGCTCGGCATGGTGCCGCGCTGAAGCTGGATCTCCCGGTCGCTGTCCGGGGTGCGCACGGGCAGGAACGGAATCCAGTTCTCCGGCACCGTGTTCATCGCCCGGTAGGTGATCGGGGCGCGGGGCCCGTCGTCGGGGTCGGCCCCCGGCGGCGCGAACCGCTGCCGGTGGGCGAGCAACTCCGCGGCGACCTCGCCGCCGCGGCGCGAGTCGCCCGTCGCCACCCGGACGATCTGCTCGACGCCCCACACCAGGTTCGCGTTCTCGTCGCGCACCAGCGCCACCTCCTCGAGCACCGGACCGTTCGCGGTCTTCGGCACCGAGGGCGGCAAGAACAGCGCGGTGTCCGCCGGCACGTGCGCCGGCCCCGCGATGTCCAGGGTGAACATGGACCAGCGGCGGCGGTCCTCGTCGTCGCCCGCGCCGGCCGGGGTGATCCACAGCTGGTGACCGAACACATCGGTCACCGCGAGTCCCCTGATCGTCGCGATCGTGCCGGCCGGGAGGTCGCACGGCACCTGGAACCAGTCGTTGCTGTACACGAGGGCGAACTCGAGGAAGATCAGCCGGGCGAGGTCGGTGCTGTCCGGGCGTACGGCGGCGAAGTTCGTGCGCCCGTCCTCGACCGCCCACCACCTCGGCAGCGGCATCCCGGAGAACCGCACCGGCGCCGGGAACACCGTCCGGTTTAGGATCTCCGGCGCGCCCCCGGCCCCGCCCACCGGTGCGTCATGGTCGACGGAGAATGCGTACCAATCGAGCACGCCGCCCGGATACTCCCGGGCGGTCAGCACCTTCTCGCCGCCGCCCTCGGTGGCCGCCGCGATCGAGAACCGGTGTTCGAGCCGCCGTGGATCCCACGCCGCGTCGCCGCCGGGCTGGTCGATCAGGTCCTCGAACCACGTCACGAGCTTGGCGGCCAGCACCCGGAGCGCGTTGAAGTGGGGGAACACGATGCCGCCCGGCCCGGTCATCCCGTCGTAGGGTTCCCTGCCCGCTTTCAGGTTCTGGTAGAACGCGTAGCCGTCCATCCGCCGGCCCGCCATGGCCTGCATCGACGCCCACACTTCGGGATGCGCGACGAGACGGGAGTCCGCGTCCCGCTCGGGATCGGGCAGCCGGATCGGGTAGTGCTCGATGTACCGGTTCCGGTAGATGTGGAGGGGCGGATCGGAGGCGAGCAGCTTGAGCCAGCGCCGGCCGATGGCGAGGCGCAGGTCGAAGGAGATCAGGTCGGCGCCGAACGCGAACGGAACGGCCCTGCGCTCGGCGAGCGTCTCTGCCGGACGATCGTCCGGCAGGTCTTCCGGATCGCCGCCGCCCGGCCGGAACCGGCTCGGTCGCGCCGCGGCGACCGAGTAGGTCGCGGTGACCGGCGAGCCCGCGTCGGCGCCTTTGAACTCGCCGAGTTGCCACTGCCGGGTGAGCATCCACAGCGCGTCGCGGACCTCCGCCCGCAGCGCGCGATCGAAGTCCGTGGTGCGCGGCCTGCCCTCGAGCCGGTTCCACAGGCCGACCGTCGGCAGTTCGTGCCCGCCGAGGGCGGCCTTCATGTCCAAGATCGGTGGCGGCTCGGTCATTGGGCCTTTCCTCGCAGGTTGGTGACGGCGAGATCGGTGCTGATCGTGATCGGCTGCCGGGTGGCCGACAGGACGGTCGCGGGCAGCAGGTGCGCGTACGCCGTGTCGTCGAGGTGCGCGGGTTCGACGGCGCGCAGCCGCGCCAGGTCGAACGTCTCCGTGACGGCGGCGACGAGGTCGTCCGCCTGCCAGCCGTCCTGCCCGGGCGGTGTCATCAGCAGCATGACCTGCGGCGGCTCGGAGTCCGGCCCGTCGTAGTGCACGGCGAGCCCGGTCGTCTCCCGTTCCGCGGGCACGACCTCGGTCCATTCGTCGAACAGCAACCCGCAGTGCGACGAACCGCCGAACAGCGCCTTCTTCGGGTAATGCGCGGTGAACAGCACCCTGTCCACAGTGATGTCGCTGCCGGTGTGGAACTCCAAGCCGAGCCAGCGGTCGTGTTGCCGGTACGGCAGCTGGATCGGGGTCAGCGCCGGGTCGTCGCGGTCGAACGGGTCGCCGGCCACGCCGCCCGGCCCGCGCAGTGCGTCGCTGAGCAGGACGACCCGTTCCCACTGCCGTGGCTTGTCTCGCACGCGGGCGACGCCGTGCAGCCAGTCGTCGACCGGGAAGTCCCGGCCTTCGGCGTCGACGAGGTGCTCGATGAGGTCGTCGCTGTCGTCGACGGCGTTCTTCCAGTCCGTGTTGAGCTGGGCAGGCGGGGTGAACTCGGGCAGGACGAGGACGTCCTCGCCGAGCATCGCCCGCAGCGCGCTGGTCGCGATCCGCACCCGCTCCGGCCCGGTGACCGCCTTGTCGTAGTCGGCGAGCGCGTTCTTCGTGGCCTCGAGCCGCGTGTCGATGTCCGCCGCCAACGCCTGCGCGCGCGTCAGCAGTTCCGCCGCGTGCTCGACGATCCTGTCTCCGAACGGCGTCAGGTCGAACCCGATCGGGTCGAAGTCGGTCAGCGGCAAGAGCGCGGCTATGTCGGCGTACAGCCCGCTCAGGGTCTTCTCCGTCGTACCGGCCTGGTCGGCCAGCGCCCGCACGCGTGCGGCGAACGCCTGCCGCCGGGTGCCGACGATGGTGCGCAGCTTCGCCGGTGTCGACGGGCGCGGCACCGTCGGCTTCGTCGTGAGCAGCGCCTCGGCCTGCTGCAAAATCCGGAACCGTTCGCCGTCCGGTGTGGACGGCGGCAGCGCGCCGTACGCCGCGATGAGGGCGTCGGCGTTGGCGAGGGTCGCGCCCATGCGGTTCGCGACGGCGGCGACGGCGGCGAGCAGGTCGGTGTAGACGCCCCGCCGCCACAGCAGCGCCTCGCCCCAGCCGCTCCGGACCATGCCGAACCCCCCGGCGGCGGCCACGAGGCTCGCGTAGCCGGTGAGCAGATCGTCGATCTCGTCTAGGACCTGGTCGCGCACCGCGACGATGGGCAGAAGGTCATCGATGTAGTCCTTGACGTCCTCGCGCAGGTCCGCCAAGGCTTTCCGGACCGCGGCCGGGCGTTCCCTCGGCACCGTGATCGAGTCGTCGGCGGACCGGTCCACCACGCCGCCCGCCGGCATCAGGTCGGTCGCCCGCAGCGGCCGCGACGTGGTCAGCAATGCCCGCAGCGCGGCGATCAGCGGCGATACCTCGAAGAAGGTGATCTTCTTGTCGATCCGGGTGGTGTAGTGGATGGTGAGCAGCGCGTCGGGCCGGGGCGCGTCCCTGTCGGCCACCACCCCGAGGATCCGGTCGTCGAGGTCGGTCGGCTGCGCTTGGTCGGCGGGCCGCACGGCCCACAGAAGGTCGATCGGCGCGAGCCCGAGGTCGAACTGCGTGACGACCCGTTGCCGCCTGGCGCCGGTCACCGGGTCGGCCCACTTCACGACGGCCGCGAGGTCGAGCCGCGAGGGCAGCAGGTCCGGCAGCCAGTCGTCGACCGCCGGTTCGGCCATCGCCCGCGGGGTCGCGCCCAGCACGACGGCGGGACGCAACCGCAGGCCAAGACGATGGGTGAGGGTGACCCCGCTGCGCGGGGTCTGCACGACGGCGGGCTCGAGCGGGAACCCTTCCTTGCTGTAGGCGTCGAGCGTCGCCGACGCGCGGTCGGCGTTGCCGAGCAGCGCCTGGTGGGCGCCCTCCGCCACGGCGAGGTCGGCGAGCGCGTCGTGGATGTCGACGAGGTTTCGCACCTCTTCGTCCATGACCTGCTTTTCGGTGGCGTTCGCGTCCGTCGGCAGACCGGTCGCGCCGTACGGGTAGGCCGGCTGCGCGGGATGGCGGGTGGCGCGCCGGACGAGCGCGAGCCCGTCGACGACCGTGCGCGCCTCCACCAGTTCGATCGCGGTGTCGTCGCCCGGCTGGAGGTCCTGCAGCCGGCCGGCGCGCAACGGGAACGCCCCCCGCAACGGCGTGATGAACCGGTCCAGCTCGACGGGTTCCTCGCCATCGCCGCCGTCGCGGTGCCGGTCGTGCAGGGCCCGCTCGAAGCGGTAGCCGAGCAGTGCGCCGAGCGACTGGCCCTGGCGCAGCCCGTCGAGCAGGGACAGCGCGATTCGCACCCGGTCGGAGCTGAGGTTGATCGCGAACGCGTCTTCCTTGCCGGACAGGCGGTTCGCGAGGTGCCCGGCGCGCAGGATCGCCGCGGTCGTCGCGTGGCTGGGCGACGGCGCGTGCACGTAGCCGCCGTTTTCCGGATCGCGCCGCGCGGTCTCGGTCTCGAACACTGCCGCGAGGTCGCCGGTCAGCGGCACGTCGATGAGCGGTTTGTCGTTGCGCTCGATGTTCTCCAGCCAGCCGTACGCCCCGAGGTGCAGGCCGCGCCTCGGGACCGCGGTGCCGTCCGGGCCGAAGCGCAGCTCGTGCAGCCGCTCGGTGACGAGCCCGAGCCGCCACGCGTCGAGGCGGTAGGTGGCGCAGTCGAGGTGTTCGGCGAGCAGGCGTTCGAGCCGCGCCGTCGGCACGTCGGCGAGGTCGGCGATCGCGGCGAGCTGTTCGGCCAACTCGGCGGTCGCCGGGGCGGTGCCGATGACGGACGGGAGGTACTCCCGCATCAACTGGGTCGGGCTGCCCGTGATTGACTCGTCCGGCGAGTACAGCCGCAGGAACCGGCTCTCGCGCAGTGGAGCGGGGACGGCGTCGCTGATCTGGATGAACAGCGGGTCCGGTGATGACACGCTCAGGGCGGCGAGCCGGCGCGCCGCGGCCGCCCAGCCGAGCAGGATTCCGTGGCGCAGCAGCAAATACAGCAGCGCGCCGGGGGGCGCGCCGTCGGCGAACCCGTCCTCGAGCCTGATCGTCTCCAGGTCGGTGCCGCCGAACGCGGCGAGCCACTGGAGATAGTTGCCGTCGGGCGGCAGCGATTCGGTCTCCGACAGCGGGCGGTCTCCGACGAGCGGGCCGAGGAGCGGCTGTTGCACGTCGGTGAACAGCCGGTCGACGATGTCCGGCGGGGGATGCTGGGCGTCGACCTGATAGCCGAGGCGGACGAGCAGCGCGCGGATCGGTTCCGCCATGTTGAGTGTGGTCAGCGCGGTCACCACCGAAGGGCCGCCGCCTTTGAGGTTCTCGCGGTTGTACAGATCCGCCACGCTCATGACGTACCGCTGGTGGTACTCGGCCGAGGCCGGCTGCAACGCGAGGATGTCGAGCAGCCGCTGGTGCGGGTCGCCCGCGGCGTCGCCGTCCGGACGGCCGAGGTGCTCCACGCGCGCCGCCGCGATGGCCCAGTCGGCGGCCGCCGCGTCGAGCACTTTCGCGAGGCCGCGCCGGTGCGTCGTCGTGTCTGTCGTGTCCGTTGCGTCCGTCGAGGGCGCCGAGGGCGCCGAGGGCGCCGAGGGCGTCGAGGGCGCCGGGGCCGGCCAGGTCATGCGCGAGAACGCGGTCGTCGGCAAGATCCCGTACGGCTGCCGCCCGATCTTCACCGCCGGGATCGGCCCACGGCCGGACACGTACCGGATGAAGAAGTCGCGGGTCTGCGCGGCGACGTCGTCGGAGATGATGGGGTGCAGGGTCGCCGCGAGGTACGCACCCCAGGTCGCCGGCCACAGCGCGGTATTGGCGGCCCTGGCCTCCCGCTGGTCCGAGCCGTCCGCGCCCGGCATGCCGGTGAGCACCGCGGGGTCCAGGCCGAGCAGCTCGGTGAACCACCGGCCGTCGGTCTTGTCCCGCCAGTCATCCGGCCCGGCCGCCGCTCCCGCCGCGACGCCGAACGCCGTCCGCAGCGCGGCGTCGGCCTCCTCCCCCTCGCTCCGCCCCGCGGGCGCCTGCTCGGTGTTGTTCGTCGGTGTGCCCTGCGGCAGGAGGCTGTAGCCGTTGGGGCTGCGCAACTGGTCGGTGATGAGCGCGCCGAGCGCGGTCGCCGTCTCCTCGGGTCCGGTCTTGTGCCGCAGCCCCAGCACGATCAGCCGGTCCACGCGATCGTGGAAGGCGGGCTCCAGCGGGACCCGCACGCCCATGCCCGCGCCGACGGCCGCCTCGAAGTCGGTGAGCCAGCGCAGCGCGGGTGGCACGTACAGTTCGCCCGTGGCCTCGTCGATCTTCGGCTTGTCCGCGTCGTCGGTGGCCGCCGGGTCGGGGCTCACCAGCAGCGTGTCCGGTACGGGCAGGCCGGGCATCGAGAACACCTGCCGGCCGCCGACGTACCCGATCACCTGGAACCGGTCCGGCAGCAGCGACGCGCGGGCCGGCCGGGTCCAGGCGCGCGGCCTGATCCGCGCGGGCGCCACCGGCGGCAGCACCAGGAACGCGACGATGACGGCATCGGTCGCGCCGGGCGGCACCGGCGTGAGGCCGACGGGACGACGTGCCCGGATGGCCTTGGCGCGCTCGCCGCCGACCGCCGCGAGCAGGGCGGCGTCGGCCGCGTGGACGGCGGCCCGGTCGCCGTGGGCCCGCCAGATCGCGGTCCAGTACGTGATGGTCGGCTGACGGTCGTTCGCCGCGATCGGCTGGGGGGTGACGACCACGAGCACGGTCGTGCCCGGCGGGGCCGTCGGCCGGTCGGCCGGATTGGCCGGCTCGTGCTGGGTCAGCAGCCAGGACGCCCGGCCGGCCGGGATCTGCGTGACCAGCCCGTGCCAGGCGGCCTGTTCGGCGGCCGCGTCGCCGCCCGCCCGCCACAGAGCCGTCCAGTACGCGTCGACGACGTCGATTTCGGCCCTGGTGAGCTTGTCCTCGAACTTGTCGATCGACCACTCGTCGGGAAACACCCGGACCAGCAGTTCGGT
>OBLR010000094.1_pt1 | contig 15932 bp, 9 predicted proteins | sample 1519891 | NCBI WGS metagenome assembly OBLR01 (sample SAMEA3113583, study PRJEB22503) | soil metagenome | reverse complement strand
ATGTCCGTGACGCTCAGGAGCCGGAACGCCGGCAGGGCGCGCTCCGTGAGCCGGGCCTGCGAGGTCGGGTGGTCGGTCGGGCCCCCGTCCACGACCGCGCGCCGCCACAGGGCGTCGTAGCGCTCCTCGACCGGGAGGTCGTAGCTGCGCGCGTCGTAGAGCGACCACCGCAGGGCCAGGTTCGGGATGAGCGGCGACGGGCCGAGCGGCCGGTCGAGCCCCACGAAGCGGTTGGGCCGGCGGCTCTCGAGGTACTCGATCCCCGGCGTGGAAGGCTGGGTGGCCTCGTCGGTCGCAATCGCCGGCGTGGCGCCCATGCCGGCCTTGAAGAGGTCGCCCGCGGCGAGCAGGCAGGCGAGGGCGACGAGTACCGCACCGCCGAGCCGCCGCCGCTGCGCCGCCGCGAGCAGCAGCATCGCCAGGCCGGCGAAGACCAACCACGCGACCAGCGAGCCCATTCTGATGGCCGTGAGGTCGTCGCCCTCCGGCGGCGGCGAGGGCCAGTCGATGCCGGCGGCGACCTCGAGCGCCCGGGGGACGAGCCCGGCCGACAGCTCTCCGCGCGCCGCCAGTACGAGCACGGGAAGCACGAGCAGCCCCGCGGCGATGCCCAGGACGGCCCTGTGGCGCCGCAGCCGCCGGCCGGCCAGGTCGTCGAGCCCGAAGCCCGCCAGCAGCGCGATGCAGAGCATCAGGATGATCACGACGCGGAGGTGGTTACCGGTCTTGACGATCGGGATGGCGCTCGCGATCTGCGGCAGGGGCGGGACACCGACGGCGATGGCGAGCAGCAGGGCGCCAAAGGCGGCGAGCCCCACGCGCTGCAGGGTGGGGCGCGCCACGACCGCTCCGATGGCGAGCATGAGCGGAAGGGCGCCGACGTACAGCGCACGCTCCTGCGCGAACGCGCCAACCGCCGCGTGGGTGGCGCGGCCCCAGTAGTCGGGCAGCAGGAACCCGAGCAGGTACCGCTCGGGCAGCGCCAGCTCCCAGTACGTCTCCCGCACGTCCATGTCGGCGGACCGGAACAGCAGCTCGAGAAACGGCACCAGTGCGACGGCGGCCAGCGCCGCGCCCCCCGCGAGCCCCGCCGAGAAGGCGAGCAGCGGCCGCCGCAGCTCCGCAAGCGCCCGCCGACGGCGCAGCACGACGACGCGGAAGGCGAAGAAGGCGACGGTCGCCGCGAGCAGGTGGAAGTTGGACTCGGGGTGCCCGCCCAGGAACTGAAGCGCGACGACCCCGGCGAGGCCGGCGCCGGAGAGCAGCGTGGGCGCGCGGAGCACCCTGTCGGCGAGGAGCCACAGCCACGGCAGCAGCGCCCAGACGTTCGTCTGAGGCCACGCGATCCAGACGAGGAAGTAGAGGCTGAACGCGTAGACGATGCCGGCCATCAAGGCCCCGCCGAAGCGCATCCCGAGCGCCCGCCCGAGCAGGTAGGCGCCGAAGGCGGCCGCGAACACCTTCAGGACGGCGATGAGCCCCAGCGACCACCAGAACGGCAGGAGGTACGCGGGCAGGCTGAACGGCGACAGCACCGCCGACTGGGCGTTCGCCAGGAAGGGGCGGCCGGCCGCCACGTGCGGGTTCCACAGCGGCGGCCTGGGCAGCCGCTCGCGCGAGTGCTCGAGCCAGGGCTGGAACTGGGTCACCGCGTCGACCAGCTCGTAGTTCGACCCGAAGACGCGGATGTCCGGCGGGCGCTCGGCAGCCCAGGGCGCGGCCGTCCAGAGGTAGTCCGAGGCCGACAGCGTGTGCCCGGGGATCAGCGCGGGGGCGTAAAGCAGCACCGACAGCACGGCGTAGACGAGCGCCGCGGCGGCCCCTGGATGGCGCCACAGCCACGCCCGGCACCCCGCCGGGGCGGCCGGCCTAGGCGACGACCGTGTCGCCAGAAGCCACGTTCCTTTCCGCTCTGCGGCGCCTGTGCTGCCTCGTGAGCGCGTCGAGCGCCACCGCGGCCAGGACCACCAGCGGCAGCTCGGCGGAGTGCCGGAACCGGACGCTGCCGTAGGCGACGAGCGTGGTCAGCGTGACCGTGATGACCGGCGTGGTGAGGATCCAGACCGGCACGCCGCGCCGGCGCAGCAGCAGGAAGCCATACACCGCCAGGGGCAGCAGCAGGAAGAACGCGACGGCGCCGGCCTTGGTCACGTCGCTCGACCGGCCCTCCGGCACCTGGAGCGGCTGCCAGATCCCCCACGTCCGCAACACCCTCACGGCCGCGACGACCGGGACGCGGTCGAGGTGGTCGAGCGCGTAGTCGATGCCGTCGCGGCCGGCCTGGTTGAACTCGACGGACTCGTCGAAGCCGGGGGCGGTCCCGGGGCGGGTGTGGACGCAGTCCACCTCCCACTTCCCGATGTCCTCCCCGTAGTAGACGGGCTCGCAGTTGGCCCCCGCGATCGTCTCTCCGGCCTCGGTCGCGATCAGCACCGGACGGTCGAAGGTGGTTGCGTTGCGGATGGCCCAGGGAGCCAGCACCAGCGCGAAGCTGACGCAGACCACCGCCGCCGCCCGCAGGCCCCCGGGCCGCCTGACGAGCGGCACGAGCAGGAGCGGCAGCAGGAACAGGCCCTCGCCGCGGGTGAGCGCCGCGAGCCCCACGAGCACGCCGAGCAGCGCCGCCCGGAGCGGCCCGGCGTCCTCGATAAGGCGGTACGCCGCCAGCAGGGAGAACCCGACCAGCATCCCGAACAGCGACTCGGTCATCAGGGCGCCGTCGGCGGCGATGAGCGTGGGGTAGAGGGCGGCGATCAGCGCCGCCAGCAGGCCCGCGCGGGGGCCGGCCAGCCGGCGCCCCAGCAGGCCGAGCGCGACGATCGTCCCGGCGCCCGTGGCCGTCCCGAGCAGCCGCTGGGCGTCGGGCCCCGTCGCGCCCAGCTCGGCCAGGCCCGCGAGCGCCAGCGGATACAGCGGCGCGCGCTCGGCCGTGGGCACCGCGAGGCCCTCTCCCAGCGCCTCGCCGGGCCGGATGAAGCCGCCCCCCGCCGCGATCAGGTTGGCCAGGGCGCTGTAGTACGCCTCGTCGTTGAAGATGAGCGGCGGCCACGGCGCGACGAGCAGCGTGTAGGGGGTCCGAATCGCCACCCCCAGCGCCACGATCGCCGCGAGCCAGAACCCGAAGCCGCGGCCGGCGAGCAGCTCCCTCATGTCGCGGCCCCCGCGCGATCCGACCCGCCCGCGGGTCGAACCGCGCCGCGGGTCGCGCGGCGCCGCGACAGCACGGCGAGCCCCACCGCCGCCAGGACCGTGAGGACCACGTCCGCGGGCTCACGGAAGCGCTGGTTGCCGTAGGTCAGCATCGCGGTGATCGATATGAGGACGAGGGGTGCGATCAGGATCCAGACCTCCACACCGCGTCGTCGCAGCGCCACGGCGCCGAGGATCGCGAGCGGCACGAGGACCCACAGCATGACCACGCCGAGCCTGTGCACGCCGGTCGAGCGGCCCTCCGGCACCTGCATCGGGTCGTAGACGCCCCACACGCGCGCAAGCCGGACGCCCAGCACGACGGGCAGGCGGTCCAGGTGGTCGCCCGCGTAGCGAGTGCCGTCCCTGCGCGCCGCGGCGAAGGCCTCGGCCTCGTTGCCGGGGTGATCGCGCACGCATTGCGGCCGCCAGCCGCCGAGTTGGTCGCCGAAGTAGGTGGCGTCGCAGTTGGCGCCGCCGATCGCGCTCCCCGCGCTGTTGGCGATGAGGACGGGCTGGTCGAAGACGATCCAGTTGCGCACGGTCCAGGGCGTCAGCACCACGGCGAACGCCAGCAGCGCCACCAGGGCTCCTCGGCGACCCGCCGGCCGGCGCAGGACCGGAACGAGGACCAGCGGGAGGAGCAGCAGCGCCTCGCCGCGGGTCAGCGCGGCCAGGCCGGCGACGGCCCCGAGCGCGATCGCGCGGCCGGTGGCGGGGCGGTCGAGCAGTCGGTAGGCCGCCAGCAGCGAGAGGGCCACGAGCAGTCCGAACAGCGATTCCGACATCAGGGCGCCGTCCGCTGCGATCAGCGTGGGATGGACGGCCGCGAGCGCCGCGGCGATCAGGCCGGGTGGCTCGCCGGCGAGCAGCCGGCCCAGAACGCCCACCGTGACGATCGTGCCGCCCCCGAACAGCGCGCCGGTCAGGCGCTGGGCGTCCGGCGAGGTGCCGCCGAGCTCGGCCAGCCCGCCGAGCAGGAGCGAGTGCAGCGGCGGGTGCTCCGCAGTCGGGAGGGAGACGTCGCGGAACACGAACGCGAACGGCTGGACCCAGCCCGCCCCGTCCGCCAGCAGCTTCGGCAGCGCGCTGAAGTAGAACTGGTCGTCGAGCCGGGGCGGCGGCCATGGTGCCTCCAAGAGCGTGTAGGCGACGCGGACGGCGATGCCGGCGACGACGATCGCCGCCAGCGCCGGCCAGAAGGCGCGCCACCGCTCGGCTTCCCCCGAGGACACGGCGGGTCACTCTAGATCGGCTGTGTGGGTGGGTAGGGTGCACGCGTCATGGAGAGTCGCTCGCAGAAGCGTCCCGGCATGCTCGGCGCCGCGGCCGCGCTGGTCCTGCTCGTTTCGATGTTCCTCGACTGGTACAAGCTCGACCTGCCCGAGCGAGTCGCCGGCCGGCAGATCGACGTGCCCACGTTCACGGCCTTCGAGGGGCTCGAGCGCTCCGACGTGGCGCTGGTGATCGCCGCGGTGCTGGCGCTGGCCTTCGCCGGGATGCTGCTGGCGAAGGTGCTGTCCGACTCTCCCGCGCCCGCGCTGGCGCTGCTCGCCGCGGGTTTCTTCGCCCTTGCGGTCGTGGTCTATCGCGGATCGAGCCGGCCCGGTCGGATCCTGTTCGGCCAAGAGGTCGACACCACGCTCCAGTTCGGCTGGTACCTGGCGCTGTTCGCCGCAGGGGCGATCACCCTCGCCGGCATCCTGGCCTACCTCGCGGGGCCGCGGCTGCAGCTCGACTTCGACGACTTCGACGAGGAAGAGGAGTCGGGCGCGGACGCGCGCCGGGAGCGCGCCTGAGCTGGCCTGCCTTGTCCGTGCGGATGCGCGACCGCACGATGGCTCTTGCCTTCGCCGCGCTCTCCTTCGCCCTCGCCTTCCTCCAGCGGCCGGGCTGGGCCAGCAGCGACACGAAGATCGACCTCCACGTCGACCCCGCGGCATTCGTCGGCGAGGTGGCCTCCGTGTGGTCGCCTTCGATCGACCTCGGGGCGATCCAGGCGGCCCAGTACAGCGGCTACCTCTGGCCGATGGGCCCGTTCTTCGCCCTCCTCCACGAGGTCGGCCTGAGCCCGTGGGTCGCTCACCGGATCTGGCTCGGCCTCCTGTTCGCCCTCTGCGCGTGGGGGATGCTCCGCCTGCTCGACGCGCTGCTCGGGCGCCCGCGCGGCATCCCGCACGTGCTGGGGGCGGGGTTCTACGTGCTCAACCCCTACACGGTGATCTTCACCGGCCGCACCAGCCTGATCCTGCTGGGCTACGCCGTGCTGCCCTGGCTGCTCCTGGTCGTGCATCACGGTGTGCGGGCCGCGCGCGGGTGGCCGAGCTGGTGGTGGGCGGCCGCCTTCGCGCTAGTGCTCACCTCGATCGGCGGCGGCATCAACGCGGCGGTGGTGGGGTGGATGCTCGTCGGTCCGCTGGTGCTCCTCCTCTACGAGCCGCTGATCGGGGCCGTCCGCTGGCGGGACGCGGGGGCGTTCCTCCTGAAGGCGGGAGTGCTGGGCACGCTTGTGTCGCTGTGGTGGATCGCCCCGCTGCTCGTGCACGTCCGCTACGGGATCGACTTCCTCCAGTTCACCGAGCAGCCGCGCTCGATCTGGGGCACGAACAGCGCCACCGAGGCGTTGCGGCTGATGGCGTACTGGACCTCGTACATCGGCGTGGGGTTCTACGGCGCGAGCCGCCCGCTCTTCAGCGAGGCCGGCACGCTGCTGTTCGACCCGCTCGTCGTGGTCGCGACGCTGCTCGTGCCCGCCATCGCCGTCGCCGGGTTCGCCTGGACGCGCCGCTGGCGCTACGCGCCGTTCCTGCTGCTGCTCCTGCTGGTCGGCGTGGCCATCGAGGTGGCCGGCTTCCCGAACGGCACGCCGGCGCGGGACGGCATGGAGTGGATCTATCGCAACGTGCCGCTCGTGCGCTTCATGCGCACCACCCAGAAGGCCGCGCCGCTCGTGGCGGTCGGGGTGGGAGGGCTGCTCGCCCTCTTCGTGCACGTGGCCCTCGCACGCCTGCGCCGGCTGCCGCGCGGGTGGGCCGCCCGCTCCGGCCCGGTGGCGCTCTCCGTTGCGCTGGCCGCCCTCATCCTCCTCGGCGCCCTGCCGCTCGTGCGCGGCACCGCCGTCGAGGAGCAGATCGTCTGGAAGGGGATCCCCGACGCCTGGACGAGCGCGGGACACGAGCTCGACCGGGACCTTCCCCGCAACAGCCGCGCCGTGGTCCTCCCCGGCCAGATCTTCGCCAACTACACCTGGGGCGGCACCACCGACGCGATCCTGCCCCGCGTGACCGACCGCCCCGTCGCCGTCCGCTACGAGACGCCGTACTCGGACCCGCACGCCAACGACCTGCTCTGGACGGTCGACCGGCTGGTGCAGCAGCGCCGGCTGCTCCCGGGCCAGCTCGAGCCGCTGCTGCGGCTGATGGGCGCCGGGGCGGTGGTCTCGGGGAGCGACGACGACATCTCGCGCAGTGGGGCGGTGAACCCCGCGGCCGCGGCCGAGGAGCTGGCCGGTCAGGGCCTGGACGAGCCCTCGCGCGCGTACGGGCCCGAGCGTACCGTGCCCCAGCCGCGCGGCGAGCTCGGCCCGCCGGTCGAGCTGCCACAGGTGCGCCGCTACGACATCCCGCCGGGGCGCGGACTGGTGAGCGTGGCGCCGGCAGGGACCTCCACGATCGTGGACGGCTCCGCCGAGGGGCTCGCCGGCATGGCGGCGTTCGGCGCGCTGCCCGGGGGCGCTCCGATCCTCTATGCGGGGGACCTCACGGCCGGCGAGCTGCGCCGCGAGGCCGCGCGCGGCGCCGAGGTGGTCGTCACGGACTCGAACCGCCGCCGCCGGTTCGTGCCCGAGTTCGCCCACCAGAACCTCGGGGCGACGCTGCCCGAGGACGAGGAGATCGACGAGAACTTCGCGCTGATCGAGCCCTTCCCGGAGCGCGGTCCCGACGCCCAGACCGTGGCGGCCCTCCGCGGCGCACGCTATTTGCGGGCCCCGAGCTCCGGCGGGCTGCTCGAGTTCCCCGAGTTCGCCGCGATCGCCGCGTTCGACGGCGACCTCGAGACCGTGTGGGCGGCGGACCGCTACCTCCATCCGCGCGAGCGCTGGATCGAGGTGGGGTTCGAGCGCCCGCGCGACGTCCCTTACGTCGACCTGTGGCCCATCCGTGACTGGCGCGGCATCGAGACCGAGGTGGACGTGGGCGGCAAGCGGGCGGAGCTCGGGCCGGGCCGCAACCGCATTCGGGTCGGGCTCGAGGACGTGAGCTCGCTGCGGATCACGATCACGGGCGTGGACCAGCCGCCGGGCGACCTGCGCGGCAACGGGGGCTTCCGGGAGATCCGTATCCCCGGCGTGAGCCTCAGTCAGCGGCTTCGCCCACCGGTGCTGGCGGCGCGGGCGCTCGCCGGACGCGACCTGAGCCGCGTGGGCCTGACCTGGCTGTTCGAGCGCACGACCGCGGACGCTCCCTTCAGACGCGACCGGCAGGCCGGGAGCCCGCTGCTGGAGCTGGCCGGCAACCGTCGCGACGCGGAGCAGCAGCTCGACCGCGTGGTGTTCGCCCCGGAGGCCCGCTCGTACGAGGTCGACGCGTGGGTGCACCCCGACGTGGAGACGCCGGATTCGGAGCTGGACCGGCTGGCGGGGTTCGACGGGCCGGTCGCGTTCGAGTCGTCGGGGCGCTTCCACAACCAGCCGCGCTTCAGGGCGTCGAGCGCGTTCGACGGCGACGAGGAGACGGCCTGGGTGGGCATCTGGGCGAGGCCCTCGTCGCCGTATCCGTGGATCTCCTGGCGCACGGAGCGGCCGATGACGGTGGGGACGCTGCGCCTGACGCCTGCGCCCGCGCCGGCGCGACGGGTGGCGGCCGTCCGCCTCAGCTGGCCCGGCGGCGCGACCGGGCCGCTGCCCGTGGCCGGGGACGGTACGGTGGCGCTGCCCAGCGCGGCGCGGGCCCGGACCATGCGGCTGACCGTGGTGGAGACGCGCCCCGCCGAGGGAGCCTCGTCGCGCAGAGCAGACACGCGGGCGGTGGGGATCGGCGAGCTCGAGATGCCGGGCGTGGCGCTGCTCGAGGCGCCCGGCGGACAGTCGCTCGAGGCGCCCGGCGGACGGTCGCTCGATGCGCCGGGCGGACGGTCGCTCGATGCGCCCGCGGGCGCGCCGCTCCGCGCGCGCTGCGGGGACGCTCGCATCGAGGTCGCCGGCCGCACGGTGCCGCTCCGGCCGCGGGGCTCGGTGGAGGACCTCGAGGCGGGCCGTCCGCTCCGCGCGCGGGCGTGCTCCCGGCCGGTCCCGATGGGCGACAGCGTGCAACGTGTCCGTTCCCTGCAGGCCCCGCTCAGCGTGCACCTGCTCCGGCTACGCTCGCCCGCCCCGGACCCGTCGTCCGCGGCGGCGGGCGGGGGCCGAGTGGTGGACGCCGGCACGCTCGGGAACAGCTCGGTCGAAGGGGTGCGCGTGGACCTCGACTCGCCCGCCTGGCTGGTGTTGGGGCAAAGTTTCTCGGAGGCCTGGCGCGCGACCTGCGACGGCCGCTCGCTTGGCGAGCCCCGTCCGATCAACGGATACGCGAACGGATGGCGCGCGCCGGCGAACTGCCGCGACGTCGAGTTCAGCTTCGCGCCCCAGGACGGCGTGCGCGTCGGCTACGCGATCTCCGGGACGGTGTGCCTGCTCCTGCTACTCCTCCTGGTCGTGGGATGGGTGCGCGCCCGCCGCGAAGGGGCCGCCGTCGGCGGCGAAGCGCTCCGGAGTCCGCGCGAGCCGCTCCCCGCCGACCGTCCGCGACCGCTTCCCCTCCCGCGCGCAGCGCTGCTCGCCCTCGTCGCCACCATCCCGCTCTCCCTCCTCTTCGCGGCGCGCACGTCGGTGGTGCTCTTCCCGCTGCTCACCCTGATCCTCTGGCGCGGCGCGGGCTCCCGGCTCCTCACCCTCGTCGCGGGCGGCCTGCTGGGCGTCGTGGTCCCGATTCTCTACCTGGTCCTCACCCCCGAGGACCGCGGTGGATTCAACTTCGAGTACAGCACCGAGCTGATCGCTGCGCACTGGGTCGCGGTCGGCGCCATCGTCCTCCTGATGGCCGCCTGCTGGCGCACCCTCGCGGCCGCGCGAGGCGGTAGGTGAGCTCCACCCGGCGCCTGGTCGCCTCCAACACCGCCGTCCAGGTGGCGGGCAGGGGCCTGATGCTGGCCATCGGCCTCGTCTCGATCGCCGTGATCACCCGCTACCTCGGCCCGGACGACTACGGGCGCTACACGCTGGCCCTCACGTACATGCAGCTCTTCGCCGTCCTGGCGGACGTCGGGCTGTTCACCATCGTCGTGCGGGACATCAGCCGGGACCCCTCCCGCACCGAGGAGCTCGTCGGCAACACGCTCACCCTGCGCCTCGTGCTGTCCGCGGTGGTGATCGCCGTGGCCGCGGCGATCAGCCTGCTGCTCCCGTACGACCCCGACGTCCGGGTGGCGATCCTCCTCGCCGGGCTGCCGCTGCTGTTCGGGATGCTGAACAGCACCTTCGTGACGGTGCTCCAGTCCCGGCTCCGCATGGGGCGCGCGGTGGTGGGGGACGTGCTGGGCAGGGCGGTGGCCCTCGGCGCGGTGGCGCTGGTGGCCGCGCTGGACCTCGGCTTCTACGCGGTGATGGGGGCCGCGGCGGCGGGGGCGCTCGCAACTGCGGTCACTACGATGCTGCTAACCCGCCCGCTGGCCAGGGTCCGCTTCCGGGCGGAGCCCGCCGTGTGGCGAGGGCTCCTCCGCACCGCCCTTCCGCTCGGGCTGGCGCTGGCCGTCAACGAGCTCTACTTCCGCGCCGACACGCTGATCATCTCGCTGTACGAGCCGTACGAGCAGGTGGGGCTCTACACGCTCGCGTACCGGATGCTGGAGCTGGCGCTCGTGTTCGGGACCGTCTTCCTCACGACGACGTTCCCGCTTCTGTCCCAGGCGGTCGCGAACGACGAGGCCCGGGCGCGCCGCACCATCCAGCTCTCCACCGATGTCTTCGTGGTGCTGGGCGCGCCGCTCGTGGCGGGCGGGCTGGCCGTCGCCCCGGAGGTGGTCGAGCTGGCCGCCGGCGAGGAGTTCGGGGACGCCGCCACGCCGCTCCGCATCCTGCTCGCCGCCGGCGCGCTCGCCTGGGTCAACGGGGTGTTCGGCTACGCGCTCATCGCGAAGGAGCGGCAGATGAGCGCGCTCTGGCTGAACCTGTCGGCGCTCGTCTTCAACGTCGGCCTGAACCTCCTGCTGGTGCCGCGATACGGCATAGTGGTCGCGGCCGCCGTGACCGTCGCCTCCGAGATGCTGATCCTGGCCGGCTCGTACGTGCTCATGCGGCGCTACTTCGGCTTCTTCCCCGCGCCCCGTACGTTGGTCCCCGCGCTCGTGGCCGCCGTGGCGATGGGCGGCCTCCTGTGGGTGCTGCGAGATGCACCGCTCGCGGCAGTGGTCCCGCTCGGGGCGGCGGTCTACGCGGGGATCCTGTGGGCCACCAGCCCCGCGAGCCGGGAGCTCGTCGCGGGGATGCGCGCGTGAGCCGCGGCCCACGCGACACCCGCAGCTGGTACCTCGACGCCGACCCGATGGACCGGGTCGACGCTGCGCTCGTCGACTTCGTGCAGGAGCACGCGGGCCGCTCGGTGCTCGACCTCGGCTGCGGCGTCGGCGGGTACAGCCGGGCGCTGGGAGAGCGAGGGCTGGAAGTCAAGGCGCTCGACGTCGTTCCGGACTACGTGGAGAGGGCCCGCTCGATCGGCGTGGACGCCGAGCTCTACGACGGCGAGCGCGTGCCGCTGGCCGACGGGTCCGTGGACACCGTCATCCTGCTCGAGGTGGTCGAGCACCTGGACGACCCGGCCCGGCTGCTGCGCGAGGCGCGGCGCGTCGCGCGCCGGAACGTCCTCGTCACGACCCCCAACTGCACGCAGGACTTCGGCGAGGTGCCGGTGGAGTTCAGCCACATGCTCGACGTGGACCACCGGCAGTTCTTCACCGAGTCATCGCTGCGCGCGCTCCTCGACGAGGTGTTCGGCAGCTGCGTCGTGGAGCAGGTCGCCCCGATCGACCGCCACCTCGCCGGCCAGGTGCTCCCGCCTCCGCTGCGGCAGCTCCATCGCTGGCTCGACAGCGCCGGGCTGGTCAAGCCCCGGTTCTTCTTTCGCCTCCGCGGCCGGGCGCCGGCGGGACCGTGACCCGCGTCCTGTTCGTGTCGGCCGAGCCGGTGGGCGAGGCGATGGCCGGGCCGGCGATCCGCGTGGTCGAGCTGGCCCGCGTCGTGGCCGCGCACTGCGAGGTGACGGTGGCCGCGCCCGGCCCGAGCGACGCGAGCGCCGTGCCGGGCGAGCTCGTCGAGGCCGGGCTGGCGGACTTCGATCCGCTGCTCGACGCCCTGCGCCGGCACGACATCGTGGTGGCGCAGCGCCTGCCCCCGCAGCTCCTGCGCTACGTCTCGCGCATGCCGGTCCGCTTCGTGGCGGACCTCTACAACCCGCAGATGATCGAGGTGCTGGAGGCGATGGACAGCGGCGGCTCGTCCTCCTGGCGCCGCGCGTGGAGGTCGATGCTGGGCCAGTGCGCGGTGGCGGACCTCGTGGTCTGCGCGAGCGAGAAGCAGCGCGACCTGTGGCTCGGGGGTCTCGCGCTCGCCGGCCTCGTGGATCCCGAGCGCTACGAGGCCGACCCCACCTTCCGCTCGTTCGTGGACGTCGTGCCGTTCGGCCTGCCCGAGCGGCCGCCGCGCCGGGCGGAGGCGCCCGTCCTCAAGGGCGCATGGCCGGGCATCGGGGCGGAGGACCGCGTGCTCCTGTGGGCCGGCGGGGTCTGGCGCTGGCTGGACGCCGAGACGCCGATCCGCGCCGTCGAGCGGCTGCGCGCGGACGGACGCGCCGTCCACCTGGTCTTCCTGGGCACGCGCCGCCCGGCGCTCGATCCCGGGAACGTGCCCACGAGCGCCGAGGCGGCGATCGCCTTCGCCCGGCGGCACGGCCTCGAGGGGGAGTGCGTCCACTTCAACCGCGGCTGGGTCCCGTACGCCGAGCGCGAGGCCTACCTCGCCGAGGCGGACATCGGCGTCTGCGCCCACCACGACCACCTCGAGGCCCGCTTCTCGTATCGCACCCGCGTGCTCGACCACCTCTGGGCCGGGCTGCCGTCCGTGGTCTCGTCCGGCGACTCGATCGGCGACCTCGTGGAGCGCCGCGGCCTGGGCCGGGCGGTGGCGCCCGGGGACGAGGAGGGTTTCGCCACCGCCCTGAGCGAGTTGCTCGACGACCCGGCGGCGTACGGGGCGGCCGCGCGGCGGGTGCGGGAGGTGGCGCCGACGCTGCGCTGGTCGGAGTGCGCGCGCCCGCTGGTCCGCTTCTGCCTCGAGCACGAGCGCATCCCGCCGCGCCGGGCGTCCCGCGGGGCGCTGCTGCGCGCGACGTACGGCCAGTACCCGGACGTGCTCGCCGCCCTGCGCGAGCACGGCGGCCCCGGCGAGGCGGCGCGGGCCCTGCCCCGCCATCTCGCGCGCCTCCTGCGACACCGTGCCTGAGCCGGCCCGCCTGGCGCTCCTGTTCGGTCTCGGAGCGCTCCTGTCGGGGCTGACGATCCTCGAGGGGATCAATCCGCACGACGAGGGAATCGTGCTCCAGGCCGCCTCCCGGGTGGCCGACGGCCAGCTGCCCTACCGCGACTTCTACGCGAACTACGGGCCCGGCCAGTACTACGTCCTGGGCGCCCTGGACGCGGTCTTCGGCCCGTCGCTGCTCGCCTGGAGAGTGGTGCGCGTGGCGCTCGACGCACTCGTGGGTGTGCTTGCCTATGCGCTCGTAAGGCGGGAGGCTCCCGCGCCGTTCGCGTTGGGGGCCTGGGTGGCCGTGGTGGCGGTGATGGCGCACCCGACGCTGCCGCACCCGAACGCCGCGGCCCTCGCCCTCGCCTTCGGAGCGCTCCTGCTCGCGCGCCGGTCGCCCGCCGGCGCCGGCGTGCTGGCCGGCCTCGCCTTCGCCTTCCGCTTCGACCTCGGCGTCGCCGCGGCGGTGGGGGTGGCGCTGGCGCTGGCCGACCGCCGCCGAGGGCCGGCGCTGGCGGCCGCCACCGCAACCGCGGCGGTCCTCGTGGCCCCCTTCGCCCTCGCCGCGCCCGGCGACTTCTGGGACCAGACCGTCGGCTTCGCGCTCGACGAGCAGAGCCTCCAGCGCCTGCCGCTGCCCGGCGCGTACGACGGCGCCTTCGAGCCCAACAAGATCCTCTCGTTCTACCTCCCGTACGTCCTGATTGGCGGGCTCGCGCTCTGGCTCGTTATCGCCGCGGCCACGCGAACCCCCGTGCGCCTCTGGGCGGCCTTCCCGCTGGCCCTCGCCGGCCTTGGGTACCTGCTCGCTCGCGCCGACGAGTTCCACCTGGTCCCGCTGGCCGCCGTGGTCCCGGTGCTGCTGGCCGGCGAGGCGGCGCGCCAGTGGCTCGCGGGCCGCACGCCCGTGGCGCTCGCGCTCGCCCTGCCGCTGGTGCTCGTGGCCGTCCACGGGCTCGACAGGAACCGCGTCGAGCTGGTCTCGGGGCCGCCGCTCGACCGGATTCACCTGGACGTGGCCGACGGCGTGAGGGCGCCGCGCGAGGAGGCGCGCGCGCTGGAGCAGCTAGTGCATTACGTGCGCGAGCGCGTGCCCCCCGGGCGGCCCGTGTTCGTGGCCAACCCGCGCCACGACCTGGTCCGGGCCGGCAACCCGCTCGTCTACGTGCTGGCCGGGCGGCCGAACCCGACGCGCTACGACGTGATGCAGCCGGGCGTGGTGACCACGGACGAGGTGCAGCGCGAGATCGTGCGCGACCTGCGCAGTTCGCCCACCGGGCTAGTGGTCCGCTGGCTCAGCCCGGTGGCGTCGGAGGCCGAGCCGAACGGAGCGGGGCGCTCCAGCGGGGTGAGGATCCTCGACCGGGAGCTCGCCCGGCGCTACATCGAGGTCGAGCGCTTCGGCGACTACGCCGTCCTCGGGCCGCGCGAGCCCGGCGCGGGTGCGGAATGACAGCGTCACGATCACGGCCGCGCAGACGAGCTGGAGGCTCATGAGGGCCAGCGCGACTTGCTCCAGGTCGGCCCCGATGCCCGCCAGCAGCGCCACCTCTGCCACGGCGGCCACGGCGAGCACCGCAATGAATCCCGACCGTCCCAGCCCCAGCAGGTACTGCACCGACAGGTAGCTCCAGGCCAGAAGGCTCATGGCGACTCCGAGCCAGGGCAGCGCGGAGGACGCCTCGGTCAGGTCGTCTCCGAACACGATCCGCAGCAGCGGCTCGCCGGCGACTGCGTAGAGCAGCACCATCGGCACCCCGAGCAGGGCGATCAGTCCGAGCGTCCGACGGAGGACCGGCCGGGCGTCCACCCCTACATGGGCCCGGCGCGCGGACTCGGGTAGCAGGAACAGGCCGAGCCCCACCGCCACCCAGATGATCGCCTTCGCCGCCACCGCGGCGACGGCGTATGAGCCCGCCGCGTCGTCGCTCGCCTGGTGCTTTATGACGATCACGTGCACCTCTTGGAGCACGAAGAGCAGCGTCAGACCGAGCACCGGTGCCCACGCACCGAGCAGCATGTCGCGCAGGCGCGCGACCACCGCCGGGCCGCCCGGCGCGGGCAGGTGCCGGTGGAGCGGGATCGCCAGCGCCGCTCCCACCGCGAGGATGGAGAGCGGCGTGCCGAGGAACGCCCCGGTCACGTCCAGGCCGACGGCCACGAGGAGGAGCCCGAAGAGGAGCCGCATCCCCGCCTCGGCCACGATGCTGAGCCCCACGGTTCGGTACTGCGCGAAGCCCTGGAGCGCGCCCCGCTCTACAGAGATCAGCATCCAGAGCATCGCGGTCACGGGCACGGCGGCGGCCGCCCAGGACTCGTCGACGTTCACCGTGGCCGCGGCCAAGTCGCGCAACGGGACGGCCAGCGCCGCCACCGCGAGCGTCGCCGCCGCGAGCCGGGTGGTCCAGCGCCGCACCCCCGCGCCCGGATCGTCGCTCCCTCCCGCGACCGCCCGCGACACCTCGCGAGCGACCGCGATCTGAAGGGCGGACCCCGGGACCATCAGGATGATGAAGGCCGACATGAGGGCCGCCAGGGAGCCGTAGCCCCCCGCGCCCAGCGCCCGCGCGAACACGACCGTGAAGGCGAGCGCGATCACGTTGGCCGCTATGACGGCGACTGCGAGCCCGGCTGCACGACCGGTATCGGACGTGGTCACGGACCGCCACAACGCCGGTCGATCGGCGGAGAGGGCCACGGGCGCGAGGGTATAGCGTCAACCCAATGAGCGCGCTCGCTCGCGGAGACGACGGCCGCCGCCGCTGCTGGTGGGGAGCCGCGTCGCCCGAGTACGTGGCCTACCACGACGAGGAGTGGGGGCGCCCCGTGCGTGACGACCGGGGGGTCTACGAGCGGCTGGTGCTGGAGGGCTTCCAGTCCGGGCTCTCCTGGCTCACGATCCTGCGCAAGCGGGAGAACTTCCGCAAGGCGTTCGCGAACTTCGAGATCGAGCATGTGGCGCGCTTCGGCGATCGTGACCTGACCCGCCTCCTGAACGACGCCGGCATCGTGCGCCACCGCGGCAAGATCGAGGCGGCGATCGCGAACGCGAAGGCGGCCGCCGCGCTCGACCGGCCGCTGGCGGAGCTGGTCTGGTCCTTCGCGCCGCCGCGGCGGCGCAAGGCCCCGCGCGCCCTCGGCGACCTGCCCTCGATCACGCCCGAGTCGACCGCGCTCAGCAAGGAGCTGAAGA
>OBLR010000093.1_pt1 | contig 15969 bp, 19 predicted proteins | sample 1519891 | NCBI WGS metagenome assembly OBLR01 (sample SAMEA3113583, study PRJEB22503) | soil metagenome | reverse complement strand
CCGCCACTACGGGTGCGACAACAGGGAGGACTACCGGAGCTAGCACCGGAGAAGCGAGCACTACTGGAGCAGCCACCACAGGCGGCGATAGCACCTCGCGCAGGGACGGCGTCATTCGCGACACGATCCCCCAGGGCCAGCAACTACCCAACACAGGCGGCCCCACCGGGCTCGTTCCAGCGGCGGCTCTGCTGGCGTTGCTCATCAACGGGGCGGCCATAGGGTTGTTGTTCGTGCTCCGACGGTAGCACTCTTCACTTTGGAGGGAAAGAGGTCTATTCTGAACAGATTACCGCGCTTCTGTCCTTATCCTAGCTCGGTCGTCTATCGGATAATTCGCCTCGAAGAGTTGGAGAATGTGCTCGGCACAGTCGGTGGTCCAGAGAATCACATGCCTTGCTTGGTGCCGATAGGTCAACGCCTTTCGGATTCATGCCGGTCTCCTCAGGACTCGCACTTACGCGAAGATCTCACCGCGCGGCAGAAAGAGTCGCCCGTAAGTCGCGAGGGCGTATCTGTCGGTCATCCCCGCCACGAAGTCCATGGTCTCGGTTAGAGGGTCGGGATCGCTGGCCGCCCGCTCCTCGGGGTGCTCGAGATAGTACTCGAACAGAGCCGCAACTACTCGGGCTGCTTTCTGTTTCTCCCTCGAGTTCGGCTTGTCGTACACGCGCCGGAAAAGCCACGACCTGAGTTCCATGAGGGCCCCGTATACCGGGTCCGATAGGGATATCTCACCTTTCTCTTTGGAGTTAGAGATCATGTCCCTTACCAGGGTATCGATCCTGGCGCTCATCTGCACTCCGAGAACAGAGATAGGGCTAGGTGGGAGGTCATCGCTGGAGATGATGCCCGCCCGCAACGCGTCGTCCACGTCGTGGTTGACGTACGCGATCCTGTCAGCGACGCGTACGATCTCACCTTCCCTGGTACGTGGATAGCCCTTTCCTGTATGGTTACGAATCCCATCTCTGACCTCGAATGTAAGGTTCAGTCCGTCTCCTTGGTTCTCGAGATGGTCGACTACGCGCAGGGAGTGTTCGTTGTGGCGGAAGGTGCGTCCGTGAGCCTCGAGGACGCGGGAGAGGGCTTCTTCTCCAGTGTGGCCGAAGGGGGTGTGGCCGAGATCGTGGCCGAGGGAGATCGCCTCCGTCAGGTCTTCGTTGAGGCCGAGAGCTCGGGCTATGGTACGGGATATCTGCATCATCTCCAGCGTGTGCGTGAGGCGTGTCCTGAAGTGATCGCCATCAGGGGAGATGAAAACCTGAGTCTTATGCATGAGCCTGCGGAAGGCCTTGGCGTGAATGATGCGGTCCCTGTCGCGCTGGAAGTCGTTGCGGACACCGTCGGGAGGCTCGGGCCTGGGGCGGCCTACGCTGTGCTCTACGGCCCATACAGAAGGGTCATGGCAAAGGCCGACACTGGGTCCTTGGGATCTCACGCCGGGCGTCCGGAGCCGGCTAGTCGGGGACCGATCAGCGTATTCCCCGGAGCGTGGGCGAGGACGTGGGAGCGCACTACCCTGAGGACGCTCTGTTTAGGTCCAGTTTGTACTGGCGCTTGACGGATGGGCTGTTCTACCAGGGTCCTCAGGCTCACCAGCGTACCCGGGGCAAGCGGGAACGCGTCACCGGTCGCAGGGCGGCACTCCTGGCACAGGACTCCCCCGTGGTCTGGGGCAAAATGCAGCGGCTCCGAAGCCGCGTCGAGGTCCATCCCACAGGCCAGGCAGACATCGAGTTGCGGAGCGTAGCCGGCGAGGATGGAGAGCTTTATGCCGAGGGCCGCCTCGATGTTCTCGAACCCAGAATCGCACGTTTCCAGCGTATCTAGGGCGTTGTAGAGCAGGTTGAAGACCCTGCGGTCCGCCTCGTCGCCACCCGAGATGGCGCGCACGCTCCCGACCATACCTGCGGCGGCCTCGAAGCGGGCGAGATCCTCCCTGACACCGTGGAAGCTGCGCAGCGTCTCCGCCTGGGTCACGGTGTCGAGCGTCCTGCCGTGGTAGGCGACGAAGTCGACGCAGGAGAGTGGTTCGAGGCGGGCTCCGAAGCGGGATTTTGTACGCCTGATACCCTTCGCGATTGCCGAGATCAGCCCAGCGTCCCTGGTGTAGATGTCCAGAATCCTGTCCGCCTCCGAGTAGCGGATCGAACGTAGCACGATCCCCTTACTCTTGTAGACCGCCATCCTCGGCCTCCTCCATCACGGCGACGCTAGCGCTCATGCCGAGCCGCGAAGCACCTGCGTTGAGTATGTCGAGGGCGTCCCTGAGGGTGCTGATGCCGCCTGACGCCTTTACTGCAAGGCCCTCGGGAGCCTCTTCCCTGAGCAGGGCCACGTCCTCAGGTGTTGCCCCGACAGGAGCGAAGCCCGTCGAGGTCTTCACGAAATCCGCGCCGCTCGCGGCCACGATCTGGGTCGCCAGCCGCTTCATCTTGTCCGAGAGGTACGCGGTCTCGAGAATGACCTTGACGACCACGTCGTTCAGCCCATTGTTGATAGCTACCGCGCTTACCTCCTGGGTGAGGCTTGCGAGCTCGTCGGCGACGTAGCCGAACTCTCCGGAGAGGAACTTCGAGATGTTCATGACTACATCGAGCTCCGAAGCACCCCTGGTAACCGCCTCGCGGACGGCCGCAATCTTCACCGCAGTGGGCTCGTACCCGAATGGGAACGAGATCACCGTCGCCACCTTTACGTCGGCACCACGCAACTCCCTGGCGGCAAGAGGGACGTATGAAGGCGGGATGCACACCGCGGCGAAATGAAAGTGGGAAGCCTGCTCGCAGAGGCGTACGATCTCCTGCTCTGTGGCCTCGGGCTTCAAGAGAGTATGGTCCACCGTCTTCGCGAACTCGCGTACCCTCATCGCCAAAACGCTACGCTCCTCTCGACACAACAGACCAGGGTGATTATAAACCCAACCGCTCCAGAAACTGCCTGTCGTTTCTCCATCCCTGGCTAACCTTTACATTCAGGTCGAGGTAAATACGGGTGCCGAGGAGACGCTCGACATCTCGGCGGGCCTCGGTGCCGATCTTCTTTATGGTCCTGCCGCCTTTGCCCAGCACGATCATACGCTGAGTGGCGCGTTCGACGTGGATGACGGCGTAGACGACCGTCACGTTCTGTTTGATCTCTACGTCTTCGATCTCGACGGCAACGGCATGCGGCACCTCTTCCCTCAGCACGTTCAGCGCCTTCTCCCGCACGTACTCGGCGAGGACCAGAGACTCGGGGTAGTCCGTCACTGTTCCCTCGGGGAAATAGCGGGGACCGTGTGGCAGGAGATCGACAACGGAATCCATCAGTGGTTCTAGGTTGGTGCCTTCAGCCGCGCTGATCTGGAACACCTCGTTCCAATCCCCGAGCTCCGAGACCGCCTCTACTATGGGCAAGGCACTTTCACGGGTACGCAAGAGGTCGGTCTTGTTGATCGAGACGATGGCCGGGGTACCCGAGCTGGCGACGAGGCGGGCGACGTAACGGTCGCCGCTCCCGAGTCCTTCCGAGGCCTGCAGCGCGTCGAAGAGCAACAGGATGACATCCGACTCAGAGAGACTGTCCACGACCTGTTCCTGCATCCTGGCTCGCAGGGTGTCGCGGGGCTTCTGGGAGCCCGGGGTATCCACGAAGATTGCCTGGTATCCAGGGCCGTTGCGGACGCCCCGGATCGGGCTACGCGTCGTCTGAGGCTGGGATGAGGTTATCGAAACCTTCTGGCCGACGAGCCTGTTGACCAGAGTGCTCTTGCCGACGTTGGGTCTGCCTACTACGGCGATAAAGCCGCTGCGGAGCCCGTTGTTTTCGACGCCACGGGCTACCGCTCCCTTCACAGATCCTCCGGAGAGAAGGAGTTGGGAAGAATCTGGTCGAAGGGGTAGCGCTCTAACCCCCGGCCAGTCTCCACGACGACCTCCTTGCAACCGAACTCCCTCAAGACCTGGCGGCAGGCCCCGCAAGGGAAGCATGGCGAGGTGTTCGGGCTGAAGACGGCGACGAGTTCGATCTCCCTGTCTTCAGGGTCTGTAGTGGCCATCATTGTAACTGCGTTGCGCTCCGCGCAGATCGAGAGCCCGTAGGAGGCGTTCTCGACGTTCGAGCCTGAGTGTAGGGTGCCGCCTCCTGTCAGGATTGCCGCGCCAACGTGGAAGTTGCTGTATGGCGCGTATGCCCGGCTTGCGGCGGCGCGTGCGGCCTCCATCAGGGCCTCAGGGTCCAAGTTTCTCCCTTTCATAAGAGTTGAAAGGCTGCCGTCGTAACGAGGACCCCGATCACGGCCCCCATTAGCACCTGGTAGACGCTGTGAATCCCGCTCTCGACACGGCTCTGACAGACGAGCAGGGCCATGAGGAGCGAGATCACGGAGATGAGCCCGGCGTAGGGTCCCGCGCCACTCTGGACGGCTATGAAGCTCGCGGCGACCCACCCTGCGAACGCGACCGCCGCGTGCCCTGAAGGCATCCCACCGGCGAAGGAGTTCGGGGAGTGGGTCAGCGCCTTGCCTAGTAGGACGATGAGTACGATCACGCCGAGTGTGACGAGCGTGAGGTGGGCCGGCTGGCGCCGTATACTCTCCAGGGTCGCCAGAGAGAGCGGCCCCAGATCGTCCGCCAGGACTAGATAGCCGACGAGCAAAGCCCCGACGCTGGAGACCAGTACCGCCCCCGCCGAGACGTCCTTGACTAGCTTGGCCAGAGGATGGTATTCCCTTGTGGCAAGGTCGACTACGAACTCCATGGCCGTGTTGAACAGCTCGGTCACAAAGACCAGGAGTATGGTCAGAACAAGGACCGCGAGCTCTAGCTTCCTGACTCCGACCAGCAGGCTCGCCACGAGGACCACGACGGCCACGACGACGTGGAAGCGCATGTTGCGCTGGGTGCGGACCGCGTAGATCATACCCCGGTAGGCGTGCTCGAAGCTGCGGACTACGCCCTGCTGACCTTTGCCCGGTCGCTCAACTTTCCTCGCCACGCCACTCCTCCATCACTGCCCGCTGGAGCCTCGCCATCTCACTGGCCCCGAAGTCCTCCCCGTGTTCCATACCGCCCAAGTGTAGCGCGCCGTGCACCACGAGTTCTTCGACGCTCATCCCATGATCAGCACATTCGGGGCAGATCACAACCTCCCCTGCCATCTCCCCATATGGCCCGTCTACCTCGAAACTGAGCACGTCGGTAGGCTCGTCTCTATCTCTGAACCTCACGTTGAGGTCACGGATCGCGTCGGAGTCGACGAGTGCCACGGAGACCTCGCCGATTCGCTCCAGGTCGAGACCGAGGGTGGAGAGAGCGGCGGCGAAGAGGCGGCTAGCTCGTTCCGTGTCGAGTCCGGCATGGCCAACCTCATCGAGCACGGCGACGGAGATGGGAGGGGAATTCCTCAGGTGACGACTCTGCCCGTGGCGTCCACAGCCTAACTCGCCGCCTTTCCGTTGCGAGCATCGCCTTGGTCTTCAGGATACGTGATGCGCGGCCCTAGGAAACCTATGAGCGCCTCTCGGATGGCCTCCCCTGCTTCGTGGATATCGTGCATGGTGAGCTGGCACTCGTCGAACTGGCCGTCCTGAAGCTTCCGCCGTACTGTGTCGGCGACGACGTCGTCGATACGCTTCGGGGTCGGCTTCGGCAGAGACTTCACGGTCGCCTCTATGGAGTCGGCGAGCATCATGATGCCCGCCTCCTTGCTGCGGGGCAGGCCGCTCGAGTAGCGGAAGTCCGACTCGCGGACCGCTTTCTCGTCGGAGGCGTCTTCGAGGGCTTTGCGATAGAAGTACTCGATACGGGTCGATCCGTGATGCTGGGCGATTATGTCCAGGATTTCCTGCGGCAGTCCCCAGGCGGTTCCTATCTCCAGGCCGTCCTTTACGTGGCGTTTGACCACCTTGGCCGAGAGCGTCGGGGAGAGGGCGGCGTGCGGGTTGATCTGGGCGATCTGGTTCTCGACGAAGTAGGCAGGATGTTCCATTTTTCCGATGTCGTGGTAGTAGGCGCCGACCTGGGCCAATAACGCGTCGGCACCGACCCTCTCCGCGGCCTTCTCAGCGAGCAGGCCGACTTGCATGGAGTGGGAGAAAGTGCCTGGCGCGTTGCGCAGAAGCTTGTCCAGCAGGGGATGTCGGGGGTCGGAAAGCTCGAGCAGCTTCATCGGCGTGAGGATGTTGAAGGCGTCTTCCAGAAAAGGCAGCAGCACCATCGCCAGCATCAGCGAGAGGAGGCCATTCCCGAGTCCGAGGAGGCCCAGCCACAGGGCGTCCTGTGGATCACCGCCCCCGATCAAACCCACGGCGAAGGTCACGACGCCCATGACCACCGCGATGACCAGTCCGGCTTTCAGCAGCCGCTGGCGGGAGTCCACGCGCACGGTCGTGTAGATGGCGAAACCAGATCCTAGAAGAAGCGCCGCGGTCAGGAGGAAGTTATTGCCGCTAAGGATCCCTACGTTGACGCTGGTGATCACCACCATCAGGAACATGAGCCTCGGCCCGAGAAGCATAGTTCCGATGATGGAGAGGCCGGCGAGCGGCGTGAGATAGGGATTGAAGTCGAGCTCGATAAAGAGCCTGGCGAGCGCGGTGAAAAGTACCGTGAGAGAGGCGGCCAGCACGAGCCTTATCGCCGAGTTCGTCTTGAGTATGCGTTCCCCGAAGCGCTCCAGGAAGTACCAGGCGATCCACATCTCGGCGGCGACGACGATGCCGACCCCGACCAGAGCCATCCACGGATCCGACTGCTGGAGCAGGTCGAGCGACTCGAGCCGCGTCCGATCTCTCGGGTCTATGATCCCCTGGGAGATGACACGTTCGATCAGGGGCCTCGGTCCTATACCTATGAGCGCCGTCAAAGAGAGCCACGTCAAGACGGTAAGCCCGATGTAGAGCCTGACCTTCGGAATCCTCTCGATCCAGGCCCTGAAGAGCTCGAAGCGGGTCGGCGAGCGGTGGAGTTCGTCGACGCGCCTGCCGGGTTGTTTCTTGAGGCTTCTCTTCCCGATTTTCATGGTCGCTCCCGGCCCTGAGGCCTAGGCTCTGTCGCCCTCTCCCGCCCCTTCGTAGGCATCGACTATACGCATAACGAGGTCGCTGCGCACGATGTCGTCGCGCCTCAGCCCTACGAATGATACGCCTTCTACGCCGGTGAGTGTGTTCCTGGCGTCCTGCAGGCCGCTTATGCGGACTTTCGGGAGATCTACCTGTGTTATGTCGCCCGTGATGACCATCTTGGAGCCGAAGCCGAGGCGCGTGAGGAACATCTTCATCTGCTGGGGGGTAGTATTTTGCGCTTCGTCCAGGATGATGAACGCGTCATTGAGAGTTCTTCCCCTCATAAATGCCAGGGGCGCTATCTCGATTATACCGCGCTCCAGGTGCGCCTGGAACTTGGCCGGATCGACCATCTCGTAGAGCGCGTCGTAGAGTGGCCTGAAGTAGGGATCTACCTTGGCCATCACGTCGCCTGGCAGGTATCCGAGCGACTCGCCGGCCTCGACAGCAGGCCTGGTCAGTATTATCCTGGACACCTCACCTCTTTTCAGAGCTTCGACGGCAAGGGCCACGGCCAGGTAGGTCTTGCCTGTGCCAGCAGGCCCGATGCCGAAGACTACCTGATGCTGGCGAATAGCATCTGTATACGCCTTCTGGTTGCGGGTCTTCGGCGCGACTCGGCGCCCGCGGTGCGTGAGGATCACATCCCCCAGCACCTCCCGCCCGCCGCCTCCGTCGGCCATCTTGTAGAGACGCTCGGCGGTCTCCGAGGTGGGATGGTGCCCCTCCTCAGCGAGGCCGACGAGGCCATCGAAGACGGCCTCGGCCCTCTCCACGGCACCCTCGGTACCGCGCAGGACAATCTCATTCCCCCGCACGACGACCTCGCACTCGACGAGCTCCTCGACGCGCCTCAGGACGGAGTCGCGGTCACCGAAGACCTCGAGCGTCCTGACCGGCGGAATGACGAGCTTTACTTCTACCTGGCTGCCGGTTGTGGTTTCCGTGTGGCCTCCCTTCGGTCGGCGCTTGTCAGCATGTCAGCACGCTCCGGCCTCAAGGCCTCCGCTCGTCAGCATTGCAGCTTTTTGATACCTGGAACCTGTTGACTTCATTGTAATCTGGTGCGGGCTAGGGTGGAGAGGGTGCGGCCTTCGGCACGGCCCTCCGAGAGCTCCATGGCACGGTTCATGACGGTGCCCATGTCTTTCATGCCTTTTGCTCCTGTCTCATTGATGGCCCTGTCGACAATCGCTTGGAGCTCATCCTGTGAGAGGGGTTCGGGAAGGTAAGTGCGGACGATCTCGGCTTCGGCCGACTCGGATGCCGCCCGCTCCTCTCGTCCGGCCTTGCGGAACGCTTCTGCTGACTCGTCGCGCTGCTTGAGCTGGCGCCTGAGGATGGTCTGCTCTTCCTGCTCGTCGAGCGGCCTCCCCGCCTCTATCTCGGCGTTCTTGAGCGCGGCGCCGAGCATACGTAGGGCGCCGACGCGGGTCCTGTCGCGTTGCTTCATGGCGGCTTTGGTGTCGCTCTGTATGCGGTCTCTTATGGTCAAGGCATTCCCAGCCTCCTGCCGCCCATGACGTGCAGGTGGAGGTGGAAGACCTCCTGCCCCGCGTCGCGGCCGTTGTTGATCATGACGGCGTACCCCCCATCTCTTACGCCGAGCTTCTCGGCGACGTGGCTCGCCACTTCGAAGAGCCGCTTGACTACGGTGTCGGGCAGGGCCCCGATCTCTTCCAGGTTCGCGACGTGCTGCCTGGGGATGACGAGGACGTGGACGGGCGCCTTGCTATTTATGTCTTCGAAAGCCAGCACATCGTCCTCGTCGTAGACCACCTCGGCATCTATCTCCCCTCGCACTATTCTACAGAATATGCAGTCGGCCTCGCTCACGGCCACCTCCTCTAACGTTCGACCCTGCTCTCCAACGCGGCCACCGTACGCGTCACCGCGACGATACCGGCGGTCTCGCTGCGGAGCCTGTACGGTCCCAACCCGCCGAAGGCGATGCCAGCGTCCTCAGCAAGCCGCAACTCGTCCCCGCTCCATCCTCCCTCCGGGCCTACAAAGAGGCTAGCGGGAGCCCCGACGACGGCCTCGACAGGCTGGAGATCGGGAGAATTGTGGAGGAGGACACCTGTCTCTCCCACCTCCGAGACGGCGTCCGCGAATCGTACGGGTTCGGCCACCTCGGGCACGCTGAGCCTCAGCGACTGGCGCGCCGCCGCCTCGGCCACCCGCCGCCAGCGCCCGACCTTCCCCTCGCGCGGGTTAACGACACCACGCTCGGCAAGGAGCGGCACGATACGCGTAGCACCGACCTCCGTAGCCTTCTCGACAACGAGGTCCATCCTTCCACCTTTGGGCACCGCCTGATAGAGCGAGATCTCCACGTCCACCCCATCTGGCGATGCCAACTCCTCTGTGACGGCCGCTTCTCTCCCACCACGCAACCTGGCAGCGAACAGCTTTCCTGCACCGTCAACTACTTCGACAGAATCTCCTTTCCCACCACGCAATACCTTGAGAACGTGGTCTGCCTCCCCAGCCGGCAACTCCAGCACGCCACCTGGCTCCAGTACGGAGTCGACGAAGATTCGGGTTATCGGCGTGCGCGTAACGAAGCCTCCTACCGGAAGACTCCCCTGAGACGGTCGAAGAAAGAGCCTCCCCCGCCATTGTAGGTCTCTTCCCCGCTGGTAGCCTCGAACCTCTCGAGTAAGTCCCGCTGCTCCGCCGTCAGCCGCGTCGGTACCATGACGTCGACGACGACCTTGAGGTCCCCACGCCCACGCCGCCGCAACCGCGGCATCCCATCGCCCCTGAGCGTCAGCGTCGCACCTGGCTGGGTGCCGGGATCCACCCTCACCTGTTTCGGCCCTTCGAGCGTCGGTACATCCACCTCCGCCCCGAGCGCCGCATCGACGAAGCTGATCTTCATGCGGTGGATCAGGTCTTCCCCATCTCGCATGAGCTCCTGGTCTTCTTTGACGTTGATCCTCACGTTGAGGTCCCCTGGTGGCGCGCCTGGATCTCCCGCGTGTCCCCCACCTGGGACCCTGAGCCTCATGCCGCTCTCGATGCCCTCAGGCACCCGCAGCCGCCTGGTCTGTACCTCGGAGATCCTCCCGCTGCCTCGACAGTTGTCGCACACTACATCGATGACGCGGCCACCTCCGCCACAAGTCGAGCAGGTCTGGGTCGTCACCATCTGCCCGAGGATGCTCTCCCGCACCGTCCTTACAGAGCCTGCGCCGTTACAGGTGGGACAGACGTGCGACTCCGTCCCTCCTACGCCGTCGCAGACTCCGCAGTTCCTGACAACCTGAACGTTGACTTCACGGTCAGCCCCGAACGCGGCCTCCTGTAGGGAGACTTCTACTTCGACCTCAGCGTCACTACCACGACTCGGGCCCTGTGCGGTGGAGGTACCGAAGAAGGAGCCGCCGAAAGAGCGGTCGCCGAAGAAAGCTTCGAAGATGTCCTGGAAGCCTCCGAACGGGTCTCCCGCGCCGGGGTAGCCTGCCGCTCCTGCGCCGCGCGGCACCTGGTGGCCGTATGTATCGTAGGCGCGTCTGGCTTCCGGGTTCGAGAGTACTTCGTAGGCCTCGGTGAGCTCCTTGAAGCGTTCTTCGGCTTCGTGGTCGCCTGGGTTGGCGTCGGGGTGGTGGGAGCGGGCGAGGCGACGGTAAGATTTCTTGATCTCCGCGTCCGAAGCTTCCCTGGACACGCCCAGAATCTCGTAGTAATCGCGCTTGGTTGCCAACTAGAACCTGGCGTCCAGACAGTTGGTCAGGGCCTCCGCAGCCGAGCGGACCGTCGTGATGGCGGCGTCGTAGTCCATCCGCTTGGGGCCGATCAGGCTGACAACCCCGTACGGCCGCTCGTGGCGGCTGTAGGCCGAGGCCACGAGGCTCGTGCCCGTCAGGTTAAGGAAGCCGCTCTCCGTGCCGATGGAGACGACGACCCCGCTGCTGGAAACGGAGCGACGGAGGGCGTCGCCCATCAGGCGCAGCAGCCAGCGCCGGCGTTCGAAGACCTCGATCACGGCCGAGAGGCTACCAGGGTCGAGGTCGTCCAGGCGGCTCAGGAGGGCGGACGCACCCTGGATGAAGACCCCGCGCTCCGTCGCCCTTCCCAGCGCACCTACGGCTTCGAGGACGGCTCCCACAGTCATCGGGTCGTGGTCCGAGAGCGCCGTGCGGGCGGCGAGCCCTAGCTCCAGGTCGGTGCCGAGAGGGCGCCCTCCCAGCCAGGAGTTGAGGGCTGCGAAGATGCCGCGCAGTTCATCATCCTCGACGGGGACGGGAAGTGTGATCGCGGCACTAGAAGAGGCGCCGCTCTCCATCGATACAACGAGCAGGAGCTTGCCTTCGCCCAGGGGCAGGTAGTCGACGCGGGCAAGCGACTCACCGAGGACGGTGGGGCCAGCGACCACGGCCAGAAGGCGGGTCACCTCGCTCATACCCTCCGAGACGCCCCGCAGCAGCTCGTCCACGTTGCCGTAACCTTCAAGGGCCGCAAACGCCGTGTCGTCCGTAGAGTTCGCTTCCATCAGGGCGTCGACGTAGTAGCGGTAGCCTCTGTCCGTCGGGACCCTTCCGGCTGACGTGTGCGGATGGTCAAGCAGGCCCAGGGACTCGAGGTTGGCCAGTTCCGCCCGGATAGTGGAGCTGCTCGCATCCAACTCATTGGACAGGGCATGGCTACCGACAGGGGCGCCCGTGGAGATGTAGATCTCCAGCGTCCTCAGCAGTAGCTCGCGTTGCCTCTCTGAGAGCTCGAGGTGCGTCATATCGCAGGTGATTTTAACATGGGCACGCGCCCTGTCGGACGCTTGCCGGCACGCTCAGGCTTCGCCTTCGCTTGTCAGCACGCCGCCTGGCGGCGGCTCTCAGCACTTCAGCAAGTCGTCTCTGAGCCTCCCCACCAGCGTAAAACCCATCGCTGTAGGCAGAGGTTCCTCATGCGCTGCACAGCGAGGGCCGAAAGGCCCGCAGCGTGCTGAGGAGGCGCCAACGGCGCCGTGCTGACAAGCGGAGACCCTAAGGGCCTGAGCGTGCTAGATACGCAGCGCGGCCAGGAAAGCCTCCTGCGGGATCTCCACGCTACCTACCTGCTTCATGCGGCGCTTGCCCTTCTTTTGTTGCTCTAGGAGCTTGCGCTTGCGGGTTATGTCGCCGCCGTAGCATTTGGCGGTTACGTCTTTTCGGTAGGCGCGCACTGTCTCGCGGGCGATCACACGCTTGCCCATGGTAGCTTGCACTGGCACCTCGAACTGCTGGCGTGGGATCAGCTCTTTGAGCTTCTCGACTATGGCGCGTCCGCGCTGGTAGGACTTGTCGCGGTGGACGATGATCGAGAGCGCGTCAACAGTGTCACCGGAGACGAGGACCTCGACCTTCACCAGGTCGGACGGCTCGTAGCCAATCGGCTCGTAGTCGTAGGAGGCGTAGCCTTTTGTGCGGCTCTTCATGGCGTCGAAGAAGTCCGTGATGATCTCGGCCAGCGGCAGGTCGTAGGTGAGCTGCACCCTGCGGGTCGAGATGTACTCCATCCCGATGGAGACCCCGCGTCTCTCGTGGCATAGTCCCATCACGGCCCCCACGTACTCCTTGGGGCAGATCACAGTGGCCCGCACTACGGGCTCCCTGATCTCATCGAAGATCTCCGGTAGCTCGCTCGGATTGGTGACCTCGACGACGTCGCCTTCTACAACGACCTCGTACTTCACACTCGGAGAGGACGCGATGAGGTCGAGGTCGAACTCACGCTCGAGCCGCTCCTGGATGATCTCCATGTGCAACAACCCCAGAAAACCGCACCTGAACCCAAAGCCCATTCTGGAGTTCTCGGGTTCGAAGAAGAGCGAGGCGTCGTTTAGTTGCAGCTTGGAGAGGGCCTCTCTGAGCCGTTCGAAGTCGTCGCCCTCCGTAGGATATAGGCCAGAGAAGACGGTAGGCAACGCCTTCGCGTAGCCTGGCAGCGGTTCAGAGGCAGGCCTTTGCACCCGCGTGACCGTATCGCCGACGCGCAGGGCTTCGATATCTTTGAGGCCTGCTACTACATATCCTACCTCGCCTGTTCCGAGTACAGAGAGAGCCGTGGGTTTCGGTGAGTAGCAACCGACCTCCAGAAGCTCGAAGTGCTCTTCGCTACCCATCGCCTTCACCCTGTCGCCCTTCTTCAGTTCTCCGTCGAACAGGCGGGCCAGTGAGATGACGCCGCGGTAAGGGTCGTAGAGGGAGTCGAAGATGAGGGCCCGCGTCTCATCGTGTTCGGTATGCGGCGCAGGGACGCGGTCCACGATCGCGTCGAGCACCCCGATTACGTTCTCGCCGGTCTTGGCGGAGATCTTGATGATCTCCTCCTCATCTACGCCGAGCAGCTCCACGAGCTCTTCCGTGACGGACGGAACATCGGCTATCGGGAGGTCTATCTTGTTGAGCACGGGTATGATCTCGAGGTCGTGCTCCATGGCCAGATAGAGATTCGCGAGCGTCTGGGCCTGTATGCCCTGGCTCGCGTCTACGATGAGGAGTGCGCCTTCACAGGCCGCTATGGCGCGCGAGACCTCGTAGGCGAAGTCAACGTGGCCAGGCGTGTCGATCAGGTTCAGGTTGTACTCGCCGTCTTCCCTGTTGTAGAGGACACGCACGGCCTGGGCCTTGATCGTGATGCCACGTTCACGCTCCAGGTCCATGGTGTCGAGGATCTGGTCCATCCGATCGCGTTCGGGGACGGCCTCAGTTATGTCGAGTAGCCTGTCTGCGAGGGTACTCTTGCCGTGGTCTATGTGCGCTATTATGCAGAAATTGCGGGTGCGCTCGATGTTTTTCACCGGGAGATTCTACCATGATTGCCCCTTTGCTCTACTTGTGTTACATTCTTCCGGTCAGGTAAGTATCAGATCTGAGGAGCCAGCGTGCCCGCACCATCCAAACGCGACAAGCAGAGCGTCAAGCGTGGCGCCCACAACAAGGGCGTCAGGACCCGCCTTCGCAACCTCTCCAAGAACTTCTACAGGGCTGTCGAGTCGGGGGACGAAGAGGAGGCCCGCCGCATCAGGGACGAGTCCCAGAGAGAGTACGACAAGGCCGCAGGTAAAGGCATAATCCATCCGAACAGGGCTGCCCGTAAGGTCAGCCGCCTGGACAAGACACTCGCGGCCAACCGGAGCGAGTAAAGCTCCCTCCCGAACCTGGACAAGGTCGTTCCCTGGGTCCAGCGAAGGGCGAATAAGTCAGGATGTTCGCCTCGACGGCAGGCGACCTCCGGAGCAAGATCCTCGACTACGCCGCGGGTCCGCCGAGCTTGAACGCTGAGCTTACTGCGGATGGCCACAAGGTGACTTCCTGCGATCCTATCTAATTACCTTACAGCCGAAGAGATACACGCCCTAATCCTGGCGACCCGCGAAGAGAATGGTGGGCGCCGCAGTGAATAGCGGGAGGGCCCGGAAGATGAAATACTTACTGTGTCCCAGACAGGTACCCGGAGGGTTAGAAAATGGGCAGAACTAGAGGAACAGGCACTCAACGCTTCAGGGTTTTCATGTGGATCGCCACAGCGCTGTGGCTGATCGGGGCTATTGCCGCGGTCATCGATCGCGATACGCTGAACGCCGTGGCCTGGTTCGGCTTCGCCGCGTTCGGGGCCCTGACCGCAAGCGGTAGCACGGAGCGGTCCAGGGGATTGGCTTACCTGGCCATAGGGCTCCTGGTCGCTGCCATGGCGATCCTGATCGGTGTGTTCCTCGCGGACTAGGCGCTGCGATGGAGATGCCCCGTGGCCTATCTACACTCAAATGCGATAGTCAAAGAAGGGAGAAGACCATGGGCGAAGGTGACCACCCGGCCAAAGAGGAGGCTATGAAGCGGCTCTCAGAGCCTGAGGGTGACCACGAGTTGCACTCCGTTTTGGAGCGCATGAGGGTGCACCACCCGCACCTTTGGGAGGCGCTCCACCGGGTGCACTTCTCACATGAGGCCGGTCCCTCGAGGCTCGAGGATTGGCGTAGGGCGCCTGAGGGTAGCCAGGAGGAGATGTGGGTTGAACATTATGACGAAGCCATGAGCGTACTGGCGATGGGGCTGCAGTAACCCAATTCTGGCGCAGTGGATTCCTGCTTACGCGGAAATTACGGTTATGCTTGGAGCAAGGCAGTCGCGCTCGTCCGGTTCGTACACCGCGAAGAGATATCTTGCGGATTGCGTATCACTCGATATCGAGAGCTTCGAGGATTTTAGCCGTCTGCGGCACCTACCTGCTTGGCCATGGTGATGCTTGTTACGCTATAGCCCACCTTCTCGTAGAGAGCCTGCGCTCCTTGGTTGTGGCCGAACACGTGTAGCTCCACGCTTTTGGCACCGAGCTCTTTGGCCCTGGCCTCCACGAGCTCCAGCGTGCGGGAAGCGTAGCCTCTGCGCCTGAAGTTCTCGTTTATGATGATGTCGTAGATCCAGACATACCTTCCAACGCCGGAGTCCCTGAGCGCGAACCATACGGTCCCAACCTCGGCGTCGGCAGCATCTTCCCTGACCGAATAGAGGAAGTGGCCCTGAGTAGCGGGGCCTTCTGGCAGCAGTCCGTCTACGTCTTTGGCCGCTCTGATCTGTGCTTCGGACTCGGACCAGGCGCCCGCGCGAACTTTGTGCGCCGCGTAATCGCGCACCAGATGGTCTCTGTACGCTCGGTATGGCACGTCGTCGAGTTCGACGAGGCTGATATTGTCTATCTCCTGAGAGGTCATAGGGATTTCTCGGACAGGCCTAGCACGGTCATCTCCACCTGGAGTTCGTCGGAGAGATCGCTCCCTCCTTTGAGCCCGCCTTCCAGGTTCTGGATCTGGGCCAGAGCGCGTTCCAGGTCCTCCTCATCGAGCTTGCGGCCCTGCTCCTCGAGCTTGCGCGCCACGAATGGCGGGACCTTGAGCCTGCTCGAGAGTTCTTTTTGGGGAGAACCGCGGTCGAGAAGGG
>OBLR010000092.1_pt1 | contig 15981 bp, 12 predicted proteins | sample 1519891 | NCBI WGS metagenome assembly OBLR01 (sample SAMEA3113583, study PRJEB22503) | soil metagenome | reverse complement strand
TCGATGGTGTGGAGGTTGATGAGGGCGTTGTTGTAGAGGATGGTCGCGTGGTTCGCGGAGATGAAGCCCATCCCGCCCATGTCTGCGGCGAGCGCGTAGACCTGCTCGACGCCGCGCGCGGCGACGAGCGCGTCGTCCCGGCGCCGGAGGTCGAGGAGCTCGAACTCGTCCGCGTCAATCTTCGTGTACTCCGGGCGCTTGAGGTCCACCCCGCGAACCCAGTACCCGCGTTCCTTCAGGTACGTGACGAGATGATGGCCGATGAAGCCTCCCGCTCCGGTCACGAGTACCCGCTGCATCCCTCTCCTCCCCTTTGGCCCCTTGTGCGGAGTTCCGTCCCGACGCCGCCTCGTGCTCGGAGCCTAGCGACCGGAGGGAGAGCGCGTCAACGGCAGTTGCCTAGACGCTCGCCGCTCGCTCCCGCAGCGCGGCGAGCGCGCACAGTCGCGCCTCCGTCTGCGCGAGCACCCAGCCGCGGAGCTCGACCGTTCGCAGGCCCTCGAAGTCCTCCACCGTCGCGCGCAGGACGAGCGCGTGCAGCCGCTCGTCCTTCGCCGTTTCGAGCGTCCGGAGCCCGGCGGGCAAGCGTTCGACCAGGCGCGCCGTCAGCACGCGCGTCGAGGCTTCGGCCGGCACGGCCCGCAGGTACTCGCGCCCGAGGAGGCGCGCGCCCTCCTGGTGTCTCAGCAGCCCCACCAGCCGCTCCGCCCCCGATGCGGGAGGCTGCAGGAAGGGCCAGAAGCCGACCGACCGCCACGCGAAGGAGACACTGAGGCCCGTCGCTCCGAGCAGAAACGTCCGGCGCCCCATCTTCCGCGGCAGAGTCATGGGAGCATCGTTCCCTTGAGCCGATCCGCGAGCCTGATCGCGAGCGCGACCAGCATGAGCGTCGGCGTCGCCCCGCTCGGCGTCGGAAAGACCGAGCTACCCGCAACGAAGAGGTTGGACATGCCGTGGACGCGGCAATGACGGTCGACGACCCCCTGACTCGGGTCGTCGCTCATGCGCGTCGTTCCCATGTGGTGCTGACCCCCGTTGAGATCGTCGGGCCAGCCCGACTCGTCCTCGGCGTGGAGGATCCTGAGACGGCCGAGCCCTGCCGCGCCGATCTCGGCCCCGAGCAGCTCGAGCGTTCGCCGCACGTTGCGCCGGTCGACGTCGCTCAACCGCCAGTCGAGCGCCACTCGCTGCATTCCGAGCTGATCGCGCTCGCGCACGAGCAGCACGCGGCTGTCCGGGTTCGGCGCCTGCTCCATCCGCGTCGACAGGCCGATCTTCTCGATCCTTCCACGGAGACGGATGTACGTGTCCTCCGGCGAGTCGAGCGCCTCCCGAATCACGTCGAGATAGGGAATCGGCACTGGAGATCCGGGGACCGCGATCCGCTGCCAGCCTTCGACGTCCGCGGCCAGGGTCAGGACGTGACGCGCGAAGTCGGAGGCATCCTGGGGAGCGTCGCCGTAGTCGGGTTCCAGGCGGATCTGGAGGTCGAGCAGGCCCTCCGCCAGCTGGACGTCCTTGGAGGAGGCCAGGTAGCCGCGGACGAGGGCGCCGTCGACGCGATGATTCTCGTAGAAGGCGAGGTTCGGGTGCGGGCTCGAGGGAGCGATGAAGCCAGCGACGAAGCGAGGGTGCTCCAGGAAGAAGCGTCCGACGAGGTCGTTCCCGTTTCCGAGGCCGGCGGAGGCCTGCCCGTTCGAGACGAGGAGGAGCCTGGCGTTCTCGATCGCGCCGGTCGCCAGCACGTAGGCCCTTGCGCTCACGCTGAATTGGTTGCCCGACAGGGTCGCGACCCGCACCGTCGTCGCCGTCCGCATGGCGTCGTCCACGTCCACGGCGGTCGCGGTCGCGTGCAGGTAGACGGTCACATTCGGCACGGCGCGGAGCTCCTCGCGGTAGGCCTCGCCAAAGCTCCGGAGATCCGGTTCGACCACCTGGGCGACCCTGCTGACGATCCGGCCGCTCCCCAGCGGAAGAGGAGCCGCTTCTCCGTCAGGGGTCCAGTGCGCCAGGTCGAAGTCCGCCGAAGGAAGCCGGACCACTCGCACGGCGCGCTCGTAGAAGGGATCGACGTCGGCCTTCCGGATCGGCCAGCCGGTGAACGGAATCCCTTCGCGCGCCTCGAAGTCGGCCTCCTCGAACGGCCTGCAGATCCCTCCCCAGTGGTTCGTCGTCCCGCCGAAGTAACGCAGACGCGGCACGCTGAGGTCGGAGTACGGAAGCCCGATCGAACGGCCCCCGTAGAGGGCTTGCGTCTCCACCTCGTAGCCGAAGCCGCCGCTCTCGAGGACGGTCACCTGGAGCGGCGAGCCGTTGAGCTCGCGCGCGAGCGTGATGCCGGCCGCTCCGGCTCCGACGATGCAGACGTCCGTCTCCAGCGTCTGGTCCCTCGGCACGTTGCGCGCGTCGGCGAACAGCGGACGCTCCCTACCCCGCCACCGCTCGGCGGCTGCGCACGACACTCCCCACGATCCGGTCGTGCAGGCCCTGGTTCGTGCTGCTCTGGGCCGTCGTCAGGAGGAGGACGAGGTACCAGACGAGCGCGCTCCCCCAGACGAACCAACCCAGGAGCGGCACGCCGGCCGCCAGCGCGGAGACCGTCGCGAAGGGCGGGAAGAGGAGGATCCAGCGTGCAGCCGCTCGTCCAACCGTGAGCGGTTCGCCCGCGCCGTCGCCTCGGACGCGCATCCGCAAGGCAAGCTGGGCGGGGGAGCCGCCGAGACGCGCCCACGGGATCACGAAGTACGCCGCGCTCAGCGCAGTGGCGAAGAGCGCGTTGAGGGCGACCAGGCCCTTGTCGACCGACACCGTGTCCCGCAGCGTGGCCGACTCGGGGCGAAAGCTGACGGCCGGCCCGGCCACCGCGTCGACGACGCTCACGGCGACGAAGACGAGCACGGTGACCACGACGACGTCGACGATCCACGCGAGGGCGCGCCTGGACACGCTCGCGAGCGAATCGCCCGCCGCTCGTGCGGGCGGCGGCTCCACCGGGGCGTGGCCGCGACTCATCTCCCTCGACATTCGCCCGCGCCTGGCGGGCTGTCAAGCCGGAGCAGACCTACACTTGTTGCATGAGGATGCTCCCGGCGCTCGTGGTTGCACTCGCCGCCCTGTGGCTCGGTGTCTCGTGCAGCGGAAGCGAGAGCGGCGCAGGAACCGAGCCCAGGATGCCCGAGCCGGCGACCGAGCCGACAACCGAGCCCGAGCCGGCCGAGGAGCCGGATCCGCCGCCCGCAACAGGGCCCTCCCATGAGCTCTGGATCTCCGAGCAGGAGCTCATGCGGCTCCCGACGAGCGGCAATGCCTGGGATCGGCTAAAGGCCGGCGCCGACGACGAGAGCGGGTCGGCGGACCTCTCCAACCAGAACTCGAACCACGACGCCAAGACGTTGGCCCAGGCTCTCGTCTACGCGAGGACCGGCGACGAGAGCTACCGGGAGAAGGCAGCGGAGGGAATCGGCGAGGCGATCGGCACGGAGGACGACGGCAGGACGCTCGAGCTCGGACGGAACCTCCTCTCCTACGTGATCTCGGCGGATCTGATCGACCTCGCGGCCTACGATCCCGACGGGGAGGCCGAGTTTCGAGCGTGGCTGCGCTCGGTGCGGAACGAGCCGCTGGGCTCGGAAGCGGTCGAGGGCCAGACCCTGGTCGGCACGGCCGAGCGCTCACCGAGCAACTGGGGCGGCATGGCGGGTGCGACCCGGGCCGCGATCGCCGTCTACCTGGACGACGCGGAGGACCTCGCCCGGCAGGCGACCGTGATGAAGGGCTGGCTGGGCGATCGCTCTGCCTATCCCGGCATTCCCAGCACCGAGTTCGAACGCGAGGACGCGGGCAAGGGGCTCCACTTCGGCGGCTCGGAGGACGACCTCTCCTGGCAAGCTGATCCCGCCCGGCCGGTGGGCGTCAATCCGAAGGGGGCAGAGAAGGAGGGGCACTCGATCGACGGCGCCCTCCCGGACGACATGCGCCGCGGCGGTGGCTTCGCCTGGCCTCCGGGCTACACGCAGTACCCCCGTGAGGCGCTGAGCGGTTACGTTGCGCTCGCGGAGATCCTCTTCCGGCAGGGCTACGACGTCTACGAGTGGGAGGACCGGGCGCTCCTGCGCGCGACCACCTTCCTGTGGGAGCTCGAGCAGGAGTTCCCGGACGAGGAGTGGTGGGAGCCCGGCGTACCCGTGTACTGGATCGTCAACTACCGCTACGAGACGTCCTTCCCGGTCACGGGCCGCGGGTTCGGCCGAAACGTCGGTTGGACCGACTGGACGCACGCGCCGAGGTAGAGCGCGAGCCAGGGCGCCGGGATGCGTCCCCTACCGGCGGGTGGTATGACTCTCGGTGCGACCCGGGCATGCACAGCGGGAAAGGGGACTCGCACGTGGTGACTCATCTCGACGACCGTCTGCCGGCCTCCGCCGACGCGGAGCAGGACGCTTCTCGCCCTCTGAAGGTCGCCTACGTCATGTCCCGCTTCCCGAAGCTGAGCGAGACGTTCGTCCTCGGCGAGATCCTCGCCGTCGAGGAGCAAGACGTCGAGGTCGAGCTCTACCCCCTCCTCCGCGAGCAGGAGGAGGTCGTGCACCCCGAGGCGGCGGCGCTATGCGAGCGGGCCAGGTTCCAGCCGTTCCTCTCCCTCTCGATTCTCGCGAGCCAGCTCCACCACCTCCGGCGGAGTCCTCGCCGGTACACGGGGGCGCTCTGGGCCCTCGTCCGGGGAACGTGGCGCAGCCCCAACTTCCTCGTCGGAGGGCTCGGGATCTTCCCCAAGGTCGCGCACGCGGCCCGCCTGATGGAGGCCGACAGGGTCGCCCACGTCCACTGTCACTTCTCGAATCACCCCGCCGTCGCCGGCTTCGTCATCCAGCGGCTCACCGGGATCCCGTACAGCTTCACCGCTCACGGGTCCGACCTCCACGTCGACCGGCACATGCTCCGTGAGAAGGTCGCCGAGGCCGCCTTCGTCGTCCCGATCTCCGAGTTCAACCGGAACGTGATCCTCCGCGAGTGCGGGGAGCACGTCGCCGAAAAGCTCGTCGTCATCCACTGCGGCGTCGACACCGATCTCTTCCGGCAGCGAGACGCCGCCGAGCCAGGCAGCGCCTTGACCGTGATCTGCGTGGGGACGCTGCACGAGGTAAAGGGACAGGCGTACCTGGTCGACGCGTGCCGCCTGCTCACAGAGGAGGGAGTCCCGGTCGCCTGCACGCTCGTCGGCGACGGCCGGGACAGGCCGGCCCTCCAGCGGCAGATCGCGGCAGCGGGGCTCGAAGGGCGTGTCACGTTGCTCGGCCGGCGGACGCGAGCCGAGGTCGCCGAGCTCGTGCTCTCGGCCGACGTCCTCGTGGCGCCGAGCGTCCCGACCGCGCGGGGGAAGCGGGAGGGCATCCCCGTCGCGCTCATGGAGGCCATGAGCGGCGGCGTGCCGGTCGTCGCAAGCGACATTTCCGGGATCCCCGAGCTCGTCGAGCACGAGGCCACAGGGCTGCTCGTCCCCCCGCGCGACGCCCGGGCGATCGCGGACGCCCTCCGCCGCCTGCACGACGACTCCTCCCTTCGCCGCCGGCTCGGGCTCGCCGGTCGCGAGAAGGTCGTACGCGAGTTCGACGTCCGCAAGAGCGCGGCCGCGCTCGCGCGGCACTTCCGCGCGCACGCGAGGCAGGCGGCGTGAGGCGGGCCCTCTTCTGGTCGGGGCTCGGCATCGTCGCCTACACGTACCTCGTCTTCCCGCTTCTCGTCCTTTTGCGGGGGGCGATCCGGCCGCGCCCGCACCGGACCGCGGACGTCACGCCCTCCGTGACCATGGTGATCGCGGCGCGCAACGAGGCAGCGAGCATCGGCGCGAAGCTCGAGAACCTCCTTGCGCTCGACTACCCGGCGGAACTGCTCGAGGTCGTGGTCGCCTCCGACGGCTCGGACGACGGCACAGACGAGATCGTCGGCGCCTACGCGGACCGTGGGGTCCGGCTCGTGTCCCTGCCGCGGCTGGGCAAGGCGCCGGCCCTCGACGCGGCCGTCGCCCAGGCGACGGGCGAGGTGCTTGTCTTCTCGGACGCGAACAGCATCTACGCCCGGGACGCTCTGCGTGCGCTGGTCAGGCCGTTCGCGGACCCGCTCGTCGGCGGCGTCGCGGGCGACCAGCGGTATCTCGGGGCTGCGGACACGGACGCGATCGCCTCCGGCGAGCGGAGCTACTGGGACCTCGAGCGCCGAATGAAGGCGGCCGAGAGCCTCTCCGGCAACGTCATCTCCGCGACTGGCGCGATCTACGCGATCCGGAGGTCACTCGTCCGGCCCGTCGCGGCGGGCGTGACCGACGACTTCTTCACATCGACCGGCGTGATCGCCCAGGGATACCGCCTCGTCTTCGCGGCCGACGCGGTCGCCTACGAGCCGGTCTCCAAGACGGCGGAGATCGAGGTCGGCCGCAAGGTGCGTGTGATGACCCGCGGCCTCCGCGGCGTTCTCCTGCGGCGCGACCTCCTCGACCCGAGGCGTCACGGCTTCTATGCCCTCCAGCTCTTCACGCACAAGGTCCTCCGCCGCACAATGGCCCTCCCGCTCCTCGCAATGGCCGTGACTAGCCCGCTTCTCTGGCGCCGGGGCGCGCTCTACCGCGCTGCGACCGCGGGCCAGGCCGTCTTCTATGCGCTCGGAGCCGCCGGCATACTCCTCGCCGGCAGGCCGCTCGGCCGCCACAAGGTGCTCGCGCTGCCCGCGTTCTTCACCCTGGTCAACGTCGCCTCGCTGCGAGCCGTCGGGAACGTCCTGCGCGGACGGCACATCGACCGGTGGGAGCCGAGGAGGTCCGAGGCGACCACGGACGAAGCCACCCGGGGCCGGAAGACGTCCGCACCGATGGGTGGGTCGTGAAGGCCGAAGCCGGCGTCCTCGAGCAGCTCGGCGCAGATCTCGCACTTCTGCGCGGAGACCCCGCTTCCCCGCCCGATGCGAGCATCGTCGTGCCGGTGAACGCCCAGGCGGACCTCCAGACCGTGCTGAGCATGCTGGGCCAGCTCGCGGCCTACCGCGGCGAGCGCTCCTTCGAGGTCGTGCTGGTGATCAACAACTACCCAGCCGAGGAGCCTCCGCCGGAGATCGAGACATATGCCGGCGCAGCTATGCGCGTCGTCGCCGTCCCGAACGTCTGGCGCGAAGGGGAGGCCGTCTGCCTGACGGCGCGGGTTCCGGGCGCGGAGGCCGCCGCTTCCCGGCGGCTCATCCTTTTCGACGCCGACTGCCGGATCCCCGATCCGACGCGCCTGCTCGACTGGTACATACACCAGTTCGATCGCGGGGCCCACGCCGCGTACACCCGCGTCGGCCACTACGAACTCCGCCCCCTCTGGTCGGTGCGGGCACGGATCGTCGCCCACCACCTCGCCCGCTGGATCAAGCGGGTGATCTTCCGCATACCGACCACGCGCGGGAGCAACTACGCAGTCAACCGCGCCGTGTTCCTGCGCCTTTATGAGCAGGGCCAACTCATCGACGATCTCAACGTGGGCCCGGCGGTGAAGGCGGCCGGCGGGCACGTCGCGTACTCCGGAGCACGGAGCCTGCAGGTCCTCACGTCGGGGCGCAAGTTCCGCGGCGGCTGGCGCAAGCTCGCCCGCTACCTCAGGTACCGCCTCCTCTACAACGTCCGCGTCCTTCAGGCCCGAGCGCGTGATCCGAAGCACCGGGATCCATACCATCACAAGCCTCTGCGATGACCACCGTGCAGACGCCCACCACGTGGACCGCGACCCCGGCCCTCCCGGACGAAGGACGCAGCCGCGCGGCCGAGATCTCCGTCATTGTCTTCTTCCTCGTCCTCTTCACCAACGTCGCCGTCGTTCTGACGCGCGTCCACGGGGTCCCCGAGATCCTGGCATCGGCGTTCACGGTCCTTCTGCTCGTCCCGCTGGTGCGATTCCTCATCGTCGAACGCCGGCCGGTCGTCGTCACGCCGACGCTCCCGCTCGTCTTCGCGTTTCTCGCCGCCCTGTTCCTCTCGGCTACGCTCACGAGCGAGCCGGACGTGGCGCGACAGTCCATCGGCCTCTACATCACCGAGGGACTCATCCTCTACCTCCTCCTTTCCAACGCCGTGCGGACGACCCGCATGCTCACGCTGGTCTCCTGGACGCTGATCGCGGCGGGGAGCTTCATGGGCGGCCTCTCTGTGTACCAGGAGCTGACGGGCACGTATGCGAACGATTACGCCGGCTTCGCGCAGGTCGACAAGCTCGAGGAGATCGCCAGTGAGGAGGTGGAGCGGCCCAGATCAGGCGGGCCCCTCGGAAGCGAGAACCGCTACGCGCAGATCCTCGCTGTGCTCTTGCCCTTGGCGGTGCTCCGCTTCTTCCGAGAGCCCTCGAGACGGCTCCGGCTCGCCGCGGGCGCAGGCGCTCTCCTCATCCTGGGCGGCATCGTGCTGACGTTCTCGCGGGGCGCGGCCGTGGCGGTCGCCGCGACGCTCGTGCTCATGGTCATCCTCCGGGAGATAGGGATCCGCCGCTCCCTCGTGTCGCTGGCCGCGCTGGCGGCGGTGGTAGCCGTGGCGTTCCCGGACTATGTCGTCCGCCTGAGTTCGCTCGAAGGGGTCACGACCCTCTCCGAGGGGTCGTCGGGGAGCGCCGACTCCGCGATCGTCGGGCGCCAGACCGAGAACCTCGCCGCCTGGAACACCTTTCTCGACCACCCCGCCGTCGGGGTGGGACCCGGCGCGTACTTCAAGGAGTACTCGCGCGAGGAGGCGAATCGCTTGGGCCTCCGGTATCTCCAGAGCGATCGGCGGGGGCACAGCCTCTACCTCGAGATGGCGGCCGACCTCGGGATCGTCGGGCTCGGCACGTTCCTCGCCATGGTGGCGACGGCGATGATCATCCTGTATCGCAGGGCGCGCTACTGGCGGCCCCGCGACCCGGAGCGGGCGATCCTCGCGAGCTCGTTCCTCTTCGCCCTCTTCGCCTATCTCGCCTCCTCCGCCTTCCTGCACCTTTCCTACCAGCGCTTCTTTTGGGCGTTGCTCGCGCTCGCGGCTTCGGCCGCCTGGGCCCTCCGGCCGGAAGAGCATGAAGTGCCGGACAGGACGTTGGCGGGCTTGAGGGCGCGTTAGACTTCGGACGAGGAACCCCGGGCAGTCTGAGGGAGGAAAATGAGGCCGAACGTCTTGATCGTGGTCGTCGATTCGCTCCGCGCGGATCGAGTCTGGGGCGGCGCGCGCACGTGCCAAACCCCCAATCTGGACGACTTCCGCCGGTCCGCGACCGCGTTTACCAGGGCGTACTCCGTCGCCTCGACGACGACACCGTGCACCACGAGCATCCTCACGGGCACGTATCCGTTCGTCCACGGCGTCCACTCGCTCGCCGGCCGGCGCCTCGGCTCCGGGCTCCCGACCCTGCCGGAGCTGTTCAAGGCGAGCGGGTTCCACACGTGGGCAGAGATGACCGGCCCGCTCGAGGCCGTGACGGGTCTCGACCGCGGGTTCGACGAGTACCGCTGCCGCGCGTACACCCAGTGGCTCGACACGCAGTTCGGCGACGAGCTCGTCGCCCGGCTGCGGGCGGACGGAAATCGGCCGTGGTTCGGTTACGTGCACCTGTGGGAGGTGCACTATCCGCGCCGCGTGACAGGCCGCTATCACCGTTCGTCCTACGGCAGGACGCTCTACGATCGCTCCGTCTCGTCGCTCGACGAGCAGCTCGGGCGCGTTCTCGACGCCGTCGACGACGACACCTTCGTCCTCTTCACCGCCGATCACGGTGAGTACCTCGCGCAGTCGAGGAAGAACGAGCTCGTGACCCGGCTGAAGGGGCCCACCGCCTGGCTCAAGCGGCACGTTCCCGGGGTGAAGAAGCTGAAGCGGCGCGTGATGCCGCTCGTGTTCCGCGGCATGCGGGGCGGGACGCCCACAGACACCGAGGGCTACCGGGCGTGGCTCGGCCACGGCTTCCACGTCTACGAATCCCTCGTGCACGTGCCGCTCCTCGTACGTGGCCCGGGCCGCTTTCCCGCCGGCTCCGAGGTTTCCTCGATGGTCAGCCACGTCGACCTCTTCCCCACCCTCGCGTCGGCGCTCGAGCTCGGCAACGGCGGCCCCTCGCACCGGGGAGGCCTCGACCTGACGCGCGTCCTGGAGCAGGGCGACTGGGCGGCGCGGAGCGCCATCTACCTCCAGGCGAGCGGCGCTCGGCGGATGAACCGTCCCGAGCAGTGGCTGGCAGGGATCAGGACCGAGCGGCACAAGTACGTCCGCGGCATGTTCAACGACGCGCTCCCGGAGGAGCTCTACGACCTCGAGAGCGACCCCGGTGAGCGCGAGAACGTCGCCGGCAAGCTCCCCGATGTGGCCGCCGACCTACGCGGCCGCCTCGACGAGCTCATGCAGAGCGAGGCCACGTCGGAGCCCGCCGAGGAGACCGCCTACACGCCCGAGGAGCAGGCGCTCCTCGAGCAGCGTCTGCAGGATCTCGGGTACCTGGATTGACGATCCGGGCAGGACGGGCGGGGGAGCCTTGACACGGTTCCGGCGCCCTGTTATCCCTCCTGATGGTGAGCCGGATCGTACCCTGCGGCAGGGGGCCGGCGGACTGAGCGTGGTGGACACGACCCGGCTCATCCGCGCGGCGATCGTGGCCGCGGTCTGCCTGGCCGCTTTTGCGCTCCCCGCGGCTGCGAACGCGGCCCCGGGGGACATCGGCTTCGAAGGGCCTTCCACGACCGGCGCGGGCTCGGGGACGACCGGGGAGAAGCCGGAGAGCAAGCTCTGGTGGAACGACGGCTTCTGGTGGGCGAGCATGTGGCACGCGGCGAGCGGCGACTTCCACATCTTCAGGCTCGACCAGGGGACGCAGACATGGGTCGACTCCGGCGTCGCGCTGGACGACCGGCCGAGCACGCGCGCGGACACGCTCTGGGACGGCGCGGCCGGGAAGCTCTATGTGGCGTCCCACCGCTTCTCGGAGTCTCCGGCGACTGGCTTCCCGAGCCGGCTCTACCGCTTCAGCTACGACGCGGCCACGAACACGTACACCCGCGACTCGGGGTTCCCCGTGCTCATCAACAACTTCAGGACGGAGACCCTGGTGATCGACAAGGACTCCACCGGCCAGCTGTGGGCCACGTGGGTGCAAGGGGGCAAGGTGTGGGTGAACCGCTCGCTCTGCAACCCGGCCTGCAACGACGCGAGCTGGGGGACGGCGTTCGCGCTCTCGGTTCCGGCGGTGAAGTCGGACGACATCTCCTCGGTGATCGCCTTCGGCGGCGACGAGACGGGGATCATGTGGAGCAACCAGAACAACTGGACGTTCGGGTTCGCGCGTCACGCCGACAGCGCCGCCGACGACGCCTGGTCGCTCGAGACCGCCCTCTCGGGGACGCAGCTCTCGGACGACCACATCAACCTGAAAGCGGACTCGGCCGGCCGTGTCTACGCGGCGATCAAGACGTCGAAGAGCTCGTCGAGTCAGCCGCTCACCATGCTGCTCGTCCGCCAGACCGGTGGGAGCTGGTCGAGCCACGTCTTCGGAACGGTCGGGAACAACCATACGCGGCCGATCGTGGAGATCGACGAGGAGCACGGCGTCATCCACATGTTGGCGACCGATTCCGGCTCCGGCGGCTCGATCGTCGAGAAGACGACCCCGCTGAGCGCGATCTCCTTCGCCGCCGGCAAGGGCACACCCGTGATCAAGGACGCCGACGCCAAGGTGAACAACGCGACCTCGACGAAGCAGAACGTGAGCTCGGCGACGGGCCTGGTAGTGCTCGCCAACTCGCAGAACGGCCACTACATGCACAGCTTCGACCCGCTCGGCGGCGGTGGCGGCGGAGGAGGCGAGCCTCCGACGGCATCCTTCACGGCCTCGCCCACGAGCGGGGTCGCTCCCCTGACCGTGCAATTCACCGACACGTCGAGCGGCACGGTCGAGTCGCGGGCGTGGGACTTCCAGAACGACGGCGTCGTCGACTCGACGGCGGCCAACCCGACGTTCACCTACTCGAGCGCGAACACCTACACGGCCAAGCTCACGGTCGCGAACGGGTTCGGCTCGAGCTCGACGACGAGGACGATCACGGTGAGTCCGCCGGGCGGAGGAGGGTCGAGCCTGACCTTCACGCCCACCGACGACTCCTACGTGCGCCAGCCCAACCCGGACGAGAACAACGGCGCGGCGACGACCCTGCGCGTGTACAGACAGGGATCGTCGTCGGATACCCAGTCCTACTTGAAGTTCACCGTCAGCGGCGTCACGGGCACCGTCTCGTCGGTGACGCTCCGGCTCTGGGTGAGCGACGCGAGCGCGGTCGCGGGGAGCATCTACTCGGTCCCCGACACGACCTGGAGCGAGGGCTCCATCACCTGGGCGAACCGGCCGCCGGCCGGCCCCTTCGTCGCGGCGGGCGGGGCGGCCCCGCTCGGCACCTGGGTCGACTTCGACCTCACCGGCGCGATCGCCGGGAACGGCACGTACAGCTTCCTGCTCAAGGACGGCTCGAGCGACGTCGCCAGGTATCACAGCAAGGAAGCCGCGAACGATCCGCAGCTCGTGGTGACCTTCGGCTCCTGAGCCGTTCCCCGGCGCCGGATCTGTGCGAGTGTGAGGGGTGACCCGGAATGAAGGCACCCGCATCCGCTAGCACCCCGGCCGAGGCCGTTGCCGGCGCCGCCGGGGACGCCGCCACCCGCAAGCAGATCCGCGGCTCCAGCCTGCTGCTCGTGGGTCGCGTCCTCTCCCTCGGGGTCAACTTCGGCGTCCAGGTCCTGATCGTCCGCTACCTCACCAAGGCGGATTACGGCGCCTTCGCGTACGCGCTCTCGCTCGTCGCCCTCGGCTCGAGCATCGCGACCTTCGGGCTCGACCGCTCGATCACGCGCTTCATCCCCATCTACGACGAGCAGGGCAACTACAACAAGCTCTTCGGCACGCTCGTGCTGGCGGTCGGCACCGTCGCCTCCCTCGGGCTCGTCAGCGTCGCCCTCGTCGTGGGGCTCCAGGGAGTGCTCGCAGGCTCGCTGATCAGCGACGAGCGCGCGATCTCCCTGCTCCTGATCCTGGTCGTCCTGACGCCGATCCAGTCGCTCGACGGCCTGCTCATGGGCATGTTCGCCGTCTTCTCGAAGCCACGCCAGATCTTCTTCCGCAAGTACATCCTCACGCCGGGCCTCCGCTTGACGGTGGTGCTGCTGCTCGTCCTCGGGAACCAGAGCGTCTTCTTCCTGGCGGGGGGCTACGTCGCAGCCGCCGGCGTGGGCGTCGGGATCTACGCGCTGATGCTCTACGGCATGCTGCGGAACGAGGGACTCCTCGAGCACTTCGGCTTCGGAAAGATCCAGATCCCCGCCCGCGAGGTCTTCGGCTTCACGATCCCTCTGCTCACGTCGGACCTCGTCTACATGGCCATGAACACCTCCGACGTCCTCCTCCTGGGGCACTACCGCGGCGCCGAGGAGGTGGGCGCCCTGCGCGTGATCTGGCCGGTGGCGCACGTCAATCAGCTCGTGATGACGAGCTTCACCCTTCTCTTCACGCCGCTCGCGGCCCGCCTGTTCGCCCGCGACGACAAGGAAGGGATCAACCGGCTCTACTGGCAGACCGCGATCTGGATCGCGGTGCTGTCGTTCCCTCTCTTCGCCCTGACGTTCTCGCTCTCGGAGCCGCTCACGGTCACGCTGTTCGGGCAGCGCTACTCGGACTCGGCCCCCTACCTGACCCTGCTCGCGCTCGGCTACTACTTCAACGCCGCGCTCGGCTTCAACGGCCTCACGCTGAAGGTCTTCGGACGGCTGAAGTACATCGTCTCCATCAACATTGCGGCGGCGCTCGTGAACGTGGGGCTCAACCTCGTGTTGATCCCCCGCTACGGCGCCATGGGAGCGGCGATCGGGACGTGTACGACGCTGCTCCTGCACAACGTCTTCAAGCAGGCGGGGCTGCTCCTCGGCACCGGCGTGACGCTCTTCCGCCGGCGCGACCTCGCCGTCTACGGCGCCATCGTGCTCGCCGCGGGCGTGCTCCTCGGGGTGCAGCTCCTCCTCTCGCCCCCCGCCCTCGTCGGCTTCGCGGCCGCCGCGGTCGCCTCGCTCTTCGTGGTCGCCGTCGGCCGGACGTCGCTTCGCGCCGCCGAGATGTTCCCGGAGCTGATGCGCTTCCGCTTCATGCGGCTGATCGTCGGCGAGTAGCCTCGCGGCTTACCCCGTGTGTAGGACGGTGCCGATCACGTTCGTCCGAGCCTGCTCGAGGCTGTCGAGCGCCGAGACGACGCTCTCCGGCCGCGTGCGCTCCTGACGGGCCACCACCACCGTCGCGTCCACAGCGCGCGCCCACGCGAGCGCGTCGGGCGAGCGCCGGAGCGATGCCGCGTGGACGATCAGGAAATCCGTCTCTCTGAGCAGAAGGCCCGCGAGCGCCTTGGCCTGCTCGCGGCTCGTCCGCCCGGGATCGGCGGATCGCAGCACGGCGAGGACGAGCAGCCGGCTCCCCGAGAGCCGGAAGCGGTCGAACGCGACTTTGCCGTTGCGCACGGAGCCGATCTGCTTGTCCCGCGGCGAATGCAGGCCGCTCCGAATGGCAAGCCGCGTGACCTCGCGCCGCCGGCCGATGTCGGCGACGGCGACACGGGTGCCCGCCTCGGCGAGGGCAAGCGCAAGATTGAACGCAACAGTGGCGCTCCGGTCACCTGCCTGAGTCCCGACCACGAGCAGGCTTCTCGGTGCGCTGCCGTTTCCGCCCGGCGAGATCCGCGCCGCCAGGAGATCGTAGGAGCCGACCTGCGGAGACGGCGACCCGAGCTCGGGCACGGAAACCCGCCTACGCGCGAGCGGGCCTCCGTCCACGGAGCCGAGGACCGGGAAGCCAGCTCGGGCGAGGTCGTGCTCATTCCGAACTCCCCGCCGCCTTATTTCGACGAGGGCTGCGAGGGCGAGCGCTCCGAAGAGCCCTGCGAGCGCTCCGAACTCCATGGTCAGGCCGCTCTCCGGCCGGACACGGGCCGGGTTGGGCCCCCGCTCGAGGATCTCGAGGCGGACGCCGGGAGCGATGGTGCCGCGGACGGGTCGTCCCGTGGGTTCCTGGGCACGGACGAAGCGCCGAAGCTCGGCGGCGAGCGCGTCCGCGAGCGCGGCCGCGACCGCCGGGTCTCGGTGGCGGGCTCTGATCGTGAGCAGGCGCGTCTCGCTGTCCGACTCCCCACGGACATCGGGGGCGAGCTGCGCAGGCGAGAGGGGGAGCCTGAGCCTCGCGATCGCGGCCTCGAGGACAGGACCGCTCCTGACGAGCTCCGCGTAGGTCGGCACGAGGAGACCGGCGGCTCCCTCGCCGCCGGCTCTTCCGCCGGGTGGTTGGACGAGCAACGTGACGTCCGCCTCGTACACCGGCGTGACGCCGGACGAGTAGGCGTACCCGAGGAGGCCCCCCACCCCCGTCAGGAGGACGACCAGCGCCCACCACCTGCGAACGGCGGAGGGAACGCCTATCCGACGCGTCGACATCGCTCGATCCCGCTACAAGTCCAGCACATTTGCCGCGGACATGGGAGTGCCGGCGGCTCTCGCCGCCGGCACTCCGCATCGGCGCCTCGCTCTAGAAGAGGCTTGCGATCGACCGACGGACGTCCAAACGGTCGACACGGGCCCGGTCGCGGCCGCTGCCGCCCTTCAGGACGTCGCGGGCTCCGTCACGTGTGATGAACGTGTCGCGGCCGGGGCCGCCGAAGAGACGATCGCGACCGGAGCCGCCGACGATCCGGTCGTTCCCGCGGCCGCCCAGGATGACGTCGTTCCCCCCGAGGCCGTTGAGGCGGTTGTTGAGGCGGTTTCCGCAGATGCGGTCGTTGGCGACCGTTCCGGACCTGACACACCGGGAGAGCTGCGTGTACGTGTGCCGGTAACGCCTCACGCTGCTGGCATGGTCCGAGCCGACGACGATCATCTGCGTCGTCCCGGTCAGGTTCTGCTTCGTCGACGTCGGGTTGCCCGCATCCAGGACC
>OBLR010000091.1_pt1 | contig 16144 bp, 14 predicted proteins | sample 1519891 | NCBI WGS metagenome assembly OBLR01 (sample SAMEA3113583, study PRJEB22503) | soil metagenome | reverse complement strand
CCGTCTCCTCCTCGTACTCCACCTTCGAGTTCTCCGGCAGGGACTTGAAGCCCTGACCGTCGATGCCGCTGTAGTGGACGAACAGGTCCCGGTCACCTTCATCGGGAGTGATGAATCCGTAGCCCTTCTCGTCGTTGAACCACTTGACGGTTCCGGTAGGCACGTGAACTGCCCCTTCCTGCGTGTGCCCGGTCCTGCGAGTCCCGATGCACCTGCATATGCTGACTACGCCGGCCTGCGCCGGCCCGACAGGCGGGACGCTACCAGCAGCGGCGCGCGAAAGCCCGCATCAGCGGCCGCGCAGCTCCGTAGCCACCGCGGCGAGCTCGTCCTGCCCCGGCGGCTCCGGCCGCGGCGGGAGCCGCAGGCCGTCTCCGCTCCAGCGCGGGAGGACGTGGATGTGGAAGTGGAAAACCTCCTGGTTGGCGGCCGGCTCGGAGCTGTTGAGCAGGTTGACGCCCTCGCATTCGAGGCGTTCGCGCATCCGCCCGGCGAGCCGCTTGGCCGCCAGGTTCGCGGCGCGCAGGTCGTCGTCGTCGATCTCGTAGAGGTTGCGAGAGTGGCGCCGCGGCACGACGAGCGTGTGCCCCCGCGTCCAGGGCAGGATGTCGAGGAACGCGATCGTGTGCTCGTCCTCGTCCACCATGTGCGCCGGCTGCTCGCCGGCGACGATCGCACAGAAGATGCAGTCGTCGGCCACGGCCGCCAGCCTATCGGTCAGTCCCAGGTGCGCACGTCGACGATCACGGGCGAGTCGGGATCGAGGGCCTCGACCACCACCACCTCGGCGTCAAACCGCAGGCCCGAGCGGATCCGCTCCTTGACTGCAGCGGGCAGCGCCGCGGCGTGCGCCCCCGCGCGAGGCACCACCTCGCAGCGGAGCAGGTCGCGGTGCTCGCGGCGGTCGACGACCAGGCGAAAGCGCTCCACGCCGTCGAAGCCGTCCAGCGCCGCCAGCGCCTGGCGCGGGTGCAGGAACATGCCGCGCACCTTCACCGCCTCCCCGACCCGACCGAGCCAGCCCGCGATCCGCGGCGTCGGGATCCCGCAGTCGCAGGGCTCCGTCATGAAGGCGGAGAGGTCGCCGGTCCCGAAGCGCACGAGGGGGTACTCCGGCGACAGCACGGTCACGACGACCTCGCCCTCGCCCCCGTCCCAGAGCGCCTCCCCGGTCTCCGGGTCGCAGACCTGGACGAGGCGGTCCTCCGGCAGGTGCAGCCCCCGGCGCGCCTCGCACTCGTAGCCGAGGTTGCCGGTCTCGGCCGTGCCGTAGCCCTGCCGCACCACCGGGATCCGCTCCTCGAGCCAGGAGCGGAGCGACGGCGGCAGCGGCTCGGCGGCCACGAACGCCCGGGAGAGCGCGAGCTCGTCGGCCTTCTCGAGAAGTGCCTTCAGGTAGCTCGGCAGGCCGGCGTAGGCGGTCACGGCAAGATCGCGACAGGCGCGCGCCTGGAGGTCCATGCTCCCTATCCCGCCCGGGAGCACCGTACTCCCGAGGGCCAGAGCGGCCTCCTCGAACATGACCCCCGCGGGGGTGAGGTGGTAGCCGAAGGCGTTCAACACCCGGTCGTCCGGGCCGAAGCCGGCGGCCCGCAGCGCAGGAGCCCATCCCCACGAGTCACGTCCCCCGAGGTCCGGCTCGTAGAGCGGCCCGGGCGACTGGAACAGCCGTCGCGGGGTCACCTCGGGCGCCAGCAGCCCACCGAAGGGCGGAGCCTTCGCCTGAACGCCGATCAGCTCGTCCTTGCTGAGAACGGGCAGGCGGTCGAGCGCGGCCACATCCTGCAGCTCCTCGGGGCTGAGTCCGGCCGAACGAAGCCGCATGCCGAGCGCCTCCACCCGGCGCGCGGCGTCAGGCAGGAAGGCTGCAACGCGCTCGTCGAAGCTCCGCACGTAGCTGTCGATCACAGCCATCGCTTCCTGCGCCGGTAGTGCTTCACCTCACGGTAGCTGCGCCGCTCGCCCGACTCGGTCATGCCCAGGTAGAACTCCTGCACGTCGGGGTTCTCGGCCAGCTCGCCCGCGGGGCCGTCGAGCACGATCCGCCCGTTCTCCATGATGTACGCGTAGTCGGCGACCTGAAGCGCCAGCCGGGCGTTCTGCTCCACGATCAGGATCGTCGTGCCGAGCTCCTGGTTCAGCCGGCGCACGATCTCGAAGATCTCGCCGACCAGGCGCGGCGCGAGCCCGAGCGATGGCTCGTCCAGCATCATCAGCTGCGGCTGGGTCATCAGGGCGCGCCCGATAGCGAGCATCTGCTGCTCGCCGCCCGAGAGGTAGCCGGCGGTCTGCCGCCGGCGCTCCCGCAGCGCGGGGAAGTACTCATAGACCTGCTCGAGCCCCTCGGCGAGACCCCCGTTCCGGGTGTACCCGCCGGCGCGCAGGTTCTCCTCGGCCGTCAGGTGCTCGAAGATCCGGCGCCCCTCCATCACCTGCGAGATGCCGCGACGGACGATGTCCGCCGCGTCGCGGTGGGTGATCGGTGTGTCGCGGTAGACGATCCGCCCGTCCGTGATCTCGCCGTTCTCCGAGGGCAGCAGACCCGAGATCGCCTTGAGCGTGGTGGACTTGCCCGCCCCGTTCGAACCAAGCAGGGCGACCACCTTGCCCTCCGGGACCTCGAGCGACAGGCCCCGGAGGACAAGGATGACCTCGTCGTAGACGACCTCGATGTTCTGCACCTGGAGCACAGGGGTTCTCGGGGCAGCGAGCCGGGTCAGCTGGCGGGACTCACGAAGTCGTCCGTGAGCCGGGTCCACTCACCTCCCTTGAACTCGTACAGCCGGGCGCCGTCCAGGCCGGCGTGGCGCTCGGCCGTCCAGTCGAGCGGGGCGGTCACCTCGCCCGTGTCGAGCGGCTCCATCTCCTCGAGCGCCCCCTTCAGGGTCTCGCCGGTCAGCTCCTCACCGGACTCGAGCGCCGACCGGATCCCGGCCAGCAGCGCGTCCATCGTGTAGTAGCCCTGGACGTAGTGCACGTGCGTGTCGGCCAGCGCCTGCTGGCCGCCGATGGCCTCGGACGCCGGCTCGAGCCCCGGCACGTCGTCAGCGACGGGCGCGAACGGGAAGATGCCGATCGTCCCCTCCGCCGCCTCGCCGGCGAGCTTCGTGTAGACCTCGTCGCTGCAGTAGACGAGGCACACGATCTGCGCGTCGAGGCCCTGGCGCTGCACGTCCTTGGCCAGCTGCGCGGACGGAGTCGCCACGTTCTGGATCACGATCCACTCCGCGCCCTGGCTCTTGGCCCGCGACAGCTCGCTGGCGTAGTCGGTCGCCTCGGCCGGCATCGCGTAGGTCTCGTAGCCGATCTCGTAGCCCTGCTCCTCGATGTGGCTGCGGCCGTCCTCCAGCGGCGACTCGCCGAACGGACTGTCGTTGTGGAACACGGCCACCTCGGTGGGGCCGCCCGCCTCTTCGGCGATGTAGTCGAGCACCGCCCGCATCTGGTCCGAGTAGGTCATACCGGGGACGAAGTTGAACGGCGTCTCCGCCGGGTCGGCGACGTTCTCCGAGTAGGACGCCGACAGGTACGGGATCTTGTCCTGGGTGATGCGCGGGCTGAGCGCCTCGGTGTCGCCCGTGCCCCAGCCCTGGATCGCGATCACCTGCTCGGACTTGAGCCGGCTGTAGAGCTGCTCCGCCTGCGGCACCTCGTAGGCGTAGTCGTCCGAGATCAGCTCGATCTGGCGGCCCTCGACGCCGCCCTCGTCGTTGGCCTGCTCGACGCGAGCCTTGATCCCGTCCGCGTAGGCCACGCCGACGTCGGAGGTGGGACCGCTCAGGTCGAAGATGCCTCCGATCTTGATCGGACCATCCCCCCCGGCGCCGCCTCCGTCGTCGTCGTCGCCGCAGCCGGCCACGAGCGGCGCCAGGCAGAGCAGCACTGCGAGCCCGGCAATCTGCATTCTCATCTTTCCTCCCCTTTCGTTTACGTGCGAAATGGCCATAGCCGGAAGTAGTCCTTGATCCGCTCCCAGATCCGTGCGATCCCCCGCGGCTCGAAGACCAGGAAGAGCACGATCGTGAGTCCGAAGAGCAGCTCCTGCACGGCGGGCAGGTCGCTGCCGATGAACTCGAGCGGCCCGCCGAAGGAGGCCAGCTCGAGCTCGAGATACGCGGGCATGGCGATCATGAAGGCGGCCCCGTAGATCGCGCCCGAGACGCTGCCCAGCCCGCCCACGATGATCATCGCCAGGTAGAGGATCGAAACCTCGAGCGTGAAGCGCTCCCAGGTGACGATCCCCGTGTGGTAAGCCGTGAGCGCGCCCGCGAGGCCCACGAAGCCCGACGAGACCGCGAATGCGAGCACCTTGTAGCGCGTCAGGTTGACCCCGGCCACCTCGGCCGCGATGTCCTGATCGCGAATCGCCACGAACGCCCGCCCGATCCCGGTCCGCAGCAGGTTGGTGGCGACGATCGTCGAGAGCGCCGCGAAAGCAAGGATCACCCAGTAGAAGTTGAAGTCGCCCGAGAGGTCCATCCCGAGCAGGCTGGGCGCGGGCACCACCAGCGCGTCGACGCCGCCGGTGACGGCGTCCCAGTGCGTTACCACCCAGATGATGACCTGCTGCGCGGCGAGCGTCGCGATCGCGAGGTAGAGCCCCTTCAGCCTGAGCGCGGGCAGCCCGAAGAGGGCGCCCACCGACGCCGTGAGGAGAACGGCCGCCACGATCCCCACCAGGAAGGGCATGTCGGCCCGGGCGGTCAGGATCCCGGCCGTGTAGGCGCCGACGGCGAGGAAGCCGCCCTGGCCGAGGCTGATCTGGCCGGTGCTGCCGACCAGCAGGTTGAGGCCGATCGCCCCGATCACCGCGATCCCGATCTGGTCGAGCACCGTGAGCCAGGTCGGGCTCACCATGTATGGCGCGGCGATCACCAGCGCCACGCACAGCGCCAGGCGCACGTATTCCGCCCGCGTGTGGCGCAGAGCGAGGTCACTCGCGTAGGTCCGCTGGTAGACGCCTGTGGCGGTGGCGGCCATCAGACCCGCTCGATCCGCACCTGTCCGAACAGCCCGTAGGGCTTGACCAGGAGCACCAGCACCAGCGCGACGTACGGGATCACGGTCTGCAGCCCGCCGCCCACATAGCCGCCCGTGTACTCGGTCAGCAGCCCAATGATCGCCCCGCCCACCACGACGCCCGGGATCGAGTCGAGCCCGCCCAGGATCACCACGGGAAACACCAGCAGGCCGAATCCGGCGACGTTCTGGGAGACCCCGGTGAGGTTCGCCACCAGCATCCCGCCGATGACCGCGCTGACACCGGCCAGCGCCCAGGCGAGCGCGAACGTGCGCCGCACGCTGATCCCCATCACCATCGCCGCCTGCTGGTCGTCCGCGACGGCACGCATCGCGATCCCGTGGCGCGAGCGGGTGAAGAAGAGGCCGAAGCCGAGCAGCGCCAGCGCCGTCAGGCCGAGTGCCCAAAGCCGGTCCTCGCTGACCCGCGCACCCAGCACCTCGACCGCTCCCGAGGGGATGAAGTCCGGGAAGGTGCGCGGCTCGGTGCCCCAAACGAGCTGGATCAGGGCCGCGAGGATCTGGGCCAGCCCGATCGTGACCATTATGACCGCGATCGTCGGCTGGCCGACGAGCGGCCGCAGCACAAGGCGCTCGACGGAGAGGCCCAACACCACGGCGACCGCGAGCGCCATGAGGACCGCCAGCGTCCAGTGCAGCCCGAACTCGACCATCCCGGTCCAGAGCACGTAGGCGCCCACGGCCAGGAAGAAGCCCTGGGCGAAGTTGATCACCCCGGACGCCTTGTAGATGAGCACGAAGCCCAGCGCGGCGAGCGCCAGGATCGCCCCGTCCGCGAGGCCGTTGACCGTGAGCTGGACGAACTGCTCCATGCCGCCCTACACGCCGATCCCGACGTCGTCGCGCACGTCCTCGCGCGAGAGCGCGAGGCCGTTCATGGCCTGGATCCGCAGATCGAGCTCGCGCTCGACGCGGCTGCCGTCCTGGTAGGTCACCGCGGTCCGCACCGCGACCGACTCGGCGTCCTCGTCGTAGAGCGCCTCCACGATCGGCGCGTAGCGCTCGTTGATCGTGCCCCGCCGCACCTTCCGCGTGCGGGTCAGCTCCTCGTCGTCGGCGTCCAGCTCCTTGTGCAGCAGCACGTAGCGACGGACCTGCACGCTCTCCGGGAGGTCCTCGTTCGCCCGGGCGATCGCCTCTCCGACCAGCCGGTAGACGGGGTCCTTCTGCGCCAGGTCGGTGTACGTCGTGTAGGAGAGCCGGTTGCGCTCGGCCCAGGCGCCCACGTTCGCCATGTCGATCGAGACCATCGCCGTGACGTAGTCGCGGTCGCCTCCGAACACGACCGCCTCCTGCACGTAGGGGCTGAACTTGAGCTTGTTCTCAACGAACCCGGGGCTGAACGGCGTCCCGTCGCGAGCCTTCATCACGTCCTTCGCCCGATCGATCACCACCAGGTGGCCGTCTTCCAGGTAACCCGCGTCGCCGGTGCACAGCCAGCCCTCGTCCAGAGCCTCCTCGGTCGCACGCTCGTTGCGGTAGTAACCGGCGAAGACGGCCGGAGAGCGCAGCCGGATCTCGCCATCGTCGGTGATCTCTATCTCGGTCCCCGGGAGGGGCGTGCCGACGGTGTTGAAGCGGACGTCGCCGTCGCGGTGCAGGACGGCGATCCCGCAGATCTCGGTCTGCCCGTAGATCTGCTTGAGGTTCACGCCGATCGCGTGGAAGAAGCCGAACACGTCGGGCCCCAGCGGGGCCCCGCCGGTGTAGGCGCGGCGCAGCCGGGTCAGGCCGAGCTGCTCCCGCGCCGGCCGCAGCGCGACCAGCTCGGCGACGAGGTGGGCCACCCGCAGCGCGGCGCCCGGCCGCTCGCCCCGCAGGCGGGCCTCCGCCGTCCGCCGCCCGATCTTGAAGCCCCAGCGGAAGGCGGCTCGCTTGAGCCAGCCGGCGTCCTCGAGCCGCACCTGCACCTGCGAGACGAGGCTCTCCCAGATCCGCGGCGGACTGAACATGACCCGCGGCCCGATCTCGCGCAGGTCGCTCTGCATGGTGGAGGCGTCCTCCGGAAAGCTGAGCGCAAAGCCGGCCTGGAGACTGCACGCCACCGAGATCATCTGCTCGCCGATCCAGGCGAGCGGCAGGAAGCTCACGTACTCGTCGCGACGGTCGATCGGGTCGACCTCCATCAGCCCGGCGCCCATCGAGAGCAGGTTGCGGTGCGTGAGCACCGCCAGCTTCGGCTTGGCGGTCGTGCCGGAGGTGGTGCAGAGGATCGCCGGGTCCGACACGTCGCCGCTGGCGACCTGCTCGTCGAGCCAACCGGGGCGCTCCCGCTCGAGCTCGTCGCCGCGCCGCTCCAGCTCGACGTAGTCGACCAAGGCCGCGTCGTCGTAATGCTCGAGGCCGTGCGGGTCGTAGTAGACGATCCACTCGACCGTGTCGAGCCGTCCCGCCCCGCGTAGGGCGAGCAGCTTGTCCACCTGCTCCTGATCCTCGGCCACCACCACGCGCACGCCGGCGTGGCTCAGCACGTGCTCGACCTCCTCGACGATCCCGTCCGGGTAGAGGCCGACCGAGATCCCGCCGAGCGACTGAGCGGCCAGCTCCGAGATCAGCCACTCCGGCCGGTTGTCGCCCAGGATCGCGAGAACCTCGCCGCGCTCGAATCCGAGCGAGACCAGGCCGTGGGCGAAGCAGCGGACGCGCCGCCGGTAGCCCGACCAGGTGATCGGCTGCCAGATCCCGTATCGCTTCTCCTGCAGCGCAACCTCGTCTCCGCGTGTCCCGGCGAGCCGGTCGAGAAGCTGGGGGAAGGTGAGGTTCGGGGCCGTCATTGCTCGCCCAGGTAGGCCTCGATGACGTGCGGATCGTCGGCCACCTCGTCCGGGGTGCCGTCGGCGATGACGTTGCCGAAGTCGAGCACGGTCACCCGGTTCGAGATGTCCATCACCACGCCCATGTCGTGCTCGATCAGGACCGTCGTGACGCCGGCCAGCTCGTTGACGTCGAGGATGTAGCGCGCCATCGACTCGCGCTCCTCGGCGTTCATCCCCGCCATCGGCTCGTCGAGCAGCAGGATGGCGGGCTGCATGCATAGCGCCCGACCCAGCTCCACGCGCTTCTGGAGGCCGTACGGGAGGCGACCGACCTCCTGCTTGCGCACGGCCTGGAGCTCGAGGAAGTCGATCACTTCCTCGACCAGCTCCCGGTGCTCGATCTCCTCGCGTCTCCCCGCGCCCAGGTAGACGAGCGCGCTCAGGAGGTTGTGGCGCATGTGGACGTGCCGGCCAAGCAGGAGGTTGTCCAGCACCGACATGTGCCGGAACAGCTCGATGTTCTGGAAGGTCCGCGCGACTCCCCAGGTCGCGATGCGGCTTGGCCGGGTTCGGGTCAGCTCGCGAACCTCGCCGTTGTGGAGCCGGATCGAGCCCTGCTGCGGCCGGTAGAGCCCGCTGGTGCAGTTCAGGAGGCTCGTCTTGCCGGCCCCGTTGGGACCGATGACCGCGTGCACGTCCCCCTGCCGGACCGCGAGGCTGACGCCCGAGAGGGCCTTAACCGCGCCGAAGCTAAGGCTGACGGAGTCCGCCTCGAGCTGCAGCGCGCCGCGCTCGAGGCCGCTCCCGTTGAGGTCGTGCTTGTACGCGCGCGACACCGCTCGCTCCCTCCCGGCGGGCTGCGGTCGACAGCGGTCCCGGCCGAGGCCGGGCAAAATATCATTCCGCTATATGAAAGTCAATGCTTGTATCTGGATGTAGGTTGCAAGTAGACTCGCCCATCGTGGCGACGAAGCAGCCACCCGGTCGCGGCGACGGCTCCGGGCAGGCGCCGCCGGGCACGCTCGGGACCGTGCGCAACGCGGCCCTCCTGCTGCATCTGCTGAGCGAGGGCCCGCCCTACCAGCAGCTCACCGACCTCGCCGAGCGCTCCGGGCTGTCGCTCCCCACTGCCCACCGGCTGCTCCGCTCGCTGGTGGCGCCGGGGCTCGTGGAGCAGGACCCCGACTCGCAGCGCTACAGCCTCGGACCCGAGCTGGTGCGGCTGTCCGAGCGCTACCTCGCGCGGCTGTCGGTGGTCAGGACGATGGCGCCGTACCTGGTGGAGCTGCGGAACACCACCAAGGAGACGATCCTGGCGGCGCTGCTCATGCGCGACTCGACCGTGTACGTCGACCGGATCGAGGGCGAGCACGTGGGCAACATCTTCCGCGAGTCGGGGCGCATCCGCCCCGCACTCGCCACGGCCGCGGGACGCCTGCTCGCCGCCCGGGCGAGCGACGCGGTCTGGACCGAGGCCGTCCGGAACGGCTCCCCCGACGGCCGGGTCACGCCCGCAGACCGCGCAAGCTGGGCGGCTGCTCCCCACCTCGTGACCGTTGATGCCGACGACCGCTGGGAGGCGGCGGTGCCGGTCACCCCGCTGGGCGGCGAGGCGGTGGCGGCGATCGCGGCCACGGGCAGCCTCGAGCGCCACTCGCAGGAGGCGGTGGCCGAGCTGGTCGTGCCCCAGCTCGCGCGCGCCGCGGCCGCCGTGTCGCGCGTCATCTCGCATGACTGACCCGAGCGAAGCGATCGAGGCCTGGATGGCCGCCGCCGGCCGCCTGAGCTGGGAGCGCCCGGCGGAGCGCACTCACGTCCCCGGGCCGGGTGGCGGCAGCTGGTTCCCGGGCGGGATGCTCAACGTCTGCGCGAACTGCCTCGACCGGCACCTCGCCGACCGCGGCGACCGGGTGGCGTTCCACTGGGAGGGCGAGCCGGGCGACCGCCGCGCGATCACGTACCGGGAGCTGCACGCCGAGGTGTGCGCCTGCGCCGCCGGACTCGAGCGCCTGGGAGTGGGTCCGGGCGACCGGATCGCCTTGCACGCGGGGCTGATCCCCGAGGCGGTCGTCGCGATGCTCGCCTGCGCTCGCCTGGGCGCCGTGCACGCCTTCATGGCCGCCGCTCTCCCCGCCGACGTGCTCGCGGACCGGCTGGCCGACTTCGATCCCAAACTGCTCGTGACCCAGGACGGCTCGTGGCGCCACGGCGTGATCATTCCGCTCAAGGCCCGCGCCGACGAGGCGATGGCCGCCGCCGCCGCGGTTGAGCGGACGGTCGTCGTGCGCCGCACCGGCGTCGACGTCCCCTGGTACGAGGGGGACCTCTGGTACGACGACCTGATCGGCGACGACCGGTCGCGGGCCGCGGAGGCGGGGCCGCTGGCCCTGGCGTCCGAACATCCGCTGCTGGTGGCGTACATCGCGAACCGCCGCGGGCGGCCGACGGGCATCCTGCATGGCTCCGCCGGCCTGCTCACGGCTGCCGCGACGCTCCACGCCGACGGGCTCACCGGCGCGGACGACGACGTGCTCTGGTTCCCGGTCGACGTCGCCTGGATCGCAGGACAGACCCACGCCGTCTACGGGCCGCTCGCCTGCGGAGCCACGAGCGTGATCTTCGAGGGCATGCTCGACACCCCCTCCCACGACAGGGCCTGGGAGATCATCGAGCGCTACGGGGTCACCACCTTCTTCACCACCCCGTCGGTCGTGCGCAACCTTCGCCGCTGGTCGGACAGCCCGCCGGGCGAGCGGGAGCTCGGCTCGCTGCGCCACGTGGCGACCGGCGGCGAGAGCATCGAGACCGAGCTGCGCGACTGGCTCGCGACCGAGGTAGGCCGCGGATCGGCGCTGGTGAGCGACGGCTGGGGCCAGACCGAGCTGGGCGGCGTGGTGACCCTCACCGACACCCCGAACGGGCCCGACGCGCTTCCCGACGCGGGCGTGGAGGTGGTGGACGGCGAGGGCCGCTCGCTGCCGCCCGGCGTGGAGGGCGAGCTGGTGCTGAGGCATCCCTGGGCCGGCGCCTTCCAGGGGATCTGGAACGACGACGGGTCCGCGGCGCGCCGCTACTGGGAACACTACGCCGGCGCCTACGCGACCGGGGACCGGGCGATCAGGTCGCGCGACGGCGCGCTCACCCTGCTCGGCCGCATCGATCCCGTGGTGAGCGTGTCGGGGCAGCTCGTCTCGCTCACCGAGGTGCGCGAGGCGCTCCTCGAGCACCCGTTCGTCGAGGCCGCGGAGGTAATCGACTGCCCCGACCGTCTAAGTGGGCACGCCATCGTGGCCTGCGTCTTCCTCGGCCGATCGCCGCCCCCGGGCGACGAGCTGGCGCGCGCCCTGCGCACACACGCCCGCGAGCGGCTCGGCGGGCTGGCCCAGCCGCGCACGGTCGCGTTCGTCGAGGACCGCCCCCACGACCTTCCGCGCGATCAGCTCCGCTCCGCCCTGCAGATGCTCTGCGCGGCGGACTCCTCGGAGAGCCTCTCGCTGTCCGCCGCTCAGATCCGCGCGGCCGCGGCGGGGTTGGGGGCCGGCTGATCCGGACCGCCTTGGCCGCAAGCACTCGGCTCGTGCCAAGCCGCAAGCGCTCGGCTCGGCCGAGCGCGCGCGGATCCGTGTATGGCGCGGATCGGATTCACATCGAGGCCGCCGCCCGGTACGAGGAGAAGTCCGGCTCGCGCTTCGCGGCGAAGGCTTCGACCCCCTCGCGCGCCTCGTCGGAGCCGACAAACTGGTTCAGCCCCGAGAAGGCCAGCTGGGCAATGCCGGCCATGTGCTCGCTGTCGGCGTTGAACGACTGCTTGACGAAGCGCAGCGCGGTCGGTGAGAGCGCGAGGATCTCGTCGGCCCAGCGGCGTACCTCGGCGCGCAGCTCCGCAGCGGGCACGACCTGGTTGACGAGACCCCATCGCTCCGCCGTCCGAGCGTCGTAGCGGCGGCAGAGCATCCAGATCTCGCGCGCGCGTTTCTCGCCCACCACGCGCGCCAGGTACGCGGTGCCGAAACCGGCGTCGAACGAGCCCACCCGCGGACCGCTCTGGCCGAAGACCGCGGTGTCGGCGGCGATCGTCAGGTCGCACAGCGCGTGGAGCACGTGCCCGCCGCCGATCGCGTAGCCGTTAACCGCCGCCATGACCGGCTTTGGCAGCTCGCGGATCAGGCGGTGCAGCGCCTCGACCTCGAACAGGCCCGACTCCGACGGGCCGTAGTCCCCGGTCTCGGCGCGCTGCTTCTGGTCTCCACCGGTGCAGAACGCGCGGTCCCCGGCCCCGGTCAGGCACACGACCCCCACATCCGCGCTCGCCCACGCCCCCTTGAGACAGTGGATCAGCTCGTCCACCGTGCGCGCGCGGAACGCGTTCATGCGCTCGGGCCGGTCGATCGTGATCCAAGCAAGCCCGCGCTCGACCTCGTAGCGGACGTCGGTCAGCTCCTGCATCGGCTCTCCTCCTCGGTGACGGTCATGACGTGAGAGGATCGTCGCGTGTCCGGGCGAGTGGCGCTTGTGACGGGAGGCGGAGGAGGCATCGGCGCCGCGATCGCCACGGCGTTCGCGGCGGACGGGCATGCCGTCGCCGTCGCCGACCTGCGCCCCGGGGCCGCACGTGAGAGCGCGGAGCGGGTGGCCGCTGCGGGCGGCCGCGCCGCTTCGCTCGAGGTCGACGTCACCGACGGCGGGTCGGTGGCGGAGGCAATCGCCCGCGCAGGCCGCGAGCTCGGGCCTGTGGAGATCCTCGTCAACAACGCGGGCTGGGACGAGCTGAAGCCCTTCGTCGAGACGGACGAGGAGTTCTGGGATCGCGTGATCGCGATCAACTTCAAGGGCTGCCTGCACACGACCCGCGCGGCGCTTCCGGGCATGATCGAGCGCGGCTACGGACGGATCGTGAACATCGCCTCCGACGCCGGCCGGGTGGGCTCGTCGATGGAGAGCGTGTACTCGGGCGCGAAGGGCGGGGTGATCGCCTTCACGAAGACGATCGCGCGCGAGGTCGCGCGTGCGCGCGTCACGGCCAACGCCGTCTGCCCGGGCCCGACCCGCACGCCGCTGCTCGACCAGATGACCGCCGAGGGCGGCGAGAAGCTCGTCGACGCGCTCGTGCGCGCCGTCCCCATGCGGCGGCTCGGCGAGCCCGAGGACGTGGCCGCCGCCGTGGCCTTCCTCGCCTCCGACCGCGCGGGTTTCATCACCGGCCAGACGCTGTCGGTCAGCGGCGGCCTGACGATGGCGTGACTACAGCCACCCCACGCGCTTGAAGTAGCGGTACAGCGCGAAGCAGATCGTTGCCATAACGCCAAGCACGAGCGGGTATCCGAACGTCCATCCGAGCTCCGGCATGTGCTCGAAGTTCATCCCGTAGAGGCCGGCGATCATCGTGGGCACGGCGAGGATCGCCACGATCGCCGAGATCCGGCGCACGTCCTCGTTCTGGCGCACCGTGACCTGCGCCAGGTTGGCCGACAGGACGCTGGTGAGCAGGTCCCTGTAGCTCTCGAGCTGCTCGTGCGCGCGCAGCAGGTGGTCGTTGACGTCGCGGAAGTAGGTCCGCACCTCGGGGTGGATCACCTCGTAGCGGCCCTTCGACAGGCGGTCGACGGGATCCACCAGCGGACCCACCGCATGGCTGAACTCGAGCACCTCGCGCTTGAGCTTGTAGATGCGCTGCGCCGGGTTCGCGCGCTCGCCGGAGAAGACCTGGTTCTCGATCTCGTCGATGTCCTCGCCGAGCCCGATCAGGGCCGGGCTGTAGTCGTCGACCACCTTGTCCACGATCGCGTGCAGCACGGCGCCGGGCCCGTGCGCGAGCAGCTCGGGCTCCTCCTCGAGGCCATGGCGCACGTCCTTCAGCTCGCTCGCCTCGCCGTGGCGCACCGTGATGATGAAGTCGTTGCCCAGGAAGATCAGGATCTCCCCGAGCCGCACGACCTCCTCCGGGTCGATGTAGCGCGCGGTCTTCAGCACGATGAACACCGTGTCGCCATAGACCTCGAGCTTGGGGCGCTGGTGGGCGTGGATCGCGTCCTCCACGGCCAGCTCGTGCAGGTCGAACTCGCGCCGGATCGAGTCGAACTCCTCCTCGGTCGGCTCGTAGAGCCCGATCCAGGTGAACGCGCCGGGCTCGCGGCAGGCCTCCATCGCCTCGTGCACGGGCAGCGCCCCGTCTCGGCGGCGGCCCCCCTCGTAGACCGCGCAGTCCACGATCATGCGATCAGCCTACGCCCCGCCGCGACCGCCTCGTCCCGCGTCGTCACCTCGCCGGCGTAGGCGGCCTCGGTCAGCTCGGCGAGCAGCCGGCCCAGCTCGGGGCCGGGCTCGATCCCGAGCTCGCGGGCCAGCTCGTCGCCACGGATCGGCACGCCCGGGGGGCCCTGCTCGCGCCAGTCGAGCGCGGCGCGCATCAGCTTGCGCGCGAGGTCGAGGTGCGCCTCGGTCGCCTCCTCGGCACGGCGTCCGCGGGTGGCGAGCCGGTCGGCGCAGGAGAGCAGCGTCACCTCGACCTCCACGGGCGTCGTGCGAGCCAGGTAGCGGTAGACCTGGCGCCGGTCGAGCGGGCACTCGTGCACGAGGAAGCCGAGCACGAGGTGGTGGCGCGTGAGCCCCTCGATGAAGCGGGCGAGACGGTCGCTCGTGCGCAGGCGGCGGCAGAGCGAGCGCACCATCTGCTCGCCAAGCCGGTCGTGGCCCATGAACGTCACGCGGCCGTCCGGCCGGGTGTCGCGGGTGGCGGGCTTGCCGATGTCGTGGAGGAGGGCGCCGAGCCGGAGCGCCTGCCCGCGCGTGAGCTCGTCCGCGAGCGGCTCGGCGAGGATCCGCTCGAGCCGGGCCGCGTCGCGCTCGTCGAACACCGTGTCGAGCCGCTCCTCGAGGTCGATCTGCTTGGCGAGCACCTCGAGCGTGTGGTCGTAGACGTCGAGGTGGTGGTAGCGCGACTGCTCCACGTCGTGGAGGTCGGTCAGCTCCGGCAGGACGGCCTTGAGCAGGCCGAGCCGGTCGGCGAGCGCGAGGCCCGCCAGGGCCCCATCGGCGATGACGAGGCGCCGCAGCTCGGCGAAGACGCGCTCGCCCGCGGCCTGCGCCACGGCGGGCGCGGCCTGGGCGGTCAGCCGCTCCGTCTCCGGATCGGGCGCGAAGCCGAGCTCGGCGGCGAAACGGGCGAGCCGCAGCGGCCTCAGCGGATCCTGCTCGTAAGCGCCGACCCCGAGCACGCGAAGGACGCGGGCCTCGAGGTCGGCGCGGCCGCCGAGCGGGTCGATGAGATCGCCGCCCTCGTACGGCCTCGCCATCGCGTTGACGGTGAAGTCCCGTTTGCGCAGATCCTCCTCGATCGTCTCCCCCTGGAGCGGGGCGAAGTCCCACACCTTGCCCTCGCGCCGGTCGATCACCCGCCACGCCCCGAAGGCCTCCGACAGCCGGAACACCGGGCCGCGCACCCTGTCGGCCACCGCTCGGGCCACCGGGGCGGGGTCGCCCGCCACGGCGACGTCCACGTCGCGCACCGGCCGTCCGAGCAGCTCGTCTCGCAGCGCTCCGCCGACGATCCAGGTGTCGCTCACCGCACGTGCTCGCGGGGCACCCGCGGCAGGAGGCCGGTCGTGACCTCGTAGTTGATCGTCCCGAGCCGCCGCGCCACCTCCTCGGCCAGGATCCGCTCCTCGCCCTGGCTGCCGATCAGCACGACCGGGTCCCCCACCTCCACGTCGGTGTCCGCTCCGAGCGCCACGGTCACGTTGTCCATGCTGACGGTGCCCACCAGCGGATGGCGCCGGCCGCGGATCAGCACGTCGCAGTCGTTCGTCAGCCCGCGCCGCCAGCCGTCGCCGTAGCCGACCGGGATCGTCGCCACCCAGCACGGCTCCGCCGCGGTCCAGCGGCGGCCGTAGCCCGCCGAGTCGCCTGGGGCGAACCGGCGCACCGCGGCGACCCACGAGTGGAGCGACAGCGCCGGCTCGAGGCCGTGAACGGCCGGATCCTCGTGGAACGGGTCCATGCCGTAGACGGCGATGCCGCAGCGCACGAGGTCGAAGTGCGCGGCCGGGTCGCGCAGGGCGGCGGCGCTGTTGGCGGCGTGCGCCACGAGGTCGTCGCGCCCGACCGCCTCGACGAAGTCGCGGAACGCCTCGACCTGCGCCGGGAACAGGTCGTCGCCGCGCTCGTCCGCGGTGGCGAAGTGGGTCATCAGGCCCGTCACGTTCGGCCGGGCGGCGAGCCGGAGCGCGTAGTCGCGGTCCTTCGTGCCGAGCCGCCCCATCCCGGTGTCGAGCTTGACGTGGACCCGCGGGGCGGCGTCCGCGACGTCGTCGGTCCAGGCGACGACGTCGGCGTCCGCGTCGATCGCCACT
>OBLR010000090.1_pt1 | contig 16150 bp, 14 predicted proteins | sample 1519891 | NCBI WGS metagenome assembly OBLR01 (sample SAMEA3113583, study PRJEB22503) | soil metagenome | reverse complement strand
TCCAGCACTTCGGCCTCCTCGCCCACCGCCGCGTGATCGACAACGTGGCCTTCGGGCTCGAGATCCAGGGCGTGTCGAAGGCCGAGCGGCTCGAGCGCGCCAACGAGATGCTGCACCTGGTCGGCCTCGAGGACGCCGCCAACCAGTTCCCCGACCAGCTCTCGGGCGGCATGCAGCAGCGAGTGGGCCTTGCCCGCGCCTTCGCCGTCGACCCCAAGCTGATGCTCTACGACGAGCCCTTCAGCGCACTCGACCCGCTGATCCGGCGCGACATGCAGGACGAGGTCTGCCGACTCCAGGAGGAGACCGGCAAGACGATGCTCTTCATCACCCACGACCTGCCCGAGGCCCTGCGGCTGGGCGACCGGATCGCGATCATGCGCGACGGCGGCATCGTCCAGCTCGGCACCCCGGAGGAGCTGGTGGGATCGCCGGCCGACGACTACGTCGCTAGAGGACGTGCTGCTCTGGCTCACCTGGGTGGGCACCGTCGCCGCGTCCGTCCTGATCGTGCTGCGCTTCGGTGGCTGGCGGGCGGCCCTGATCGTGGCCGCGGCGTTCGTGTCGTTCGCCCTGATGGGCCTCTGGGAGGAGAGCATCCAGACGAGCACGGCCTCGCTCAGGCGAACGTCCCCGGCTCCGCGGCACGGGAGAAGGACGAGCCGAACCTTGGCCCTAGAGCAGCTCGCGGCGAACGCTCTCCGTCCAGCGCCTTCTGAAGTACGGCGCCTCGTTGAGCGTCACCTCCAGGGAGATGGTGATGTGGAAGTGAGTGGCGGAACCCTGGATTGTTACCGCCGAACGGGCCTCGATTACGTTGTTCGGCCGTGTGCGCCGAGAGCGGTGCTTTCCGTGCGCGCTCGCGGCGGCGGGGTTCCTTGGGTCGATATGGGCGAGGATCAGGAACTCCTCCGCTAGCACGCTCTGGTCGTCTATCCGGCTCTCTGTCGAGAACGCCGCTCGCACGGTCGTTCTCCCCGTGAAGGCGTCCTCGACGATCTCCCAGGTCGGAGGGCGTGGAGGGGACGAGAACGCGGCCACGCCCTTTGGCGCCGGGACGAACTCCGGTGGGTCCGCACTTCCGCGGGGGGGAACCACCGGGAGGACCGCGTGCGACGGATAGGCCGGCCCGCGGTGCACGCCGTTCTGGGCCGGCTCCGGTGTCGGCCAGACGTTCGGGAAGTCCGCGCTGGCAATCGCGATGCGGATTCGATGCCCCGCATCGAACCGCCACGCGGTCGCATCGATCGGGATATCAAGCTCCGCCACCTCACCCGGCTCGAGCGGCGTGGGATCGGTGAACGACAGGCGGCGCGTCGCGTTCAGCATCCCTTTCGCGACCAGGTGAGACTCGCCGTCGGGGCTGACGTCCGCGATCGAGACGCAGAACCCGACCACCTCCGCCGTCGAGTCCACGTGGAGCAGGGCGCGTGGTCGGCCGAGCACGTGGAGGTCCCGGTCGAGCGGTTCGGTCGTATAGGTAAGCGAGAGCGCCTCGTCCTTGCGCTGGTCACCAGGCAGACCGAACGGCACGCCCGCCGACCAGAGGCCTCCGCAGAGCCCTACGGTCGGCACGTACTCGAACGAGTCGCGTCCGTCCGCGGCCGGTTCCGCGGACAGCTTCCCGGCTTCACCGAGGTGGAGGACGAGCTCGGACGCACCCGGCGGAGGCCACGCGGTCTCCCCTCGCCAGACGCCCGTCGTGTCGATGCGGTCAACGAGTGGCGGGTCCCAATGCTGTTCGAAGACGACGACGGGCGGCTCATCCATGATGCCCGTGTCCTCGCCCTTGCACCAATGGTCGAGCCACCGGGCGACTTCGCGAACGTAGTCGATCCGAGGCCCCGGTATGGCCTCGTCGGGGAGTTCGTGGTTCCACGGGCCGACCAGGATCTTGCGAGGAACAGTCAGTCGTGAGTAGAGCTCGAACGGCGGACTCGGGTAGCCGTCGCGCCAGCCACCGATCATGAACACCGGGCAGCGAATGCGGTCTGCGTCGTCGCCGACGGATCCGTTCCGCCAGTACGGCCCGTCGGTCTGGTGACGAAGCCAGCGAAGCAGATACGGCTCGTTCCCCGCCAGGTGCTCTTCCCACGTGCTCGCCCAGTCCTCACCGGGAGACGGGCTCGGCGGCAGCGCGTTGCGTGCGACCATGGCGCTCCCGTAGAAGCCGGGGTCGTAGTACATCCGGAGGAGGCCACCCCGATAGTGGCAGTCGTCGGTGTACCGGTCGTGCGTGAAATCGATCGGGATGACGCTCGTCAGGTGCTTGGGGGCGCGCGCTGCGACCTGAAGCGCCGTGAAGCCCCCATACGAGATTCCCATCATGTTCACGTGCCCGTCGCAGAACGGCTGAGCGGCGAGCCATTCGACGGCGTCGTAGCCGTCCAGCTGCTCCTCGGGCGTGTACTCGTCGGCCGTGACTCCCTGGGAGGCGCCCGTTCCACGAACGTCAACCCGCGCCACCGCGTAGCCCCGTATGACCAGCGCTTCGTAGAAGCGCGAGTCCGGGGCCACGTCATCCTTGCGGTAGGGGATGTATTCCAAGACGACGGGAAGCGGGGGCCCGTCCACCGACCAGCAGCCCGGAAGGTAGAGGTCGCCGGCCAGTCGAATGCCGTCTCTCATCGGAATCCGAACGTTCCTTACGACCCGCACCGGATCCAACATACGGTCTACCGGACCCGGAGGACCACCTTCCCAAACCGGTCCGGGTCGCCGATCCGGCGCGCCGCGAGGGCGATCTCGGCGAGCGGATAGATGCGATCGATCACCGGTCGCCACGACGCCGTGCGGGCATGCTCGAGCATCGCTCGGAACTCCCGCGGGCTGCCCATCGACGTGCCGACGATCCGCCGCCACTCCCAGTACACGGCGGCGACGGTGATGGTCGCCTCGGCGCCACCGGTATCGCCGTAGCTGACGAGCGTACCCCCGCGCCGGAGCGCTCGCAGGCACTGCTCCAAGCCGTCGCCGGCGCCGTAGCTGTCGATGACCGCATCGAAGCCCTTTCCGCCGGTGGCGGCGCGCGCAGCATCTGGCCAGTCCGCGTCGTCGTAGTGGAACCCTCCCACGGCACGAAGCGAGGCGGCGCGCTCGAGCTTCTGGTCGCTCGAGGACGTCACCCACACCCGCGACCCCATCGCCGACGCGATCTGGACCGCGAAGCTCGCCACTCCGCCGCCCGCGCCGGTGACGAGCATGTCGCGTCCGGGGCCCGCCTCCGCGCAGGTCACGGTGGCACGCCAGGCGGTCAGGCCAGAGAGGTTGAGCGCGGCGCACTCCTCCCACGAGAGGCGGCTCGGCCGCGGCGCGACATTTGCGGCCGGCACGACCACGCGCTCGGCGAACGTCCCCTCGGTTGGCGCCCCGAGGATGTCGAAGGCGTCGGTTGGGCACCTCTCGCCGTCGCCCCAGCCGAGCGTGGGGTCGATGCAGACCTCGTCGCCCGCGGCAACGGCTTCCACACCCGGGCCCACCGCGGACACGATGCCCGCCCCGTCCGAACCGAGCGTCACCGGCAGCCGACAGTAGTCCGGGGTGAGCCAGATCCAGGGATCACGGCGATTGAGCGCGGCGGCCACGATGTCGACGACCACCTCACCCTCACCGGGCGCCGGGTCGGCGATCTCGACCAGCTCGAACGTCGGCGGATCCCCGAACGCGGTCAGGCGTGCCGCTTGCATCCTCGGATAGCATCGCGCGTCTCGTGGCCGGTGGCAGCCTCATCGCGGGAGATGCGTTCAGGCCGCTCGTCCTGGGCATCGATGCGGGCGGCACCATGACCGACACGTTCGTCGTCGCGGAGAACGGCGCGTTCGCCCTCGGAAAGGCCGCGACGACGCCCGCCGACGAATCCGTCGGGTTCATCGAGTCGGCGCTGGACGCGGCGATGGAGCGCGGGATCGACGCCGAGGGGCTCTTCCGGGAGCTCTCGGTCGTGCTGTACGCCGGCACGACCATGCTGAACACGCTTCTCAGTCGCACCGGCAAACGCCTCGGGGTGATCACCACGAAGGGCTTCGAGGACGCGGTGCAGATGGGGCGCGGCATGCAGATCTGGGCCGGGTACTCGTACGCCGACCGACTCCACGCGGTCACGCACGTCCACCCGGAGCCGCTCGTACCGCGCGAGCGCGTTCTCGGGGTGACGGAGCGAGTGGACATGTTCGGCGATGTCGTCCTGCCGGTCTACGACCACGAGGTGGTCGCCGCCGCCGAGCGGCTGATCGCGGAAGAGGTCGAGGCGATCTGCGTCTCCTTCCTCTTCTCGTTCGTCAACCCCGCTCACGAACGACGCGCCGCGGACATCCTCCGTGGGATGCTGGCCGAACACTCCGCCGAGCTCCCCGTCTATCTCGCCCACGAGGTGCGCCCGGTGCTGCGCGAGCATTCCCGCATGAACAGCACGCTCATCGAGGCTTACGCCGCGGCGCCGGTCCGCCGTCAGCTGTTCAACGTCGAAGCGTCCGTGCAGGAGCGTGGGTTCGCCAGTCCCCTGCAAACCGTGTTGTCCTACGGCGGGCTGGCGAACATCCGCTATCCGCGGCTCCACGAGACGCTCATCTCCGGCCCGGTGGGCGGCGTCCTGGGCGCCAAGTTCATAGGCGACATCATCGGCGAGCAGAACCTGATCGTCACCGATCTCGGCGGTACCAGCTTCGACATCGGCGCGATCACGCAGGGCGTGATCCCAATCGACAGCGAGCCTGTTCTGGCCCGCTTCAAGCTGAGCCTGCCCACGATTGCGCTCGACTCGATCGGCGCCGGGTGCGGCACGATCGTCAAGGTCGACCCGCTCACGCGCCGTATCGAGCTCGGTCCCGAGAGCGCCGGGAGTGAGCCCGGGCCGGTCTGCTTCGATCGGGGCGGCGACCGCGTGACGGTTACCGACTGCGATCTCCTCTTGGGGTACCTGAACCCGTTGAACTTCCTCGGAGGCAAGGTGCACCTCAACGCCGAGAAGGCCGAGCACGCGGTCCGCGAGCAGGTCACCGACGTGCTCGGCGTCGATCTCCACGAGGGGTGCGAGGGAGTGATCAAGCTGCTCGAGGCCGAGGCCCGAATGGCGATCCAGGAGGTCATCACGTCGCGCGGCTACAACCCCAGCTCGTACGTGTGCATGGGCTACGGCGGCGCGGGGCCGCTGCACCTCGCCGGGTACACCAGGGGTCTCGACTTCAAGGCGGTCATGACGTTTCCCTTCGCGGCCGCCTTCTCGGCATTCGGGTGCACGACTGCCGACTTCCTGCACAGGTATTCGGAATCGGTCCGCATCGAACTGCCCCCGGAGGCGTCCGCTGATGACCTCGCCGGCGCGGACGCCCAGATCGACGCGGTCTGGAAGCGGCTCCAGAGCCAGGCGCGCGATGAGTTCGGAGCCGAGGGGGCCGACGTCGACGAGCTGGATTTCTCCCTCTTCGCGATGATGCGTTACGCGGTCCAGCTCGACGATCTCGAGGTCACCTATCCGGGCGCGGCGGCGTCGCCCGCCGCGGACTTGATAGTGCGCTTCGAGGATCTCTATGAGCGCATCAACCGTCGCGTGGCCAAGTACCGCAAGGGCGGGTTCCTGATCAGCGAGGTGGGGCTGTTCGCTCGCATCCAGACGCCGAAGCCGGTCTTCCCGACCTTCGAGCTCGAGGAGCGCGAGCCCGGTCCGGCGGCCGATAAGGGGACACGGCAGATCTATGCTGACGGCGACTGGCGCGAGGCGCGGATCTGGGAGATGGACGAGCTCCGGCCGGGCAACGTGATCGATGGCCCATCCATCGTCGAGCACAGCATGACGACGCTGGTCGTTCCCGACGGGATGCGCGTGTCGATGGACGATCGAGGATTCCTGTGGCTGTCCGAACGGCGCTAGAGCGGGACGAAGGCGAGCGACCCGCGCGCTCCCTGCGCGACCAGCTCGAGCAGAGCGAACGCCTCTTCGCGGAGACGGGCCGGTACCAGGGAATCGAGCGGCTCGAGATGAAGGAAGCGGACCCGCTGCGTTACGAGCGGCTGTTCTCTCGCCTCCATTCGACCGTCGTCGCCGCTCGCGAGGGCGCCCGCCGGATCGCCGCATCGCCGGGCGTCCGCGAGGTCGGCGAGATGGTCGTCACGCTGTACACGCCGGAGGGCGACGCGGTGACGCTCTCGACCGGCATCCTCGTGCACGTGCACACCACCAGCCGGTTCATCAAGTGGATGATCCGGCACGACTACGAGGACGACCCCGGAATCAACCCCGGCGACATCTTCGCGAACAACGACGCGTTCATCGGCGACGTCCAGGTTCCGGACGTGATGGACGTGATCCCGCTGTTCGACGACGGCGAGCTGCTCGGCTGGGTGGGGGCGGTCACGCACGAACTCGAGGTCGGCGGCATCACCCCGGGCGGCGACGTCGCGCTTGCCCAAGAGCGGTTCTCCGAGGGCATGTTCGTCTGTGCGGAGAAGGTCGGCACGAACGACGACCTGCGTCGCGACTACGTCATCCGGTGCGAGCGCAACCTGCGCGAGCCCATCTACTGGATCATGGACGAGAAGGCGAAGGTCAGCTCGTGCCTCGAGGTCCGCGACCGCGTGCTGGAGCTGATCGGCGAGATAGGCGCCGACGTCTACCTCAAGGTCGTTCGCGAGTTCATCGAGGAGGGGCGCCGGTCCCAGCTCGAGCGGATGCGGATGCTGACGGTGCCGGGCCGGTACCGCGGTGTCCAGTTCTACGGGCACATCGCGACGTCCTCCCGGCTCCTGCCGCTGGGAGAGCCGGAGTCGCTCCTGCACATGCCGATGGAGATGACCATCGACAAGGACGGATTCACCTCACTCGACTTCGAAGGCTCGAGCCCTCAAGGGTTCCATTCGATGAACTGCACGCCGGCAGGGATGGACGGCGGGCTCTTCGTCACCCTGACCCAATCCATCGGCTTCGACGGCAAGGTGAACGACGGCTCCTACCTCGGGCTTGACATGCAACTGCCTTCGGGCACCTGGACCAACCCGGACAACGAGCACCTCGCCACGGCCACGTCATGGGCGCTCCTCCTGCCCGTGTTCGGATGCTTCCAGCGGCTCCTGAGCCGTGCCTTCTACGCACGCGGCTTTCACGAAGAGGTGTTCGTGGGGCAGACGAACACGCCGATGATCGAAGGCGGCGGCATCAGCCAGTTCGGGCGACCGTTCGGCTGCGCCCTCTTCGAATGCGGCGCCGGTGGCAGCGGCGCGCGCGCGATCATGGACGGGCTCGACACCGGATACGCGGGGTGGAACCCCGAGTCCGACATGGGCAATGCCGAGGTCTGGGAGCAGGCTGTCCCGTGGGTCTACCTCGGCCGCGCCATCGACGCGGACTCGGCGGGCTACGGGAAGCGCCGCGGCGGCGTCGCTTTCACGTCGTTCTGGAAGATCCACCGGACGCCGCACCTGATGCTGGTCACCTCCGAGCATTCGGCGCGCGTCTTCGACAACGCCGGCCTCTGCGGCGGCTATCCCGCCTCGACGATCCAGTACCACTATGCGCTCAAGGGGGCGCGGCTCGAGGACCTGCTCTCGAGGCATGCCGCGATTCCCCACCAGCCGGAGGTGAACGGCGCGGTCGACCCGACGCTCGAGGAGCTCGGCCGCGACGGCAGGCTCGAGGCCGTCGACGGCGTGTACGTGGGGGTGCTCGCGGACGGGGACCTGTTCAGCCACTCGTACAACTCCGGAGGCGGCTTCGGTGACCCGCTCGACCGCGATCCGGACGCCGTCGAAAGAGATCTCCACCGCGGCCTGGTGGGAACGGGGGTGAGCGAGGCCGTGAACGGCGTGGTGGTTCGCGAGGTCGACGGCGTCGTCCGCGTCGACGAAGCTCGAACCGTCGCCAAGCGCGAGGAGATCCGGCGCCGCCGCCTCGAGGAGTCGGTCCCTGTCTCCGAGTGGCAGGCGCGTGAGCGGCAGAGGCTGGAACGTGACCCGCTCGATCCCGCCGTCGTGCGGATGTACCGCGAGTGCCGTGACCTCTCACCCAAATGGTGGCGGGAGTTCACGTCGTTCTGGGGCCTTCCCGACGACTTCGAGCTGCTCCCCACGCCGACGGAGGACGCGGAGCGATGACGAGCTATCCCAAAGGTGTGATCAAGGACCTGCTCGAGGGCCGGCTGCCGTGGCAGGACACACACCAGATCATGAGCTCGTACAAGGACGTGGATCGCTTTGAGAAGTACCGCTCCATCGTCGAGGAGGAAATCGATGGTGGCGACCGCGTCGTACTGCCCATCGGCGAGCGCCTCGTGATCGTCGACGGCCATGACGGGCTGGTGGTTAGGTGCGTTTGCGGACACCGGTTCGGCGACTACCGCGCGAACTGGAAGCTGAACGCCCGGATCCGCGTCCGCGACACCGAGGAGTCCCTGGAGGAGCTCTATCCCGGCCGCCGGAAATGCGACCCTCGCTGGATGGAGATCCGCGAGTTCATCTGTCCCGGGTGCGCGGCCATGCTGGAGGTCGAGGCCGTACCGCCGGGGTACCCGGTCGTCTTCGACTTCCTGCCGGACATCGACGCCTTCCACGAGCACTTCCTCGGCGAGGCGCCGGCGTCGCCGCAGTGAGCTAGACGCGCAGGCGCTCCGCTCATACCTCCTCGGGCAGGTCGTACCATCGCTTGCGCTCGCCGACCTTGGCCCGCAGCTTCCAGCGACGGCTCTTCGGCTCGACCTCGATGCGCTCGAGCAGCTCGTCGAGGCGTGCTGCGACTCGCTCACGCTCCTCCTCGGGGAGCTCGTAATCGTCGACGTGGGCGCGACAGAGCTCGAGGTTCGCGGTGATCGTGCGCCACAGCCCCCAATCGGCCGCGCAGAGCGTGGCGATGCGCGCGCCGTTGACCGCTTCGTCGTCGTGGTCGGCCACGTCGTGACCGTGTAGCAGCAGCACGGTGTCGCGGATGTCCTTCTCGTTGACCTCGATGATTTGGAGCTTCGTCAGCAGCAGCTCGGCCAGCGGCACCGTCGAGCTCTCGATCTCGAGCCGGTCCCCGAGCGGGATCTCATGGCACATCCGAAACGAGTGCACGAAGAGATCGACCTGGCGGCCATGCTCCTCGTCGAGGTAGAGCCCGCGTTCACGCGAATGCATCGCGTTGAAGGCAACGTGGGGCCGGTAGCCGGCCTCCTGCAGGATCTGGTCGGCCGCTCTCGCTCCCTTCTTGCTCACGGCGAAGTCGATGTCTTTGTAGGCCCGGTCGAGCGCGGCGGGCAGCTCGGGCGCGCGGAGGCGTACGGCGACCCCGCCGAGCAGTCGCAGCGGCACCCCCGCCCTTGAGGCCAATCCGAGGACGCGCTCTCCCTCGGCGATGATGTCCTCGAGGATCGCGGTCATGGCGACTTATACCATCGCCCACGCGAAGTTTTCGGGCGCTCCGGGTCGCTCCGCCGGCCCATGGAACCCCTGATATATTTGCGGCGCCATGCACGCTCGGGCGCTCGAGGAGGCGTCGGGTCGGCTACGTCAGACGACGCGGGGCATCCGCGACGGCGCCGTGATTACCGCCGCCATGCCGCTCCTCGCGGCGGGGCTCTTACCGCTCTCTCCGCCGCTCGGGAGCGCCCTCGCCATCGCCGCGGTCCTGCAGGCGGTCGTACTCGGGGCGCTGGTCATGCGTCGCCGCCAGCTGCTCGAGCACCTGGCACTCGTCCCCGCTGCATACGAGATCCCGGACGTCGCCCAATACGGACGAAAGGCCACCCGGCGTCGCGAGCGTGAGCGCACGGCGGACGCGTTCCGAGAGATCCTTGGCGACGGCGTCGGTGGCCCGGTGCTCTGGCTGCCGGAGCGCGTCGCCGCGCTGGAACTCGAGCTGCGAACGGTGTCGGAGGCGCTGCGCACGGCCGGATCCGCAGTGCAGCCGACCACCATGATCGCGTGCCGCCAGCTCGTCACGAACCCGGTTAGAAGCGGGCTCTACAACCCAGATCTCCCGATCGAGGACCTCAGGACGCGGCTGCAGGCGATCAACCGGACCCTGGCCGCCGACAGGGAGCGCGCGTGATGGAGCGGGAGCGCGCATGAGGCTCTACTTCGCGACCGACATCCACGGCTCCGAGACGTGCTTTCGGAAGTTCCTCAAGTGCCACGAGTTCTACGACGCTGACGTCCTCGCGCTCGGCGGCGACATGACAGGGAAGGCTCTCCTGCCGATCGTCGAGACGGCCGAAGGACGGTACTGGGCGGAGCTGCAGGAAACGCGCCACGAGTTCTCGGGCGCGGACGAACTGGCGCGGTACGAAAGCATGATCCGCGAACGCGGCTTCTACCCGTTCAGCACCACGCAGGACGAGCTGAACGACCTCCGGCACGATCCACGGCGGCTCGACGAGCTGTTCGAGGAGGCGATGATCTCCACCGTCGAGCGCTGGGTGGCGCTGGCCGATGAGCGCCTCGCCGGCACAGACGTGCGTGTCTTCGTCTGCCCGGGCAACGACGACGAGGCGACCATCGACGAGGTGCTCGCGGCGTCGACTCGGCTCGAGGTCGCCGAGGGCCGGGTGATCGACGTCGACGGCTATCAGCTCCTATCCACGGGCTGGAGCAACGTGACCCCGTGGCGCACGTACCGCGAGGAGGATGAGCCGAAGCTCGCGCAGAGGCTGGAGGCGATGGTCTCGTCGGCCACCGCTCCGCCGGAGCGACTCGTCTTCAACTTCCACTGCCCGCCCGCGGGCACCGCGCTGGACGAGGCGCCGAAGCTGACCGACGACCTCATGGCTACCGGGCATGAGACCAGTCACGTCGGGTCAACCGCCGTGCGGCAGGTGATCGAGGAGGCGCAGCCGCTGCTCTCGCTCCACGGGCACATTCATGAGAGCCGCGGAGCGGTGCGCCTTGGGAGGACCCTGTCGATCAACCCCGGCAGCTCGTACGAGCAAGGAATGTTGCAAGGCGTGGTCGTCGACCTCGACGGCCGCGGAAAGATAAAGCGATACCGGCTCACCACCGGATAGGGAGGGCGCCCGTTCATGACTGCATCCGAAGCTCCCGGCGACCAGACGCTCTTCGCTCGCAAGGCGACCGGGCTCGTACGCGGGTGGTCGCACTTCGACGGCTTCCTGTACGCGTTCCTGGTCGGCAACACGATCATCGGCCTGTGGGTGATCTCTTTCGCGCCCTTCATCGAGGACGTATCGGTCTTCTGGTCGATCCTCCTCTGCGCCGCGTTCGTCGCGCTCGAGGTCATCGTCTATGCAGCCTGGGTCGCGACGGTGCCGCGAGCAGGCGGCGACTACGTCTGGCAGACCCGCGTCTTCGGCGGTCCTGTCGGCTTCGTGCTCGCCGCCACCGGATGGTGGTTCATCCTGTGGCACTGGGTCCCGATCTACGCGAACATCACCGTCATCGCGGTCGTCGATCCGGTTCTGCGGATCTTCGGCGCGGACGGGACGGTCACCTGGCTCTCCGGCAAGGACGGGATCTTCGTCTCCGCCCTCGTGGTGATCGTGCTTTCGTCTGCCTATGTCGGCCTCGGCATGCGGGGATACGCGAAGGTTCAGCGTTGGACCTTCTTCATCGGCATGGCCGGGCTCACCGCCGCCGCCCTCCTCCTGCTGTTCTCCTCCGAGTCCGACTTCGTCGGCGCGTACAACCGAGAGGCCGCCGATCTGTATGGCGCCTCTGGCAACGCCTACCAGCAGACGCTCGAGGCGGGCGGTACGGACTGGCCGAGCCTGTACGGCGGATCGCTCGAAGGAGCGATCACGTTCATCCCGTTCCTGCTGTTCTTCCTCCTCTGGCCGAACTGGGGCGCGACGCTTGCGGGCGAGGTGCGAGGCGTGTCGAGTTTCTGGCGGAACGTGCGGACGATGGGCGCGGCGCTGTCGCTCTCAGCAGGCGCCGCTCTCGTCTTCGTCGTCCTGATCGACAAGACGATGGGGTGGGACTTCTTCATGGCCTCGAGCAACGCCTATTGGGCCGGCGAGGCCCCGATACCCGACTATCCGGCGCCGGTGATGTTCGCCGCTTGGCTGGCGGATAGCGCCGTCGTGCAGTTCCTCGTGATCACCGGCGCAGGGATGCTGGTCCTGAGCTGGTACGGGAGCGTCTTCCTGTCCTCGACCCGCATGATCTTTGCCGCGGCGTTCGACCGCGTCCTGCCCGAGTGGACTGCGAGCGTCTCCGCTCGCACCCACGTGCCGTACGTGGCGCTCGCTTTGATGACGGTGCCGTCCGTGCTCGTGTCCGCCCTCTACGCGTACTGGGGGGACTTCGCGACGTACACGCTTGACGCGACGCTCGTGATCGCGATCACCTTCCTGGGCACGGCCCTGGCCGGGATCGTCATGCCGTGGCGGCTGCGCCGCGCGTACGAGGCGTCCCCTGTGGCCGCACTGCGGATCGGCCCGGTGCCGCTCGTCTCCGCGGCAGGTGTCGGTTTCGCGGTCTTCCTCGTGGTCAACCTCGTGCTGTGGTTGCGGGACGACGTGTACGGCGTCAACAACGACGATTCGCTCATCTACATGGGGGTGCTGTACCTGCTCGCGATCGCGATCTACGTGGTCGCCACGATCGTCCGCCGTCGCGAGGGGATGGGGCTCCAAGCAGTTCAGCGCGAGATCCCGTACGAGTAGTGGCCACGCAGCAACTCGACCTCGGCGGCCGCGTTGCCGTCGTCACGGGCGCCGCCCAGGGGATCGGTCGCGCGGTCGCGCTGCGCCTCGCCCAAGAGGGGGCGCGTCTCGCTTTGCTCGATGTCGCGGACGCACGGGAGACGGCGTCCGCGATCGAGGCGCGCGGCGGTGAGGCGTGGCAGCACAGGACGGATCTCACCGACGTGGCGTCCATCGCGGCGGCGTTCGAGGGCCTCGACGGCCACTGGGGGCCGCCCGCGGTGCTTGTGAACGTGGCCGGGGTCTTCGCCGACCTGCCGTTCCTCGAGACGCCGCCGGAGGTGTACGACCGGGTCATGGCGGTGAATGCGCGCGGGGTCTTCTTCTGTTCGCAGGAGGCGGCGCGCCGCATGGCGATAGAGGGCGGTGGCCGCATCGTCAACATCCTCTCCACCGCCTCGGCACAGGGCTTTGCACTGGAGTCGGCATACTGCGCCTCGAAGGGCGCCGCACTGCTCCTCACCCGGACGATGGCGGTCGAGCTGGCACGGCACGGGATCCAGGTCAACGGCGTCGGCCCCGGGACGGTTCGCACGGCGATGGGAGGCGACTACCTCGGCGAGGGTCCAATCGCTCCCCACGAGCTCGCCCGTACCCCGCTCGGACGCTTCGGCGAGCCGGAGGACGTCGCGGACGCCGTCGCCTTCCTCGCCACCCGTGCCTCTTGGATGACCGGGCAGGTGCTCTACGTCGACGGCGGCTTCCTCGCCGCCGGGCTGCCCTGGCTGGAGGGGCTCGCCGAGGGAGGGCCGGTCAGCCGCCCCGCTTGACGATGTACCCGGCGTCGACCGCGAGCGCGGTTCCCGTGACGAGCCGAGAGCGGTCTGAGACCAGCCAGAGAACGCCCTCCGCCACCTCGGCGAAGTCGGGCTGCCCGCCCCTCTCGAAGAGGTTCTCACGGCCGGAGGCCTCGTCGAACTCCTCGTAGGTGGCGCCGGGCTTCCCCGTGACCTGCTCCCAGTAGTCCGGGGTCGCCATCGTCGGCGGCGGCCCCGATCCCTTGTCGGCCATCTGGGTGGGACAGATGGCGTTCACGTTGATCTCGTACGGACCGAGCTCCAGCGCGAGCGTCTTGGCAAGATGGATCGCACCGGCCTTGGCGGCGTTGTAATGCGCGTAGCCGGCCTCGACGCGAAGGCCGTTCCGAGACGCCACGACGACGATCTTGCCGCGCCCGGCACGGATCATGTGCGGCACCGCATACTTCGTCGTCAGCCATACCCCCTTGAGGCAGACGTCCACGACGTGGTCCCACTCCTCCTCGCTCAACTCCCATGCCTTCCCGAGCGTCGCCACCCCTGCGTTGGCGACGAGGATGTCGATGCCGCCGAGCTGCTCGACCGCCGTGTGCACCATCCGCTCGCAGTCGGAGGCGCGGGTGACGTCCGCCTCGATTCCGGTCGAGCGCCGGCCCTTCGCCCGGATCTCGGCGACCGTCTCGGCGAGGCGTTGCGCGCTGGAGGCAGACTGATCGTGGGGACGCCGGCGCTGGCCGAGGTCGGCGATGGCGACGTCCGCGCCCTCGTCGGCGAGGAGGTGCGCGACGGCGCGACCGAAGCCGCGCGCACCGCCCGTCACGAGCGCCGTCTTACCGTCGAGCTCGCCCACTCTCATCCGCCTCGCCTGAGGGCGAGCTTTTCACGGACCTCGTCAGGCCCGAGGACGCGCACGTTCATCGCCTCAAGGATGCGGACGGCACGCTCCACGAGCTGGTCGTTCCTCGCGAGCGTGCCGCGCGAGAGGTAGAGGTTGTCCTCCAAGCCGACGCGGACGTTGCCGCCGAGTAGCGCGGCCATGGCCACGAACGGCAGCTGCATGCGTCCGATCGAGAAGGCCGAGAAGACCGCGCCTGGAGGGAGCTTCGCCACCATCGCCTGCAGCGTCAGCAGGTCGTCGGGCGCACCGTAGGGAATGCCGGTGCAGAGCTGGATGAGCAGCGGCTCCTCGATCACCCCCTCATCGATCATCTCCTTCAGCATGACGAGGTCGCCCGTGTCGAAGACCTCGAGCTCGGGCCGCACACCGAGCTCCCGCACACGCTGCGCCATGGCACGCAGCATGGTCGGCGTGTTGACCATGATGTAGTCGCCGCCGGCAGCGAAGTTCATCGTGCCGCAGTCGAGCGTGCAGATCTCCGGCAGGAGCTCGGCGACGTGCAGCAGGCGCTCCTCGGCACCGGCCATATCGGTGGCCGAGGCGTCGAGCGACAGCGGCGCCTCGCTACCGCCGAGCACTAGATCGCCCCCCATTCCGGCCGTGAGGTTCAGCACCATGTCGACGTCCGCCGAACGGATCCGCTCGACGACCTCGCGGTAGAGGCGCGGGTCGCGTGATCCTTTCCCCGTGGTCGGGTCGCGGACGTGGACGTGCGCCACGGCGGCTCCGGCCTTGGCCGCCTCGATGGCGGCGCCCGCGATTTGCGCCGGCGTGACCGGCACGTAGTCGCTTTGGCCGACGGTGTCGCCCGCGCCGGTGACCGCGCAGGTGATGAAGACCTCCCAGTTCACCGCAGGCCGATGCCCCGGCCGACCTGCGGCGGCCGCGGCATAGATGCGTGTGCGGCAGCGACACGAGCGAGGTGAGAGCGCACCCTGAGTGGGAACGGGACGACTCGATGTGTCGCATGATCAGCGTGGACGAAGAGGAGCTCGCACGTCGCCGAGGGTCGGGCGTCGTCGTCCCCCACGAGCATTGCGTGGAGGACATGAAGGCGCCTGTCATCGACGCCAAGAACCAACGACGTGAACGCGAGCCGCTCTCCCTCTCGCACCTCTCTCAGGAACGACAGATGCATCTGCGCGGTGTACAGCGTTCCACCGTCCTGCCGAACGTAGTCGGATCCGACCCCGAGCCACTCGAGGACAGCGGTTGTCGCTTTGGAGAACGCGATCGCGTACGAAGCGTCGACCATGTGGCCGTTGTAATCGATCCAGTCTCGTGGCACCCGGCCGCCGTCTACGCGTAGCGGTTCGGGGCCGTCACAATCGGACACAGTGGTCAGCACTTCACGGCTCATCGGGGAGGGATGCCGGCCTCGGACGTTGAAGATCTCGACAGCGTAGTTGGCAGCACGCTTCGAGATCGTATTTCGCGAGTGACCGCAGCGAAGGTGCTCGAGATGCTCGTCACGGGCCCGCGAGATTGTCGCGAACGCCATCGACCACGGCGGGCGGCATCGAGGCGTCCGCGTCGGCCGCGCCAGGGTCGCTTCGTATGCGTCGACGGGGCAGTGGCTTCGACGACCCGGGGCCGGCTACATCGGGCCCAGAAAGCTGGCGCGCTCGGCCAGCTCTACATCACGGTGATCAACAAGCTCTTCAGCAAGGAGTTCGCTGAGAGCGGGTCACCCGCGTACGACGTGCTCCGGAACATGAAGCTGACGAACGAGGACCAGGAAGCGGTGGCGAAGGCCATCGCCGGCGACAAGGAGGACCCCGACCAGGCCGGACAGGACTGGGTCGAGGAGAACCGGGACAAGGTCGACGCCTGGTTGCAGTAGAACGATCCGCAAGCACGTGTGAGAGGAC
>OBLR010000089.1_pt1 | contig 16317 bp, 14 predicted proteins | sample 1519891 | NCBI WGS metagenome assembly OBLR01 (sample SAMEA3113583, study PRJEB22503) | soil metagenome | reverse complement strand
GCGGGTCCGCCGGGCCGCTGAACCATGACGACGCGCCCGTCTGGTTCACGTCGCCGCCGCCGATGGCGCCCACGGGGACAAGCGACTCTTCTGCGCGGCGGGTCAGCGCCGGCGGCGGCCCGCCCAACTCAAAGCCGTCGTCTCGGACGACGATCTCGCCGGGGATGAGCACGATGGCCGTCGTGCCGCCGTACGGCGAGGTGCGCAGGGTCACCTGGATGGCATGGCGCTTGGCCAGCCGCCCGACGACGAACAGACCGAGCCGGGCGCTGTTGGACAGATCGAACTCGGGCGGGTCGGCCAGCCGCTCGTTGGCGGCGGCCAGCGCGGCCGGATCCATGCTGAGGCCCCGGTCCTCGATCTCCACCGCGAAGCCGTGCGCCACCAGCTGTCCGCTTACCTGCACCGTGGTGTGCGGCGGCGAGAACATCGTGGCGTTTTCCACCAGCTCGGCGAGCAGATGGATGAGGTCGGCGACGGCCTGGCCGGCGACTGCCACGCGCGGCATCGGGGTCACCGTCACGCGCGCGTAGTCCTCAACTTCGGCGGCCGCGGCGCGCACGACGTCCACGGCCGGCACCGGGTTGCGCCAGCCCCGGCCAGGCGCCTGCCCGGACAGAATGATCAGGCCTTCGGCGTGCCGGCGCATGCGGGTGGCGAGGTGGTCGAGCCGGAACAGGTCCTCGAGCTCGTCGGGGTCGGCGATCCTGCGTTCCATCGCGTCGAGCAGGCTGAGCTGCCGGTGCAACAGCGCCTGGTTGCGCCGCGCCAGGTTGATGAAGACCTCGCTGATGCTGCGCCGCAGCCTGGCCTCTTCGACCGCGCCTTGGATCGCGGTGCGGCGGGCCGCGTTGAACGCCTGCCCGACCTGGTCGATCTCGTCCGTGGCGAAGGACAGTGACGGCGCCTCGGCCGCCGCGTCGACGTCCTCACCGCGGCGCAACCGCCGAATGACGCTGGGCAACCGCTCGCTGGCGAGTTCGAGCGCGGCCCGCTTCAGCTTGGTGAGCTCTCGGATCACCGAGCGCCCGACCCAGATGGACAGGATGACCATGATCAGCAATGCGGCCAGCCCGAAGGCACCGGCGATCACGATGCGCGTGATGATGCCGTTGGCGATGGGCTTGCTGCGCTGTTCCGCGCTCGCGGCCGACGAAAGCTCGAGGCCGCGCAGCTTGGTGAGGATCGAGCTGGTCGTGATCTTCCACTCGATATCGGTCACCGGCAGGCGCGTCGCGGCGGCCTGGGACGGCCGGCCCTGCGTGTGCGTTTGGACAAGCCGGTTCTCCGCCGCCTGCAGCCGGCTGTACTCGCGGCTCGACGTGATCTTCCGGTAGGTCGCCTGGCCGACCGCGTCCAGTTCGGCGATGGCCTGACCATACAGATAGCGCTGGGTGCCGACGAGCTTGATGAACTCGCCGTGCTCGCCGGGCGTGAAGCGGTGGGCGGCGAGCGCGCCGGCGAGCAGGGCGTCCTCCTGGGACAGCACCTCGCGGGCCCGGCCCATGGCCACCTGGTTCCTCGCGTCGTGCGCGACGTCAGGGTCGCGGAGCGTGGACAGCGAGGCCTGCAGCCCGTTGATGCCGCTGATGATCTGGGTGTACGTCGCGAACGCCTGCGGCCGGGCGGCCGACCCGACATCCACGGCGTGTCTGCTGTCGGCCAGCGAGTCGAGACGCCGGAGGACCTCGCTGGTCCACCGTTTTTGCTCGCCGTCGGCCACGTCCTGGACGTCCTTGTCGCCCGCCAGCCGCTTGAACAGCTCCATTTGCCGGTCGGTCACCAGTCGCTGCGATTCGAGCGAGGCCCGTACGTGCGGGTCCCCGCCGCCCAGATAGACCAGCGAGAGGCGGCGTTCGGCCTGCAGGGCGCTGCCCAGCGCGCCGGAGGGATAACCGAGATGGTCCTGAACGGTCTCGACGTTCCGCAGATTCAGGCCTTCACCGAGGGTGAGGCTCGCCGCGAACGCCCACAGCGCGCTGAGGGCCACGAACGGAACAAGCAGCAGAAGGACAATCTTGAACCGGACTGATCGGATGAGTCGTACGATCCTCGGCCTCGAGGATCGTTGACTGACCTCTGGTCCCACTCGACGACCCCTTGATTGCACCGCGATGGGTTTCGGCTTCATTAGTGGTGAGGGTTGCCCACATGACGGATGTGACGATGTTGGGCGGAACGCGCGAGAGCCTACTACGGGCAAGAGCGTCTATGTCGCTCTATGTCGCGAGCCAAATGTCTCAATTGTTAAGAATGCCGAACGAGTCAGCGGCGCCGTCGGCGTCCTGGCAGGTGAACGTACGGATCACCACTTCGCGGCGCTGGGCCAGTAAAGCTGAGTACTCTGGTCTTCGGTTCACAACCTCTCCGCGGCGTCGCGATTCCCCGTACACTCCGCGTGCGTGGCGTATGACAGACATCCTCCCGAAACGCTGCCCGTGCGTGGTCAGGGCCGTTCGACGTTGCCCGGCGGGCGGCATCGGCGACCGGCATCGGCGGACCTTCCGCCCGATGCCCCCGCGCTCGTGCTGGCCGTGCCATCCCCGACGACGGCGGGGGGTGGTCCACGACCCGAGGGCTGGGCCGACCGAACCGCCACCGAAATCGCCTCGCTCACCCGTGCCGCGCTCGCCGACATCGACATCCGGGTCGGCCGCGTTCCCGGCGCGAACGGCGATGGAACGGCGTTGGCCGAGATCCTCTACGACATCGCCCGGAAGAACGCCGACGACAGCGCCCGGCGGGCCGAAAGCACCGCTGGCGCGCGTGGTCCGGCGGGACCGGCGGGCGGGACAGGGCCGAACGCGGTGGTCATTCCGCTGCTCACCGGCCCGCACGACGAGGCCTATGAGCACATTCGAGCCGCGGTGGCGGCCGGCGGCGCTCAGGCCGTGGTCACCGAACCGCTCGGCCCGCATCCGCTGCTCGCCGAGGCCCTGCATGTGCGCCTCGCCGAGAGCGGGCTGGCCAGGGCGGACCGGATCAGGCAGTTCAGCATCGGCGCCACGGTGGACGGCGTCGTGGTGGCGACCATGGGCGGCGTGGCCGCGGTGAAGGAGGCCGAGATCACGGCCGTGCTGCTCGCCGCCAGGCTCGCCGTGCCCGTCATCGCCGCCTCCCTCGACGCCGAGCCCAGCGTCGCCGAAGCCGCGGCCCGGCTGCGGGAGGCCGGCGCGGCGCGACTCGCGCTGGCGCCGCACCTGATCGGCCCTGAGGGCGACCACGAACTGGTCGCGGCCGCGGCGGCCCAGGTGAACGCCGGGTGCGCCGCCCCGCTCGGCGCGCACGAGGGCATCGTACGGCTGGTCAATCTCCGCTATGAGGTGGCGCTGGAGGAATACGCAGTGGGCGTCCCCGACGCGGTCGGCTCCCGGAAAGAGACATCATGAGGCTTCTCAGGATCTGGTGCGCGCCGCTCGCGGCCCTGACCCTGACCTTTGGCATGACGACCGCGTGCGGCGGCGGCGACTCGGCGCCGACCACACCGCAGCTACCGCAGTTGACCGCGCAGCAGGAGATCGGCCCCGCCGAGGGCCGGCTCAACCTCATCGTCTGGGCGGGGTATGCGGAGGATGGTTCGACGGACAAGACCGTCGACTGGGTCACCCCGTTCGAAAAGGCAACCGGATGCCAGGTGACGACGAAGGTGGCCGACACCTCGGACTCGATGGTCGCGCTGATGCGGACCGGGAAGTACGACGGCGTCTCGGCCTCCGGCGACGCCTCGCTGCGCCTGATCTACGGAGGCCTCGCCGCCCCCGTCAATACGACACTGCTCAGCAACTACCCCGACATCGCGGGATATTTGAAGAATCAGCCGTACAACTCGGTCGGTGATCGGATGTACGGCGTGCCGCACGGCTACGGCGCGAACGTGCTGATGTACCGCACCGACAAGCTCCCGCAGCGGCCCACGTCCTGGAGCGTCGTCTGGGACCCGAACTCCCCGGCGGCCGACCACATCACCGCCTACGACTCGCCGATCTACATCGCCGACGCCGCCCTCTACCTCAAGGCCCACCGGCCCGACCTCGGCATCACCGACGTCTACGAGCTGTCCCGTGAGCAGTTCGACGCGGCGGTCGACCTGCTCACCCGGCAACGGCCGATCATCAATCAGTACTGGGCCGGCTACCTCGACGAGCTGGAGTCGTTCAGGGCGGGCAGCAACTACGCCGGCACCGCCTGGGAAGTCACCGCCAACCTCGCCAAGGACGAGAAGGTTCCCATCGCCACCACGATCCCGAGCGAGGGGGCCACCGGCTGGTCCGACACGTGGATGATCTCCGCGCGGGCTCAGCACCCCAACTGCTGGTACCGGTGGGCGAATTGGATCACCTCCCCCAAGGTGCAGGCACAGGTGGGCACATGGTTCGGCGAGGCTCCGGCCAATCCGCGGGCCTGCCGCTACGCCGGCCGGGCCTTCTGCGCCGAATACCACGTCGGCGATCCCGAGTTCTACAAGCGGGTGGCCTTCTGGAAGACGCCGGTCCGCGACTGCGGCGACAGCCGCGGCGCGACGTGCGTCGACTACGACGAATGGAGCGCGGCGTGGACGCGCATCAAGGGCTGAGCAGCGCTCGTTAGGCCGCGTTCGTTAGGCCGCGCCCATAAGACACCTCGTCACCCCGTGGCGGACAACACATGAAGGAGCCGTGGGCGCCGTGCGCGCGCGTCACGGAGGACCGACGATGCAGCGACCGATGAACGGCGGCCGATGAACACCGAACGAGCGGCGGTGACGCTCTGCGGCGTGCGCAAGGCGTTCGGCTCCGTGACGGCGGTGGCCGGGGTCGACCTAGAGGTCTACGACGGTGAGTTCTTCGCCATGCTCGGCCCGTCGGGGTCGGGGAAGACGACCGTGTTGCGGCTGATCGCCGGCTTCGAGCGTCCCACGGAGGGCACCGTGCATCTGGGCGGGCGGGACGTGACCGGTCTCGCGCCGTTCGAACGCGACGCCAACACCGTCTTTCAGGACTATGCGCTCTTCCCGCACATGAACGTGCTCGCCAACGTGGAGTACGGCCTGAAGGTGAAGAAGGTGCCGAAGGCCGAGCGCCGGCGGCGAGCGCGGGAGGCGCTGGCGACCGTCCGGCTCGACGGTTACGAGCGGCGCCGGCCCGGCCAGCTGTCGGGCGGCCAGCGCCAGCGGGTGGCGCTGGCGCGCGCTTTGGTGAACCGGCCGAAGGTGTTGCTGCTCGACGAGCCGCTGGGCGCGCTCGACCTCAAGCTTCGCGAGGAGATGCAGGTCGAGTTGAAGTCGATCCAGCGGCAGGTCGGCATCACGTTCTTGTTCGTCACCCACGACCAGCAGGAGGCGCTCACCATGAGCGACCGGATCGCGGTGTTCAACGCGGGCCGGATCGAGCAGGTGGGCACGCCGGCCGAGGTGTACGAACGGCCCGCATCGGCGTTCGTGGCCGGGTTCGTCGGCACGTCCAACCTCATCGCGGGCGCCGTTGCGGAGAAGTTGCTGGGCCGGGACGGCGTGTATTCCGTCCGGCCGGAGAAGATCCGCGTCCTGGCCGGGGCGGACCTGAGCGCGGATGTATCGGGCGAGGAGCATAGCGCGACCGGCACGGTCGCCGATGTCGTCTACGCGGGCGCGGCCACCAGATTCGTCGTCGATCTCGACGTCGGCGGACGCCTGGTGGCGCTGCAGCAGAACCTGTGGACCTCGTCCATGGACGTGCTCGAACTGCGCCACGAGCGGGTGCGGCTCGCGTGGCGGCGGGAACACGAGTTCCCCATTGACGTGGCCGGTGGTGACTGACCGGCTGCTGTGAACGCCCGCTACCGGCGGGCGTTTGGTCCCCCTGAGATCCCCCCACATGATCGGAGATACAACCATGCGGTCTACGCGTATCGCGCTTGCCGCGGCGGCTGCCGTAATGATGCTGGCCGCCGGCTGCGGCAGCGGCGAGGCCAATAGTGGCGGCGCGGCAAGCGGCGGCGGCGACGTCGCCGGCTTCACGCCCCCGAAGATCCCGGCGATGCAGAGCCTCGGCAAGGGCGAGGGCCAGGTCAATCTGGTGGCCTGGGCCGGGTATGCCGAGGACGGCTCGAACGACAAGAGCGTCGACTGGGTCACCCCGTTCGAAAAGCAGACCGGATGCAAGGTCAACACCAAGGTCGCCGGCACGTCCGACGAGATGGTGACACTGATGAAGACCGGGCAGTACGACGCGGTCTCCGCCTCCGGAGACGCCTCGCTGCGGCTCATCGCCGGCGGCACCGTCGCGCCGGTCAACACCGCCCTGGTGCCCAACTACGCCGACGTCTTCGCGGGCCTGAAGAACAAGCCGTGGAACTCCGTCGACGGCGTCTCCTACGGCATCCCGCACGGGCGCGGCGCCAACCTGTTGATGTGGCGGACCGACAAGGTCAAGCCGGCCCCCGACAGCTGGGGGGCCGTATTCGACCCGAACTCCCCCTACAAGGGCAAGGTCACCGCCTATGACTCGCCCATCTACATCGCCGACGCCGCGCTGTACCTGATGGCGACGCAGCCCGGCTTGGGCATCAAGGACCCCTACGCGCTGGACCAAAAGCAGTTCGACGCCGCTGTCAACCTGCTCAAGCAGCAAAAGACGATCATCGGCGAGTACTGGTCCGACTACACCAAGGAGGTTCAGGCCTTCAAGAGCGGCGACTCGGTGATCGGCACCACCTGGCAGGTCATCGCCAACCTGGCCAAGGGCGAAAAGGCGCCGGTGCGGGCGACGCTGCCGAAGGAGGGCGCGACCGGCTGGTCCGACACGTGGATGGTGGCGGCGAAGGCCCAGCACCCCAACTGCGCCTACATGTGGCTGGACTGGATCGTCTCCCCCAAGGTGAACGCCCAGGTCGCCGAGTGGTTCGGTGAGGCCCCCTCCAACGGCAAGGCCTGCCAGGAGACCTCGGACAAAAAGCACTGCGCCACCTTCCACGCGACGGACGAGTCCTATTGGGAGAAGGTCCACTACTGGAACACCCCGATCGCCCAGTGCCTGGACGGCCGCACGAACGTGACGTGCGTCGACTATTCCAAGTGGACCCAGGCGTGGACCAGCGTTAAGGGATGACCGCTATCACCGCGAGCACTGTGAGCGGGGCATGAGCGGCACACCATGAGCGCGGTGAATGAGGTGAGCACGCCCGGCGGGCCGGTACGCCGGCTCGCCGGGCTGCTGCACCGCAGGCCCGGGCTGCGGCTGTCGGCGTTGCTCGCCGCGCCGTTGCTGTGGCTTGTCGTCGCCTATCTGGGCGCGCTTGGCGCCCTGTTGCTGTCGGCGTTTTGGACGACGAACGTCTTCACCGGTGACATCGTCAAGCAGTTCAGCACCCAGAACTTCCACGATTTGATCACCGGCGAGGTCTACCGCAGGATCGCGCTGCGCAGCATCGGGGTGGCGGCGCTGGTGACGGTCATCGACGCGGTCATCGCGTTCCCGATGGCCTTGTGCATGGCCAAGCTCACCTCACCGCGCGCCCAGCGCTGGCTGGTGATCGCGATCTTGACGCCGCTGTGGGCGAGCTACCTCGTCAAGGCGTACGCGTGGCGGGTCATGCTGTCGGGCGAGGGGCTCGTGCACTGGGCCCTCGAGCCGCTGGGGATGTCCGGCGCCGGCTACGGCCTCACCGCCGTGATCATCACGCTGGCCTACCTCTGGCTGCCATTCATGATCTTGCCGATCTACGCCGGCCTGGAGCGACTGCCGAACTCCTTGCTCGACGCGTCCGCCGACCTCGGCGCGAGCACGTTCCGTACGTTCCGCGCGGTGATCTGGCCGATCGCCTTCCCGGCGGTGGTGGCCGGGTCGATCTTCACCTTCTCGTTGTCGCTCGGCGACTTCATCTCGGTCAAGATCGTCGGCGGCAAGAGCCAGCTCATCGGCAACGTCGTGTACGACAACATCGGCGCGGCCAACAACCTGCCGTTCGCCGCCGCGGTCGCCACCGTGCCCGTGGCCGTCATGGTGATCTATCTCGTCGCGGTGCGGCGGACCGGAGCGCTGGAGAACCTATGACCACTACCCCGACCGCGCGGGGCACGCCGGTGTTGTCGCCCGCCGCGCGGGTGGTGCTCCGGCTGTCCTTGGCCGCCGGCCTCGCGGTGATCTATGTGCCCCTGCTGGTGGTGCTTGCCAACTCCTTCAACGCCGACCGCGCGTTCGGCTGGCCGCCGACCCGGCTGACCGGCCAGTGGTGGGCGGTCACCTGGGACAACGAGGGCGTACGGACGGCACTGTGGACCTCGGTCAAGGCCGGACTCGGCGCGACGGCGATCGCGCTGACGCTGGGCACGATGGCGGCGTTCGCCGTGCAGCGATACCGCTTCTTCGGCAGGGAGACGGTGTCGCTGCTCGTCATCTTGCCGATCGCGCTGCCCGGCATCGTGACCGGCATCGCGCTGAACAACGCCTTCCGTACCGTGCTGTCGCCCTTCGGGATCCAGCTCGGCCTGTTCACGGTGGTCGTGGGGCACGCGACCTTTTGCATTGTGATCGTCTACAACAACGTGCTGGCCCGGCTGCGGCGACTCGGCACGAGCGTCGAGGATGCGTCGGCCGACCTGGGTGCCGACACCTTCCAGACGTTCCGGTACGTCACGTTCCCGCTGCTGCGATCGGCGCTGCTAGCCGGTGGGCTGCTGGCGTTCGCGCTGTCGTTCGACGAGATCATCGTGACGACGTTCACCGCGGGCGCTGGGGTGCAGACCCTGCCCATCTGGATCTTCAACAACCTGTTCCGGCCTAACCAGGCACCGGTCGTCAACGTGGTCGCCGCCGCGTTGATCGTGTTCTCGGTCGTGCCGATCTACCTCGCCCAGCGCATCTCCGGCGACGCCCGCACCATCTGAATGACCACCTGAAGATCAGCTGAAGGGGAGGACACGATGAAGCGTGTCGTTCGTAACTTCGTAGGCGGCGAGCTCATGGACGCGGCGGACGGCTGTACGTCCGACCTCGTCAACCCGGCCACGGGCGAGGTGTTCGGCACCGCTCCGCTGTCCGGCGCCGCCGACGTCGACGCCGCGATGAGGGCCGCCCACAGCGCGTTCGAGTCGTGGCGGGACACCACACCGGCCCAGCGGCAGCTCGCCCTGCTAAAGATCGCCGACGCGATCGAGGCGCGGGCCGACGAGCTGGTCGCCGCCGAGTCGGAGAACACCGGCAAGCCGATCGGGCTGACCGCGGAAGAAGAGATCCCCCCGATGGTCGACCAGATCAGGTTCTTCGCCGGCGCGGCGCGGATGCTCGAGGGCAAGGCGGCCGGCGAGTACATGGCCGGGCACACCTCCATCATCCGGCGCGAGCCGATCGGGGTGTGCGCCCAGGTGACGCCGTGGAACTACCCGATGATGATGGCGGTCTGGAAGTTCGCGCCCGCGCTGGCCGCCGGCAACACCGTGGTGCTGAAGCCGTCCGACACCACGCCGGTCACCACGGCGCTGATGGCCGAGATCGCCGCGGAGTTCCTGCCCCCCGGGGTGTTCAACGTGATCTGCGGCGATCGTGACACGGGGCGCGCCCTCGTCGACCACGAGGTCCCGCGGTTCGTGTCGATCACCGGGTCGGTGCGGGCCGGCATGGAGGTCGCCGGCGCGGCGGCCAAGGACCTCAAGCGCGTCCACCTGGAGCTCGGTGGCAAGGCCCCGGTGGTGGTCTTCGACGACGCCGACATCGCGGCGGCGGCAGAGGCGATCGCGATCGCCGGCTACTTCAACGCCGGCCAGGACTGCACGGCGGCGACGCGCGTGCTCGCCGCGCCGCGCGTGCACGAGGACTTCGTCTCGGCGCTGACCGAGCAGGCGGCGCAGACCAAGACCGGGCGGCCCGACGACGAGGACGTACTGTACGGGCCGCTCAACAACCCGGGACAGCTGGAGCGGGTGAGCGGATTCGTCGACCGGCTTCCCGCGCACGCCACGGTGACGACGGGCGGCGCCCGCGCCGGCGACCGCGGCTACTTCTACCAGCCCACCGTCGTGTCCGGGCTGCGCCAAGACGACGAGGCGTCCCAGCGCGAGGTCTTCGGCCCCGTCATCACGGTGCAGCGGTTCTCCGATGAGGACGAGGCGGTGCGCTGGGCCAACGGGGTGGACTACGGCCTGGCCTCGTCGGTCTGGACCCGCGATCACGGGCGGGCGATGCGGATGGCCAAGCGCCTCGACTTCGGCTGCGTCTGGATCAACACCCACATCCCGCTGGTCGCCGAGATGCCGCACGGCGGCTTCAAGCACTCCGGCTACGGCAAGGACCTGTCGATGTACGGGCTCGAGGACTACACGCGCGTCAAGCACGTGATGACCAACATCGAGTCGTGAGCCCCGCCTCAACGGGGTCTACAGGGTGGCCAGCCAGTTCCGCAGGAGGTGGGCGCCGGCGTCGGCGGACTTTTCCGGGTGGAACTGGGTGGCGCACAGCGGGCCGTTCTCCACGGCGGCGACGAACCTGTCGCCGTGCTCGGCCCAGGTCACCAACGGCGGAGTGAACGGCGGCCTGGGCTCGAGCTCCCACTGCCGCGCCGCATAGGAGTGCACGAAGTAGAACCGGGTCGCCGGGTCGAGGCCGGCGAACAGCACCGAGCCGGCCGGCGCCGTCACGGTGTTCCAGCCCATGTGCGGCAGCACCGGGGCGTCGAGCCGGTCGACGGTGCCCGGCCACTCGGCGCAGCCCTCGGTGGTGATGCCGTGCTCGACGCCCTCGGCGAACAAGATCTGCATGCCGACGCAGATGCCGAGCACAGGGCGGCCGCCGGCCAGCCGGCGGCCGATGATCTGCTCGCCCTGGACGCCGCGGAGCCCGGCCATGCAGGCGGCGAAGGCCCCGACACCCGGGACGACCAGACCGTCGGCGGCAAGCGCGGCGGCGCGGTCGGCGGTCACGGTGACCTCGGCGCCGGCCCGCGCGATCGCCCGCTCGGCCGAACGCAGGTTGCCCGAGCCGTAGTCGAGGACGACGACGTTGGGCCTCATAGCGTGCCCTTCGTAGACGGGATCCCGGTGATCTTGGGATCGGGCGCGACGGCGTCGCGCAGCGCCCTGGCCAACGCCTTGAACTGGGCCTCGACGATGTGGTGGGCGTTGCGGCCGTAGGGGACGTGGACGTGCAGGCAGATCTGGGCGTGCGCGACGAACGACTCGAAGATGTGCCGGGTCATCGTCACGTCGTAGTCCGGCCCGATCATCGGCGCCATGCCCGCCGGCTCGCTGTGCACCAGGTAGGGCCGGCCCGCGATGTCGACGCTGACCTGGGCGAGCGTCTCATCCAGCGGGACGGCCGCGGCGGCGAACCGGCGAATGCCCGCCTTGTCGCCCAAGGCCTCGCGAAACGCCTGGCCGAGCGCGATCGCGGTGTCCTCGATCGTGTGGTGGGCATCGACGTGCAGGTCGCCGCTCGTCTTGGCGGTGAGGTCGAACGAGCCGTGCGCGCCGAGCTGACTCAGCATGTGGTCGAAAAAGCCGACTCCGGTGGCCACGTCGGCCCGGCCGGTGCCGTCGAGATCGATCTCGATGAGGACCTGCGACTCTTTGGTCGCGCGCTCGACGCGTCCGGTCCTGCCCATGGAGCGGTTCATGGGTCGCTCGCCTTCTCGCTCCCGGCTCATGTGCGCTCCCCCAGCGTGTTGTTCGGCGTCTCGGTCCGCGGCTCACCCAATGTCTCGGTCAGCGCCGCGCGGAAGGCGGCCATCTCCTCCGGTGTGCCGACGCTGACCCGCAGCCACTCCGGCGGCCCGGCCTCGCGGATCAGCACGCCTCGCTCGAGCAGGCCCTGCCAGACGGCGCGCCGGTCGGCGAACCGCCCGAACAGCACGAAGTTGGCGTCGGAATCGGCCACCGCGAGGCCGCGGTCGCGCAGCCACCGTACGAGCGCGTCGCGCTCGCCGCGCAGCACCTCGACCGCGGCGAGCAACTCGCCGGTGTGGGCCAGCGCCGTTCTGGCCACCGCCTGCGTGACCGCGGACAGATGGTAGGGCAGCCGGACCAACAACAGCGCGTCGATCACGGCCGGATCGGCGGCGAGGTAGCCGACGCGGGTGCCCGCCATCGCGAACGCCTTGGACATCGTGCGGGTCACGACGAGCCGCGGCCGGCCAGGCAACAGCGACAGCGCGCTCGGGGTGCCGGACCTGCGGAACTCGGCGTAGGCCTCGTCGACGACGACCATGCCGGGCGCCGCCGCGGCCACCGCCTCGATCACCGGCAGCGGCAGCGCGGTGCCGGTTGGGTTGTTCGGCGAGGTGAGGAACACGATGTCCGGCCGACGCTCGGCGATCGCGGCGATGGCCGCGTCGGGGTCGAGACCGAAATTCTCGGCCCGATGGGCGTTGATCCACTCGGTGCCCGACACGCGGGTGATGATCGGGTGCATCGAGTAGGACGGTTCGAAGCCCAGCGCGGTGCGTCCGGGCCCGCCGAACGCCTGGAGCAGGTGCTGGATGATCTCGTTGGAGCCGTTGGCCGCCCACACCTGCCGCCCGGTCAGGCCGTGCCCGAGATAGTCGGCCAGGTCCTTGCGCAGTTCGACCGCGTCCCGGTCCGGATAGCGGTTGAGGGAGCCGGCGACGGCGGCGACCGCGTCACCGAGGGCCCGGGCCAGCCTGGGCGATGGCGGGTAGGGGTTTTCGTTGGTGTTCAGCCGCACCGGCACGTTCAGCTGAGGTGCCCCATAAGGCTCCCGGCCCCGCAGGTCCGCGCGGATCGGCAGATCGTCGAGCTGGGTCACTCCGTGTTCCCCGCTCGGCCTCGGCGCGCCGGTGCCGCCGACTTCCCTCGTCGCGTGCTCGCTCGCTTTGCTCGCAGAGCGAGCATCGCTCGCCTGCTCGCTGCGTTCATTGGCTCGCCGACGCTCGCGGGGTCGGTCCGCGCGCTCCCCGGTCCAGCCGACGGCGCGCTCCTGCGGCTCGCTCACCGTGGGATCCCCCAGTCGAAGCGGGCCTTCATCGCGGCGCCATGGGCGGGCAGGTCCTCGGCTTCGGCCAGCGTCACCACCTCGGCGGTGGCGGCGGCCAGCGCGGCGGCGTCGTAGTCGACGACGTGGATGCCGCGCAGGAAGCTCTGCACCGAGAGCCCGCCCGTGTGGCAGGCGCACCCGCCGGTGGGCAGCACATGGTTGGATCCGGCCAGATAGTCGCCGAGCGACACCGGGGCGTGCGGCCCGACGAAGATCGCGCCGGCGTTGCGCACCCGGGCGGCCACCTCGCGGGCACGGGCGGTCTGGATCTCCAGGTGCTCGGCGGCGTAGGCGTCGGCCACCCGCAGCCCGGCGTCGATGCCGTCGACGAGGACGATGCCGGACTGCCGTCCGGCCAGCGCCGCGGTGATCCGGGCGGCGTGCTTGGTGCGCGGGACCTGTCGTTCGAGCTCGACCTCGACCTGGTCGGCGAGCTCGGTCGAATCGGTGATGAGCACCGCGGCGGCCAGCGTGTCATGCTCGGCCTGGCTGATCAGATCGGCGGCGACGTGCACCGGGTCGGCGGTGGCGTCGGCGAGGATCGCGATCTCGGTGGGACCGGCCTCCGCGTCGATGCCGACGATGCCTTTGAGCAGCCGTTTCGCGGCCACCACCCAGATGTTGCCCGGCCCGGTGACGAGGTCGACGGCGGGACACTCCTCGGTGCCGTAGGCGAACATCGCCACCGCCTGCGCGCCGCCGACGGCGTACACCTCATCGACGCCGAGCAGCGCGCACGCCGCCAGGATCGTCGGATGGGGCAGCCCGCCGAACTCGCGCTGGGGGGGCGAGGTGACCGCGAGCGACTCGACCCCGGCCTCCTGGGCGGGCACCACGTTCATGACGACGCTGGAGGGGTAGACGGCCTGGCCGCCCGGCACGTACAGCCCGACCCGCCGCACCGGCACCCAGCGCTCGGTGACCGTGCCGCCGGGCACGACCTGGGTGGTCACGTCGTCGCGGCGCTGATCGTGATGGACCAGCCGGACGCGGCGGACGCATTCCGCCAGCGCGGCGCGTATGGACGGGTCGAGTTCGTCGTGGGCGGCGCGGATCGCGTCGGCGGGGACGCGGGCGGCCGCGAGCGACACCCCGTCGAACTCCTCGGTGTACTCCCGTACGGCGGTGGCCCCGCGATGCCGCACGTCGGCACAGATGGGTCGCACCGCTTCGACGGCGGCCTCGACGTCCATGTCGGCCCTCGGCAGCACCGCGCGTAGGTCTCGCGGCAGCGAGGCGCGCAGGTCAATACGGGAGATCACGCGTCCAGTCTACGGATACGGCCCCGCGCGCCGGGAACCGGTTTTGCCGTGCCGGAGCGCTCGGCGCCCCCAGCCGACGGCGGCGTGCGGCGGACACGCGGGAGGCGACGCGACGTCGCGCTCACCGGCGGCCGGCTGGGATAGTCAGCGCGTGACCCGGCGCCCGATCGTACGGAGGAGATCTCGCCATGGACTTCAAGCTGGAACTCGTCCTCATACCCGTTTCCGACGTGGATCGGGCGAAGGCCTTCTATGTCGAGCAGGCCGGCTTCAACCTGGACGTCGACACCGGCCCGAGCGAGAGCTTCCGCGTCGTGCAGATGACGCCGCCGGGCTCGGCCTGCTCGATCACCATCGGGAAAGGCATCACGGAGGCGACGCCAGGGTCCGTCGAAGGGCTGCATCTGGTCGTGACCGACATCATCGCCGCACGCGCCCACCTCGCCGAGCGCGGCGTCGACATCAACGAGGTCTTCCATTTCGTATCGGGCGAGCGGGCGGCGGGCCCGGATCCGGGCCGCGTCGATTATGGATCCTTCGCCGACTTCCGCGATCCGGACGGCAACGTCTGGCTGCTCCAGGAGGTCGGCCACCGAGCCTGACAATTCGGAGCGGTGCAATTACGGGAAACGCTTAACGGGGGCCGCCCACCACCAATTTCGATCATCGTCCCCGCCTACAACGAGGAGGCTGGGATCGCCGCGACCGTACGGTCGCTCGGGCGAACCGGGGTACACCGGCAGCCGCAGAGGGCCCATGTTTCCGGATAAATCCCTGGAAAGCCTCGGGCCAGGACCCGCAGCGGACATCCGCGCCAGACCCGGGCGATTCGCCTGTGGTATGCGGCAGGATGGGGGCAACCATGAACGAGGACCGGATCGGCCGAGACGAAGCCGAGCGCATTCTCCGCGACGCCGCGGTGGGCCCACGACCGGGTCAAGACGCCCTCACCGCCTTTCTCGCCGCGGCGGCCGCCCCGGCCACCGACGAAGAGACGGCCGGCGAGGAGGCCGCGGTCGCCGCCTTTCGGCGCGCCCGCCTCACGCCGCCGCGACGGCGGCCGCTGCTCGCCCGCGTGCTGACCGTCAAGGCGGCCGTCGCGCTCGGTCTGTCGGCGACGGCCGTAGGCGGTGTCGCGGTGGCGGCCGGCACCGGCTCACTGCCCGGGCCGCTCGGCGGTGACCGGCCGGCCTCGCATCGCACCACCACGCACCCGTCCACCCCGGCGCCGGGCGGCGGAGCCGGCGATTCCGGTGCCCCCGGGGGCGTGGGCGGCGCCGGGGGTGCCCCGACGTCCGTGCCGTCGCCGGACGCCCCCCGGCCGACGCCGTCTCCGTCGCCGGGCTCCCCCGGCGACGGCCCCGACAAGGCCAAGGGCACCGGCGAAGAGGGCGGCGAGGGCACCGAAGGCAAGGCGAAGGGCCATGACAAGCGGGCCAAGAAGTCGTCGGCACCGCCTTCGCCCACAGCGCGCTCGCCCGCACCGCCCTCGCCCGCACCGTCCTCGCCCGCGCCGACGGGCCGGCGACGCTAGGCTTAACGGAATCTGACGCCTCAGTTGTCACGTGGATAACAGTTCGAGCACGGATGGTTCCGATCATGTGTGATCCCAGGGAAGCCTTGTCCCGTGAGCGCCCCGACAATCGCCGGTAGCTCTTGTGCCGGACGCGTGATCGCGCTGCTCAGCGCTTGGCCCGGCGTCCGTACGGCGCCGGCGGACTGTGGCGTGGGGGTGGGCGTTGGCACGCTCACCGGCCAGATCCTGCACTTTCACGATGAGGCGTACGCAGATCTCCGGCTGACCCGGCCGGTGATCGACCGGATGCGCGAGGCACTGGCGCACTCGCGCCGGATCTTCATGGTGCCGGGCGACGACTGGATCGGCATCCGGCTCGAGACCCCCAGCGACGTCGCCCTGCTCGTCACGCTCGTCAGTGTGGCGATCAAGGCGAGCCTCGGCCTGCCATCGCCTGTCGCGGCCGCCGCGGGCCCCTCGTGCGGGGCCGCCAGACCGCGGGTCGGCGCGCCGGGCTGACCGGCGCTGATCAGTCCGTCGGGGCCTCACCGCGCAGCCACTGGATGTACCGCGCGGCCGAGGTGGCGACCACGTGCCGGGC
>OBLR010000088.1_pt1 | contig 16357 bp, 19 predicted proteins | sample 1519891 | NCBI WGS metagenome assembly OBLR01 (sample SAMEA3113583, study PRJEB22503) | soil metagenome | reverse complement strand
AGAAAGAACAATCCAATACATTAAGGATAGAACCGAATCTTTTGATGACTACTTTCCTTGTGGAAAAGAAAAGCGCATGTTAGAACATGTCAGAAATTGGTTCAATCTATTTGTTGACTATTATAATAAGAAAGTGATTGCTTAAGTAAACAGAGCCATGCAATGGCTTGTTAACTTAATATCCATCAAATATCAGAAAAATCATGAACCTATTCCTTTTCACTCACTTATGCAAGAAGAGTCCAAAATAATTTCAACCAGTTATTGATGATGTGTTGTTTTTAATACCCATTCTTTTTTCTGAATGGGATGGGAAATAGTAGTAGTCGTCATCACCATCATCAAAACATACTAGGTCCTATCTTTTATTTATTGGATATGAATTTTGTATCTTATTCTTCGATTCAGTATCATCTATGATATATGCTTGAACATTAGCCCTCTACAAAATCATATATTATTTTTATATCTATATATATATATCTATATATATTTTTTTTATATCAATTTTGTTATCTGCTTTGCGTTCTGGTGTACCACTGCTGCTGGTAAGATAGCGATAATTGGTCATGCTCTAGTCTGTTAGTTAGTTTCTAGTTCGTGTATAGTCTGAACAAGATTTTTAACTATTTCATCAAGTAATCTATGTCCTTTATCTGCAGTGGCATATCTTGGATCTCCCCAAACTCCATTTCCAGTTATCTTCGGAAAAGAACCAGGAGTATTTGTCATACTTGAATATGCTACTTTTGATTTTGAGAGATTGTTGTAATTGGCTTTTGCCTTGTCCATTCTGACTAATTCAGGAGCAATGGCAAGTACAAGTGATGTTTCAACATCGCCTGCATGATCAAATTCGCTTTGCATCAACTGCCAATAATTGATCGAATGTATCCTAATGTCATTAGGTATTTTTCCATACAAATTCTGAGCGATATACTGTAGCGCTCCTGAATTTCCATGGTGGCCATTTATTAGCACGATATTTTTCATACCATTTTCGACAAGTGAACAACAAATATCAGCTATAATTCTCGATAGAGTGGAGTTGTGCACTGAAATGTTAAACATAGGTCTGTGTTCATAAGATACTCCAAATAAAATTGGCGGTAGGACAAAAGACGGAATCTGTTCTGCAACTAATTTTGAGATATTTTCTGCAATTAAAGAATCTGTAGAAACAGGTAGATGTTCTCCATGTTGTTCTAGTGATCCTACGGGAATTATCGCTCGCTGAACAGTGGTAATTATATTGCAAAATTCACCATGGGTTATCGTGTATATAGAAACAGACATCTCTAAGTTCAGGCAGTCTTACAAGTTTATGAACTTTACAATATTTCAATTAATGATCCCTCCCTCTATATAGATAGATGCACCTATGACGGTATTCACAAAATGATGATTATGATGATGATGATATGGATGTCAAATTGCTCGATATTAATACCGATGTTGTAATTGTAGTAATATGAGTGTGACTCTCTACTACTGATGGCATACTGTATATATTTGGGTTGTATTCCGCATATTGTTGTTATAGGGTTTTGATGTTAGAACTTTTGTATTTGTGGTCTTATTTATACGACTATGTAAATTATTTGGTATGCCTAAGAAAAGCTGGTACTTTAACATCGACATAAAAAAACAGTATTATTATGAGGATAATTAAGTTCTAGATCGAGCCGCCTGGAAAAACTTCTGTTGCATCTTCTGCATTACTACCCTTAACATGATCTTCAAGAGTGCAACATTCACATCTTGCATCTGAGCATTGTTGTGCAAATTCGTGATCGAATCCTCTGCATCTACAAACCAGGTCTGATTTATCGTTGGACATTGTCTTTGTTTAACTCATAAATCATTGAGTATAAATGTATCACAAATATTTTTTTGTTGATTGGATAATGCAATATAAACAAACTCAGACGATATTTGTCTGTTCATGTTACGTGTTGCCACTCCTATATATGAGACATTAATTTTCTGATGCTATACTATCATCTCAGTAAGGGCAATAGTAAGATGAGCATCAAATTGAATCAGTCAGTACAACATCAGAATATAAAATGACCAAAAAGAGCAATAACAATCATAATAATAATAATAGGAGAGTCCTTGTCGTTAAAGTATTATTATCAAGACACATCAGAATTCAAAGATTTATTGTAACTAGATTTTGCAAGTGATAGCTAATTTACTTTTATTACATACCCGAAACTCAATAGATCCATTCTGATACTTTCTTGTTTTTACCTGCTTGGTTTTGCCTCTTCTTCCATAATATGTACTCTACCCCAGTATACTTCAAGTCTTTTTTCAAGATATAATTTCAAAGCGTCAAGGAGCGTTGAGGCTTCTAATGCCTGTCCTTTCTTTTTAATAGTTTCAAGTGTATCTGACTGCAAAACTTTGAAAGATTCCTGACATATTATTGGACCCTGATCTAGATCTTCAGTGACAAAATGTGCGGTGCAGCCAACTATTTTTGCTCCTCTTTCAAATGCCTGGACATATGCATATGCTCCGGGGAACGCAGGCAAGAGTGACGGATGGATATTGATAATCCTATCTGGATATCTCCATACAAAATTAGGAGTTAAGATGCGCATATATCTTGCTAAGACTATGAGATCAATATTGTATTGTTCATTTAATTGTAGAATCCTGCTTTCTGCTTCTATTTGATCTATATTACTCACAACATGAAATGGTATTCTGGCGTCTTCTACAATCGACTTCAAGTTGCTATCGTCGCTTCCAATGATTACAAGAAAGTTAGCCTTGATCTCACCGTTCTGCTTAGCCTCTAAAATTTTCAAGAGACAGTGATCCTCCTTGCTAACCAGAATTGCCACGTTTCGAAGCCTATTTGGCTCTTGGTAATGCACTTTAATTTCCATGTGTAACTTCTCAGATAGTTCCTTCAGACCATTGTCAAGCTTATTCATAATCACTTTTTGAAAAGATGCTTCAAGATGCATTCCGAATAATCCTCGAACAACATTCTGATTTATTTTTTCAATATTTCCTCCATTTCTGAAAATAAAATTAGTGATATCTGCAACAACTCCTTTACGATCTTTTCCAATAACTGTAACTTCGATAAGCGTCTTTTCATAATCGTCAGTCATATCGACACTCGATAACGGCCGCCGCCGCAATAAATCTTATACTCAACTAAATGTTAATGCTTATATAATGATATTTCCAATTAAATAAAGTTGATTCATTTTAAGAAAACTTCTATCTACGGAGAAGTAACTATTCTTGGGGCCTAAATGCTTTGTTTGTGAATAATATCGCTAAGAGTAATTTTGTTAATGTTTGATTATAGGAGCCGTCTACTATTATGAAGCAACAGCGACAAAAACAACAAAAGACCTCAAAACCTCGAAAGAATTATGATTATAACAAGCCGATAGGAAAATGCATAGTTTGTTATTTTCTCTCAGGATGGCATTGCTATGACTGTGACAATGATTTTTGCGAGCCCCATTTCCACGATCATAAAGAACGAAATCTTTGCATAAAGGTGGCTTAATCCAATATGTATATTGACGTAGTGTGCTGGTTTGAAGATTCTGGTACGGAGTTGTGTAAAAATTATAAAATATCATGGCTTGATTTAAAAAAAGAGATTTCACATTTACTAAAAGAAAATGAAATATTACTTGATGAAACCATCTTTGAACCTTCAAAAGCTAACACTGCCATTATACAACCTTTGGCCGGCTCTGTAAAAGTACGTAGTGATGGTTCTGTAAGAACCGATTATCGATCAATAGAACTATTCAACACGTCCACCATCAGGCGTGCTTTCATCGCTATTGATAGAGTTACTGTTGGTGTAATATATCCTCCCCCATGTAATCTGATAAGATAATCTATATAGATTGATAATATAAAGAGAATTTATAGTAATATAAGCAGTAAAGCGACTATGTGACTGAAAATTTAGTTTCATTAAACTTCCTTCATCTCTTGATATTAGATTCTGCTACTTCTTCTGAATATGATTAGTTGTAAAAGATATGTAATCATTAGACAAAGAAATATTTTAAACTAATACTTTCTCTTGGAGAAACGATTTGGTGATCATGTCGGTGAAAGCTAAATAGAATGTAAACTGATATAAGTTCATTATTCTGTTTGATAAATATCAAATCAAAATCTACTTCTTCTGCAGATGATAAATATTATAACGATAAAGATAGTAGTGATAGTCTTAGTCGCAGCACCAATGAGGATATTGGCAGCATTGAACATGGTAGTAGTAGTAGCAGCCATCGTCATCATGATCACCTCAGTTCCAGAGAGCGGATTAGACAGCATTTAGGCGCAAGAAGGATTGAATTTATTTCAACAGCTGTTATCTGCGTGATTTTTGCTATTAGTTTTGCTCATCTTGAATATTATTATATCAAAGATCCTGCATTGCAAATCTCAAATGGAAAAGTACAGGTAATCGATCCTAATTTTGATCGAAGTAGAGAGACAGAACCAATAATCGGCAATATGTATCAGTATCATCTCTTTCCAATGCTTTTCATTTTTATCCTTATCAGTTTTGCTGCTTTATTTGATGATATGACATTTAGGTTGTTTGGAAAGAGCAAAAGAAGAGAAGCATTTTTTCTTGGTTTTGCAAATCTAGTAACTGCAATTACTGTAGAGGATTTTGCATGGTTTGTGAATAGATGGTTGGTACCACTCAAAGATGATCCAAAAGGCGAACAACTAATGCAATTTTCTGACTGGACTTCTATGCATTTAGGAGCACTGGATATTGGTACTAATTTTGTGATACCTTACTGGTATCTTATTGCCATTGCTGGAGTTACAATGGCATATTATGTCGCCTTTAGAAATCATGATGTCATAAGCTAATTATTTGATATTATAAAAATGTAGTCCGAATATTAAGCAGGATTTTATAGAAATTAATGAAGATCATGGTTTCATAATAACAATATTAAGGAGGGAAGAAATATTAATAATAGTAATAATTTCATATTCTCCCACACTATATTGCCCAGATTGTTTAATGAGATGAAAAAGAAGAAGAAATAATTAAATCAACATTTAATTTTCATCGTTTTTATTATCTTCTTTGATAAATTGATCTCCCAAATTCCCTTTAAAATTGGCTACTTCTGCAAAGCTTAGCCGATCAGCGTTATTGTTAATATTATCTTGCCTTATCCAAATAATATAACCATCACTGTCTAGTATTAGTCTTTTAGAACGTTCTAGGTATCTGAGGATAGTGGTTATTTTCACAGAATTTAACGAAGGTATGATTTTAGGAAGGTCTTTTACTTTGGAATAGGTGTTTCTGCTTTTTATCGATGTTATGAATTTATTGATGTCGTCTTCTGATATCTCATTTGCTGGCTTGGGTTTCTTTTTTTTGGTAAATTTCTTGGATCTAATAAGTATATTATAACCTGACTATGGTTCTAAAACTTTGTGTTTTGTGTTCTTTATTTCTTTTTCCAATCTAGTAAATGAGGTAAGAATAGATAGAATGCGGGGGGTGGGATTTGAACCCACGAATCCCTAAGGAACAGGGTTGTAGGAGCGCGTGTATTGTACCGTCCTGGCTCATTCTAAGCTTCGCACCCTTTCTAACACAATACTGCGAGAGAAAGAGACCTGCGCCGTTGGCCAGGCTTGGCAACCCCCGCACATATGCACGCACGCGCAACATTCATTTTGCATCATTCAATAGCCAAATTTATCTATTCTTATTCTCTACGAATATACATATATAATGCAAAAAAATAATCCTAGACTTTTTGGAACTAATGGCGTTAGGGGAGTATTTGGAAAAGACTTCACACTCGATCTGGTTGTTGATCTATCATATTCTCTTGCAACATTCTTTGGAAAAGGACCAATTGTTGTAGGATATGATGGAAGAAACTCAAGTCCAATTTTATCAAAAATAGTCTGTTCAGTGATCAATTCTGCAGGAATAGATGTGGGTAATGCTGGATTGGTGCCTACTCCCTGTCTTCAATATGCTGCAAAACGACTTGGTTACAATGGCGGAATAATGATCACAGCTTCCCATAATCCACCTGAGTACAATGGAATAAAGCCTACTGCTAATGATGGGGTAGAGATCTCTCGAGAAGATGAGTTAAAAGTTGAAGATATCTATTACTCTAAAAGATTCTCCAAAAGTGATAGTTTTGGTCGAGATTTTACCGACGAAACTATAATTGGTTCATATATAGAAAAAGTCCTCTCACTTGTAAATATTGAAAAGATCAGGCAAAGAAATTTTACGGTTGCAATGGACATCGGAAATGGTGCCCAATCTCGTGTAGCTCCATTCTTGTTAAATAAATTAGGATGTAAAATAATTACCATAAATGGCAATATTGACGGTGATTTTCCTGGACGCGGATCAGAGCCTACTCCTGAAAACCTTAAGATGCTTTCAAATATGGTGAAAGACTTGGAGGCTGATTTTGGAGTAGCATATGATGGAGACGGAGATCGAAGCTTGTTTTGCGATGAGAGAGGAACAGTACACTGGGGAGATATGGTTGGAGCAGCAATAGTGCGATATCTATTAAAAACAAAACATAGGAGAGCAGAAGTTGTATGTCCGATCAATACTACAATGGCGCTTTCTATGGTTGCAAAAGAGGCAGATTCAAAGGTAATTCACACAAAGGTCGGAAGCGTCGAGGTATCAAGAGAAATGTTAAGGCGCAAATCATTCATTGGCCTAGAAGAGAATGGCGGTTTTATGTATGGCAAATTAAAAGATGGCGCAATGACTACAGCTCTAGTTTTAGAGATGCTGTCATTATCAGAAGATGGTGATAATAATAATAATAATAAAGAACAGACATTGTCGCAGATAATTTCTTCGTTACCAAAAATATTTCAATATAAAACTAAGTTTAAGTGTCCCACAAAACAGATTGCTAATAACATCGTGACTATATGTTTAGAACATGGCAGTCCAAAAAAAATTGAAACCCTTGATGGAGCCAAAATTTGGATAGACGAGGATACATGGGTTATGGTTAGACCAAGTGGGACTGAGCCGTTTGTTAGGATGTACGCCGAATCTGTAGATAGTTCACTGCTAAATTCAAAAGTCGCAGAATATCGTAGGTTAATTGAAAGTAAAATATAGACGTTATGCCAAGATATACATATGGACAACATTTTTAATACGCTTCTTCTCGTCTTAGAGGGAATGATGAGAATGATCCCAATGGGTGATAGAATGAATTATGAGTAAACCTTATTATGTGAAATTTGAAACTCCTAAAGATTTAGTAAGTGCTGTTTATGAAGCCGTTCGCTTAGCAAAACAGAGCGGCAAGGTAAGAAAAGGCACAAATGAAACTACAAAATCAATAGAACGTGGTACAAGTCGACTGACTGTTATAGCCGAAGATGTAGAACCACCGGAAGTAGTTGCACATCTGCCTATTCTCTGTGAAGAAAGAAACACAGCGTATATTTTTGTGCCAAGTAAACAGCAATTGGGTGCCTCTCTTGGAATAGACGTTGGCTCTGCTGCAGCTACCATTCTGGAAGCTGGTGAGGCTCAGCATATAGTTGAGCAAGTAGTCAACTCGATTGCCAATATGAAAGGCAAAAAATAATGATTGTGGTAGGTGTATATAGTAGATGAGCAAAAATATAGAAGAAAAAGTTATTCCTGCAGAAGTTATTCAGATTGTTGGCAGAACGGGAATTGCAGGAGAAGTAATCCAGGTTAGAGTAAAAGTCTTGGAAGGAAAAGATAAGGGTCGTATCCTAACCAGAAATGTCAAAGGCTCAATTAGAATGAATGATATTTTGATGCTTAGAGAAACCGAGCGAGAAGCACGCAAAATAAAGTGAGAGAATCAACGATAGGATAGTATGATAAATGAGTAAAATAGCAACCTCTCTTCGTAACTGCTTCTTCTGTGGAAGACACATATCAGCAGGCACGGGAACTATGCTAGTCAAAAACGATGGCTCGATTCAATGGACTTGTTCGGATAAGTGTAAAAAGAACCTTCGCAAATTAAAGCGAGATCCTAGAAAGTTAAAATGGACCACTAAATACGTAAAGGGTGGTATTAAAGTGAAGAAGAAATAACATTATGGTCTTAGAACAGACTCTTGTTGTTGTAAAGCCAGATGGATTTAAAAGGGCATTAACAGGAAAAATTCTTGCGAGGTTTGAAGAAAAGGGATTCCAAATTAAAAACCTAAAGTCATACAATTTTACAAAAGAAAAGGCTAAAGAATTTTATTCAGTACACAGCAAAGAATCTTTTTTTAATGAGCTGGTATCATTCATTTCTTCCGGGATGGTAGTAGCATGCATTCTTGAAGGCAATAATGCTGTGAATACAGTGCGTATAATGATAGGAGCAACAAAATCATTTGAGGCAAGTCCTGGAACAATTAGAGGAGACTTCGGTCTCGGCTTTACAGATAATATTATCCATGCCTCTGACTCATCTGAAAGCTTCATAAAAGAGTCACAAGTGATTTTTAATAGTTAAGTGAAACTCAGGCAACCTGTGGTAGTAGTATTAGGTCATGTAGATTCCGGTAAAACTTCTCTACTTGATAAGATACGCGGCACGGCAGTTCAATCGCGCGAAGTCGGAGGCATTACTCAGCATATAGGGGCAAGCTTTTTTCCTATTGAAACAATTAAGGATATGACAGGATCTCTCTACCAGCAACTTTCTAAATCTGAAGCCCAAATTCCAGGATTACTTGTTATTGACACTCCTGGTCATGAAGTTTTTGCCAACCTACGAATAAGAGGTGGCTCTGCAGCAGATATCGCAATTGTAGTTGTTGATGTAAACAAAGGCTTTGAGGCTCAGACAAATGAAAGCATAGAGATCTTGAGGAAAAGAAAGGTTCCATTTGTTATTGCACTTAATAAAATAGATATGGTTACTGGCTGGAGAAAGGGGAATACACCTTTTATCAGTGACCAAATAAAGAAACAAGATGTCAATATTCAAACAATCCTAGATGAAAAAATATATAACGTAGTGGGTTCACTTTCAAGATTAGGCTATAATTCTGAAGCATTTTGGCGTATCAAAGATTTTACCAAAGAATTAGCAATAGTTCCTGTAAGTGCAACCTCCGGCGTTGGAATACCCGAGCTACTTGCAGTAATGGTGGGTCTGACGCAGCAATATCTAGCAAAGAAATTGGAGAGACGTGATGGGGCGGCAAAAGGAATTGTACTTGAAGTCAACGAAGAGATAGGTCTAGGACCATCTGCCAACGTAATACTGTTGGACGGCATTTTAAAACAGGGTGATACTGTCGCTGTAGCAAAAAGAGACAGTGCTATTGTGACAAGAATCAAAGCATTACTGCTACCAAAGCCACTTGATGAGATGCGGGATCCTCGAGACAAATTCAAACCTGTTAGTGAAGTTATTTCTGCGGCTGGTCTAAAAATTACGTCCCCAGATTTGGATGGCGTCCTCGCAGGCAGCCCTCTGTATGTTGTTGAAAAGAAAGAGGATGAAAATAGATTAAAGATAATGGTAGAATCTGAAATCAAAAGTGCAATTATAAACACTGATTCAAACGGAGTAATCCTCAGATGTGATACAATAGGTTCAATTGAAGCAATCATGGATCTATTGAAGAAAGCAAATATTCCGATTCAAAGTGCTGATATTGGCCACATCACAAGGCGAGATGTAATTGCAGCTTCCGCAGTCAAGGAAAAGGATAGATACGTAGGAGTACTGCTGGGTTTTAATGTCAAGGTTCTAGATGATGCTCAGAAGGAATCGCAGGAGCGTGGAGTAAAGATTTTCAACGAACGAATAATTTACAATCTTGTACGAAGTTATACAGACTGGGTTACTTATCAGAAAGAACATGAACACTCCATTATATTTAATGAAATACCGCCAATTTGTAAATTTCAATTTTTAAAGGGCTTTATCTTTAGACGAAACGACCCAGCAGTCTTTGGAGCAGAGATTTTAATTGGAAAACTACGACAAAAAGTTCTTGTTATAAATGAAAATGGAAAAAAAATTGGTACTATTCATCAAGTACAAGAAAGCGGAAAAGCGATTGAAGAAGCTACTAAGGGAATGCAAGTTGCAGTTTCTATAAAAGGTCCAGTTATTGGAAGACAAATCAACGAAGAAGATATTTTCTATACTGATCTGAACAGCAGACAGGCAAAACTGCTGATTGAGAGATTCAGCCATCGCTTAAATGAAGAGGAAAAAGAAGTTTTCGAGACAATTTTGAAACTCGAAAGAAAAACAGATGCTGCATATGGATATATTTAGTGGTAGTTGTTTGCTGTATATAATCATCCAGATGACAGAGAAATAGAATCAATGTAACATGTAATTGGCTATGCTATTGGTATTTTTGCAGTAATCCTTCGAGACCTTTTTCTCCCACTGCTCCTACAGCTCTGTCAATGGCCTTGCCATTCATGAAGATTATAAATGTCGGAATAGCATACACATCAAATCTCATTGCCAATCCTTGGTTATCGTCAACATTCAACCTGCCAAAGGAAACCTTCTCGCCATATTTTTTTGCTAATTTGTCAAATACGGGAAGCATAAATTGGCATGGCCCACACCAAGTCGCCCAAAAGTCTACCAAGACTGGCTTGCTTCCACTCACTATTTCATCAAAGTTCGTTTCAGAAAGCTCCATTAAAGCCTGGTTACCACTTGCATGCGCACTAGAAGCTTTTTTTTCAACACTCATGTTTTCTATGAATTAGATGATGTATTTGATATTTAAGATTTTTTAATCTTTAAGCAGCCTTTGGTTGTTTGCAAACGCTTTCCTATATTGTTATATATTTTCACACTAAATAATTTTTATAATTTTAATGTTATTTTGGGATAATAAGACATGGTTAAATTACAATAAAAAAACATGAGATTATAGATCTAACAAGAATCTAGCCGTAATTATGTTTCCTTTTTGTTTAATTTCCATTTCATGATAGGTTACCGCCTTGATTTCAACCTTATAATGATGCTTTTGTAGATCTAATACTTCTCCCTTAACAATACCTTTAAGAAAATAATTGCCATTACTTTCAGAGATTTTAACTTTGAAATCTGATAACACAATATTATCAATTAATATTCTTAGCATAACTTTCTCTAACCAATCGTAAAGTAAACTTTCGATATCATATCCTTTGGCAATGATTTCATATTCTTTGTCAGGAATGATCTCTTTGATATGAAACATTGTATTAACAAGTCCTTTGGCAGAATTTTCAAATGCCTCATCCAATGTGCTGCCGTAAGCCTCAATGATCGCATCTGTCATATGATCAAGATATCGAAACTCTATTGTTGTCACTGTAATGGTACAGAACTTAAATATTATTATAATTGATCGTAAAATCTAAATGTCAACAAACTACTGCGTTGATTATGAAGTTAGAAATTCCCCGTGGAATGAGAGACATAGAACCAGAGGAACTACATAATATTAATTATATTAGAGAGAAATTCATGGAAACTACGTGTCTCTTTAACTTCAAGGTTATGGAGCCATCGCCTTTGGAGATGCTTACCACGCTGGAAGCAAAGGCTGGAGCATCCATATCAAATGAAATCTATAGTTTTACTGACAAGGGAAATAGAAATATTGCATTAAGATTTGATCTCACAATTGGTCTTACACGATTCGTAGCAACAAGAAGAGATTTAAAGATGCCTGTCAAACTGGCATCTTTTTCTGACGTATGGAGATATGACGAACCACAAGCGGGACGCTACCGGTATTTCCATCAATGGGACATAGAGATCTATGGTCCATTCAGCAAAGAATCTGATGCAGAGGTGATCGAATTTGTTTCAGTATTTTTGAAAAAACTTGGACTAAATGTAATGGTAGAAGTGAATGATAGACAGTTAATTGAGGAATACATTAGACAGAAACTTGGTGTTGCAGAAGAACAAATAATGCCTGATATCTTGAGAGCAGTTGACAAGGTTACAAAGAAGAGTCTCTCTGAGCTATATGAGGAATATAAAGACAAAATTAATTTGTCCACACTTCAGCATCTAGTTGATCTATCAAGCATAAAAGGGACTGTCAACGAAGTTTATTCAAAAGCAGATCTAAAAGGATTAGAAAATTGGAGTAAAGTCGCAGCATTGATGGACTCACTAAAATCCAGAAGAGTCGATAATGTCAGGGTTAATCTCGGAATTGTAAGAGGACTAGATTATTATTCAGGAGTAGTCTTTGAAGCATTTGATCCGTTTAGTGAATTGGGTGCACTTGTTGGCGGAGGCAGGTATGATAGATTAACTCATGCTTTTGGCAGAGAGGATATTGGTGCAATTGGGGCAGCAGGAGGGGTGGAAAGGATAATGATGGCTCTTAAAAAAAATGGAATTCTAAAACACGTGCCTAAACAAATGGTTTATGTTGCATATACCTCGAGTATTATAAAAACTTCGGCATTAGGCATAGTTTCAATTTTGCGAAACAGCGGAATTAGCACTGACTATAACCTTAATGCTGGAAGATCGCTTAGGAAACAACTTGATGATGCAGCATCAAAAGGCGCAGTTCTAACTGTGATAGTGGGACCTGAAGAAATTGAGAAAGGAGAGGTAATAGTGAGGTCGATGAGTGATGGCACTGAGAGTAAACAAAAAGTAAACGAATTGGCAAGAATCTTGGATAGAATGTTTCACTAGATCTGTATCATTCCACTGCTCTTCATTTTTGTAATTCCCGATGCCTTTTTATCATAAACATTTCTGACTACTAGATCCGGCGGTTCATAACTGACGTATATGTCCCCCACTTCTAGATCTTGTATATTGTAGTTGATTTGAATATGTTCTTCCTTGATACCATTTTCCACTAATTTTTTCTTAGCCTTATTAACTATTTCTTCATCGGAAGTATTTGGAGCCAGAAATACCTTACCTTTGTATTCTATCGGCATGTATCTTTATGTTGGTATAGATCATTAAATAGGTTAAAGAACTTTATAGATACAATTTATATTCAAAAGAAAATATATTCTCTCTTATATTGTAGAGAAAATTATCTTTAGATCATCCATCCGATACAAAAGACCATTATAATATAGCTATATTTCATATATATATGAGTGCAGAGAGGATAAACAATAATGGCTCTATTATTGCTATTGCAGAGAGAATGGCAATTCAGATGAATGATTATCATTTGGATAATTCAAAAAATTTCTAATCATAATATTTCTTCGATTAGTTATAGTAAACGTTTTCAACTCATAACCAAAACTCTACGATATTAGGTTTTCTGGATTTACTTGATGATTAGACGGAGCGTTTCTTAGTTCATAATAAATAAAAAGAGTAACAGTAAATTATTGCTATAGTCGTGATAAATATGCTAAGAGATATACGTGAGAATTGATTAACACAATTGATATGGCCCGAGGCCGATATTGGTAATTGACAGATACTATTTCTCATGATGTCATTATTGTTGGATCAGGTCTAGCTGGCCTGCGAGCTGCTATCTCATGTGCTACCGTAGATAAAAAGCTGAGCATTGCGGTGATTTCAAAGGTACAGGTCATGCGTTCCCATTCGGTTTCTGCTGAAGGTGGAACAGCAGCCGTTCTCTTTGAGGAGGAAGGTGATAATCAAGAATCCCATGTCTATGATACTATCAAGGGTAGTGATTTCCTTGCTGATCAGGATGTAGCAGAAAGATTGGTATCTAATATGCCATACGAAATATATCAGCTGGATCATTGGGGAATGCCATGGTCAAGGAGAGAGGATGGCAGAATAGGTCAGCGTAAGTTCGGTGGTTATTCATATCCACGGGCTACTTATGCACAGGACAAAGTAGGCTTTTATGAGATGCAAACACTATATGATACATGTCTTAAATATGATAACATTCACTTCTATAATGAATGGTTTTGTACTAAAATTCTAAGGGATGCAAATAATTTTAGGGGTCTGACAGCTATTGAAATGAAAACAGGTAACTTTTTCAAATTCAAATCTCCAGCAGCAATAATATGTACCGGCGGCGCTGGAAGAATTTATAGTTTTTCTACGTACGCATACTCTTCAACGCCGGATGGCTTAGATATGGCATATCGAGCTGGGCTTGCTTTAAAAGACATGGAGTTCGTCCAGTTTCACCCTACAGGTATCCTGCCATCAGGCATATTAATTACAGAAGGTGCACGAGGAGAAGGAGGGTATCTTATAAATAATCAAGGAGAACGGTTTATGAAAAAATACGCTCCAGGGAAACTCGAACTGGCTCCAAGGGATGTAGTGTCGCGCTCAATGATTCGAGAAATTCAGGAAGGAAGAGGTTTTAAACATGAATCCGGTGCAGACTGTCTGAAACTTGATCTATCGCATCTAGGAGCCGAGCGGGTAAAGGAACGTCTGTCAGGAATTAGAGAAATAGGTATTAAATTTTCCGGAGTCGATATTATTAATGAGCCAATTGAAATTCGACCAGTATGTCATTATATGATGGGTGGAATTAATTCAAACATAGATGGTGCTACTGAAATGAATGGACTATGGTCTGCTGGTGAGGCTGCATGTAACAGCACACATGGTGCCAATCGCCTTGGTGCAAACTCTACTTCTGAATGTCTTGTGTGGGGTAGAATTACAGGAGAATTAGCCGCCCAATATGCACTGAAGTCAAAGGGGTCTTCATTATCTATATCAGAACAGGATGTCATAGAAGAAGAAAAGAGGATTTTTGATGGAATATTTAGAGGGAGGGGTCAGGTTAATCCATATGAGATAGGAAAGGAATTGACTGATACCATGGATGCTAAGGCATATGTATTTAGAAAAGAACAGGACCTTGCTGAAGGTTTAAAGAAGGTAAAGGAACTAAAAAAATTAGGGTGGAAGCATGTAGATGATCAAGCAAAAGAGTATAATACTAATTTCATAAATGTCATGGAGGTAGATTCAATGCTGAGGATAGCGGAAGTTGTATTTATTGGAGCTTTAAACCGTCGAGAATCAAGAGGTGCGCATGCGAGAGAGGACTATCCAATACGCGATGATGTCAATTTTCTGAAGCATACCCTTGCTTACTTTGCGGCTGACGGCCCAAGGATGGCATGGTCTCCAGTAACGTTTACACGTTATGCGCCAGTGGAGAGGAAGTATTAATGGAAAGATCAACAGAAAGTAATTCTAGTCGCAATAACCGCGAGGGTTTGAAAGGATGGCTAAATCCCTCAAGATATGGTTGGGAGCGTATATCCTACTGGCTACAAAGACTAACTGGAGTATTCTTGCTGGTTTATTTTATCGGTCATGTTTACGAAACAAGTAATCTAACAAGAGGTCCAGATGCATGGAATGCTATGTTGGAGTTGACTCAAACAGAATGGGGACATCTTTTCTTAATATTGGTGATAGGAACAAGTACGTTCCATTCTGCTAACGGTATTAGATTGATATTTACCCATGGTGGTAAGGGATTGGGCAAAGCTGGAAGACCAGACTATCCTTATGATGCGCTATCACTTAACTATCGGCAGAAGTCTGGAATATGGGTTGCATTAATATTATCGGCTGTGGCAATGCTGTACGGATCAAGTGTACTATTTGGCGGAGAATAGAAAATAAAAGGAGAGGTAATGATGGAGACAAGAAGGATAATCCTGCGCGAAAGTCAAATAATGAAGATACAGTACATTACAGCAATAGCAGCACTTGTTGTAGTGGCTGTGCATATCTTGATGCGTCTGATAATGCCATATAATATGAGCCTGGAGTATGAAAATGTGGTCGTAAACTACCATAATATCCCATACGCACTTCTTCTAGAGTCAATACTAATACTCATTGCAATACATGGCTTTAATGGCTTAAGAGTCATATTGCTTGAGTTCCGACAGAATAAGATATGGGAGAACGGTATTACAGTATTCACTATAGCGGCGATGATAGTCATAATTGCATATGGTACCAGAACAATAATAATAGCTAATCAGCTAGGATTGAATTAATAATGATGGAAATAATCAAAAAAATAGGAATGATAAGAAATAGGAATGTAAAAGATAATGATGATAATAATAATAGAAAGAGTGCACTTCGCGATAAGGTTGTCATAAAAGTATTCCGTGCTAACAGAATCAAGGGAGATCCTGTCAGATATGATTCCTTTGAGGTGCCAGTACAGCGTTGGACAACTGTCCTTGATGCTCTTATTTATTCAAAGAGCAATCGTGACAGTAGCATTGGAATAAGATATTCATGTCGAATGGCCTCATGCGGCTCTTGTGGAATGAAAATTAACGGAATTCCGAGACTTGCTTGTTACACAA
>OBLR010000087.1_pt1 | contig 16378 bp, 15 predicted proteins | sample 1519891 | NCBI WGS metagenome assembly OBLR01 (sample SAMEA3113583, study PRJEB22503) | soil metagenome | reverse complement strand
AGACGAGCGGCGTCAGTCGCCCCAGTACCGCTGCTCCCGCCACGGGTCTCCGTACAGGTGATAGCCGAGGGCCTCCCAGAAGCCCGGCTCGTCCTCGTCCAGGAGCCGGAGGCCCCGGACCCACTTGGCGCTCTTCCAGAAGTAGAGGTGGGGCACGAGCAGGCGTGCCGGACCGCCGTGCTCGGGCTCGAGCGGCTCGCCGTCGTACTCGAAGGCGACCCAGGCCTTGCCGTCGAGGACGTCCTCGAGCGGCAGGTTCGTCGTGTAGCCCCCGTCGCAGAAGGCCATGACGTAGTCGGCGTCATGGGCGACCTCGTCGAGGAGCCGCTCGACGGGGACGCCCTCCCAGACCGTGTCGAGCTTCGACCACTTCGTCACGCAATGGATGTCCGTCGTGACGGCCTCGCTCGGAAGCGCGCGAAACTCGTCCCAGGTCCAGCGCCTCAGGACGTCGCCCGAGCCCGCGACGACCGAGAAGCTCCACTCCTCGAGGGGCGTGTGCGGCGTCGGGCCCGCGGACAGCACAGGAAAGTCGTCGACGACGTACTGGCCGGGCGGGACGCGCCCGCTCTCCCCCGGATCTCGACGCCGGCCCCGGAAGCCACGGGAGACGAATGCCACGGTGAAGAGTCTCCGCGCCCCGAGCGCCCGTTGCAAGCCGTTACGCTGGCGGCATGGCCGACTCGCCCGACGAGGAGCTCCCGCAGGACCCCGGTACGAGCGGCCTCCCGCTCGAGGAGGAGGATCCCGAAGGCTCGCTCGAGCGGCCGGAAGGCGAGGACGAGGCGACCGGGACGGATGCCGCGGGCCGAGAGCCCCGGCACAGGCGCTCGAACTAGTCCCTACGCGGCAGCGGGCAGGGCGGCCGCCAGCCGGACGGCAAGCGTGACGGAGTCCCCGTCCTGCGAGACCACGAGCTCGCCGCCGTGCACGCGGGCGATCGCGTCCGCGAGCGAGAGCGCGATGTCCGCAGGAGGCTGCTCCGCCTCGTACGCGAGCTCGAGGAGGCCGTCGCCGGCGATCAGCGACACGGTCGAGCCTTGCGGCGCCGCCTCGACCGCGTCCACGAGGAGCCCGAGAACGACTCGCTCGACCCAGCGCAGGTCGGCGGTGATCCGCGCCGGCCCGTCGCTTCGGAGCTCAATCGTCTTCCCTTCGACCCGCGCGATGGGCCACACGTGCTCGAGGGAGGACTGGGCGACTGCTGCGAGATCGACCTGGCCGAGGGACAGCTCGAGCTCCCCCGACTCGGCGAGGGCGACCGTGCGCATGTCCTCGACCAGCCTGATCAACCGGTCGCCATAGCGGACGGCCACGTCCAGGAAGCGGCGCTGCTCGACGTTGAGGCCGCCGACGCGCTCGTCGAGAACGAACTCGAGGTGGCTCTGGAGCGTTTCCGCGGCAGCGGCCATGGCCCCCGTCGCCGAGGCGGCGGAGCGCTCGACCGCGGAGGGCGCAATACGCCAGTCAGACCGAACGACCATCGTTCTCTCATGATGGGACGAGCGGCGCCTGCGCGGATCGCCGCTCACGCGACGCAGCCATCCCCGATCCGGAGTAGGCCGTGGGCGACCTAGGCGATCAGCCCGAGCCGGATCGCCGTCGCCACCGCGTGCGTGCGGGTGGAGGCGCCCAGCCGCTCTGACGCCTTCTGGAGGTGCGTCCGCACGGTCTCGGGGCTGATCGCCAGGCGCCGGCCGATCTCCTCGTACGTGAAGCCCTCGGCGAGGAGGGTGAGCACGTCGGCCTCCCGCCGAGTGAGCTCGGATGCGACACGCCCCGTCGTCAGCGACACGATGCCGAGCGCGGGATCGACGTAGGAGCCTCCTGCGAGGACGGCGCCGAGGGCTCTGGCCACGTCGGCGACGGGCGCCTCCTTGAGGACGATCGCGGCCGCGCCGGCGCCGAGCGCCTCGCCGACGAGCCGGTCGTCGGCGTCGGCGGTGTAGACGACGACGGCAGCTCGCGGAGCCGCCTCCCTGAGCCCGCGAATGAGCTCGGCTCCCGAGAGACGGGGCATGCGGTAGTCCAGGAGGACGGCGTCCGGCGTGTGCTCCCGGGCGGCGGCGACGGCCGCGGCCCCGTCCGGCGCCGTCGCGACGACGTCGAAGCCGCTCTCGCCGAGGAAGTCGGCCACGGCGGCGACGAGGGCCGGATGGTCGTCCGCGATCAGGCAGCGGGGAAGAGCGGTCATCTGGGGACCTCCCGGGTCGCGTCTGGCTGCAGCCGGCGGACGGCCGCGACGAGCTCGCTCCCGCTGGCGCCCTTGAGGAGGAACCCCTCGGCGCCGGCCTCGAGGCCGGCCTCGATCAGCTCGTCGTGCTCGTACGCGGAAAGGAGTACGATGCGCGTCCCGCGCCGCCTCTCCTTGATCGCGCGCGTCGCCTGGATGCCGTCGACGACGGGCATGCGGATGTCCATGAGCACGAAGTCGGGTGTCTCGCGCTCGGCGAGCTCGACCGCCTGGCGGCCGTTCTCCGCCTCGCCGACGACGACCATGTCCTCCTGCGCGTCGAGGTAAGCCACGAGGCTTGCGCGAACGGCGGGGTGGTCCTCGGCGACGACGACGCGGAAACGAGCGTCACCGAGCGCGGCGGCGACGGCCTCCAGGAGGTCGGACGGGGTGAAGGGCTTCGCGAGGGCGCCCGGGCGCGGCTCGGCGGGATCGCCCGTCATGAGCACCGCCGGAAGCCCAGGCCGGCGTGTGCGCGCGGTCTCGACCACCGCCTCGCCGGAGACTCCGGGCAGGCCGACGTCGCAGACGAGTAGGTCGACGCCGTCGAGGAGGGCGAGCGCCTCCTCTCCGCTCGCGGCAATGACGACCTCGTGGCCGGCGCCGTTCAGAAGCTCCACGACGAGCCCGCGCACGACCGGCTCGTCGTCGACGACGAGGATCCGGCTCATGATTCGGCCTCCGCCGCCGGAAGGCGGAGGACGAGTCGCGCGCCGCTGGCGGCGGCCGGATCGACGGTGAGCGTCCCTCCATGCAGCTCGGCGACGGTCCGGCTGACCGCGAGGCCGAGGCCCGAGCCGGAGGTGGGCCGCGTCGTCGTCCAGAGCCCGAAGACCCGCTCGACGTCCTCGGAAGGTATGCCGGGCCCGTCGTCGGAGACGCTCGCCACGATCTCGCCTCCCTCCCGCGCGACGGCAGTCGTGACGATTCCTCCTTCGGGAACCGCCTGGAGCGCGTTCAGCAGGAGGTCCACGAAGATCTGCGCGAGCCGGCGGGGGTCGCCCGCCACGAGGCCCGGGGCGGCCGGGTACGACTCGACGAGCTCGACGTTGCGCGCCGCGCTCGCGTGCCGGACGAGGTCGACGGCGGCGGCCGCGACCTCCTCGAGGGGGAACGGGCTCCCGTCCCCGGCGCGCTGTCGGGCGAAGCGATGCACGCGGCCGACGACGGCCTCGATGTCTCGGGCGCTGCCCTCGATGAGACGAAGGCGCTCGTGGGCCTTCGTCCCGGGCTCCACCTCGCGGAGGAGGAAGTCGACGAGCGTGAGGATGGCGAAGAGCGGGTTGTTGATCTCGTGCGCGGCGCCCGCGGTCAGCTCGCCGAGCGCAGCCAGCCTGCCCGCCTCCACCATCGCCTCGACATGCCCGGCCTCCCCGGCCGGTGCCACCGCAGAATGCTCCACCATGCTCCTCCTTTCGGGCCCCGCCCCGGCGGCGATCATCCCTCTTCGGGCGTCAGTCCCCTCACCCGAATCGGGGAGGGTTACGATGTGGGCACGTTGACGCGAGTCACCGGGCGGTCAGGGATGGAGGTTACCGTGCCCGAAGTCGCGGTTCTGCTCGTCGAGGACGATGCCATCGTCCGCGCCTGGGTGCGGATGGCGCTCGCCGAGTCGGAGTTCCGCGTCGCAGGCGAGGCCTCGACGGCGGGGGAGGCGCTCGAGCTGGCCGGGCGGCGGGCTCCGGCGCTGCTCCTCGTCGACCACAACCTTCCCGACGGCACGGGCACTGAGCTCGTGCGGAAGCTGCGCGCGCAAGGTTCCTCGGTGCCCGCGGTGCTCATGACGGCCGGCGCCACCGGCGGTCTGAACGAGGCGGCGCGCGAGGCGGGGGTCCAGGGCACCGTCGTCAAGAGCGGGCGCGGCGACGAGCTGCTCACGGCTCTCCGGACGGTGCTCGACGGCCGCTCCACCTTCGACCCGCGCCACCCGAGACGCACATCCGCGCAGGCGCCGCTCACACGGCGCGAGCGCGACGTGCTCCGCCTCGTGGCGGCGGGCGGCACGAACGCCGAGGTGGCCGCGCAGCTCGGCCTCGGAGACGAGACGGTGAAGACGCTCCTCGGCCGGATCTTCCTCAAGCTCGGCGTGCGCCGCAGGGCGGAGGCGGTCGCCGTCGCGCAAAGAGCCGGCCTCTTGTGAGCGCCGAGCTCCACCGCACGTTCATCGCGGAGGCGAGGCGGAGGCTCTCCGCGATCGAAGAGGGACGAGACGACGCCGACCGCGAGGCGCACACCCTGCGCGGTTCCGCCGCCGTGCTCGGGCTCGCCGACGTCGAGGGCCTCGCCGCGAAGCTGGAAGAGGCGCTCGCGGCCGGACGGAGCGAGGATTCCCGGCGCCTGACCGAGCAGATCCGCGCGCTGGTCGACGCGCTCGCCGACTCCCACCCCGCCCCCGCCGACGAGCCCGTCCCCGCCCCCGCCGGCGATCGGACGGTCCTCTACATCGAGGACAGCCGGTCGAACGCGCTCCTCGTGGAGCGGACGCTGCGTCTCCGGGGCATCCGGATGCTAGACGCCCACACCGGGGCCGACGGCATCCGGCTCGCGCGCGAGGAACGGCCGGGGCTCGTGCTCCTCGACCTGCGGCTTCCGGACCTGGACGGCGCCTCGGTCTTTCGGCGGCTGCAGGATGACCCGGCCACGGCCGGGATCCCCGTCGTCGTCGTCAGCGGGGGCGTCGAGCCAGAGACGGCCGACGAGCTCAGGGCCGGCGGCGTGCTCGCCTTCCTGGGCAAGCCGTTCCCGCTCGAGCGCCTGCTCGCACTCGTCGACGCCACCCTCGGCACCGCGTCCGAGCACTGACGCCCCGAATGGGGGACAAGGGCTCCCCGAAACGGGGCGACCCCTACCTCAGAACGTGAAGATGACCGACGTCAGCGGAGAGCACCGCCTGGAGGCGGCCACACGGCGTCAGCAGGCGCTGGCCGAGCTCGGCGGCCGCGCGCTCGCCGGCCTTCCGGTGCCGGAGCTCATGGAGGAGGCCGTGGCGGTCGTCGCCGCGACGCTCGGCGTCGAGCTCGTCGAGATCCAGGAGCTCCTCCCGGACGGCGAGTCTCTCCTCCTGCGCGCCGGGCTGGGCTGGAGCGGCGGCGCCGTCGGCCATGCGACGCTGGCCGCCTCGCACCGCTCGCTGGCCGGATACACGCTCCTCAGCGAGGAGCCGGTCACAGTCGCCGACATGCGCACCGAGTCGCGCTTCGACGGCCGCGGCCTCTGGAGCGACTACGGCGTCGTCTCGAGCGCGAGCGTCGTGGTCGCGGGCGCTGAGCGTCCCTACGGGGTGCTCGCAGCCCACACCGCCGCGGCCCGCGTGTTCGAGCCCGAGGACGTCCACTTCCTCCAGGCGCTGGCCAACGTCCTCGCCGGCGCGATCCGGCGTGCCGAGCACGAGCGCCGACTGGCAGAGAGCGAGGAGCGCCTTCGCCTGGCGCTCGAGGCGGGCGACATGGGCGTCTGGGACTGGAACCTCCGCACCGACGAGCTCGTCTGGTCGGAGAAGGTCTCGGAGATCAACCGGAGCCGGGACGGGGCCTTCGACGGCACGTTCGACTCGTTCCTCGCCGTAGTCGCGCCGGAAGACCGGGAGCGGGTCTCCGCTGCGATCTCCGCCGCCATGGAGGAGAGCTCCGTCTACGACGTCGAGTTCCGGCTCAGAACCGCGGACGGCAGCGTCCGCTGGAACGCGAGCCGCGGCCGAGTCCTCTTCGACGAGCAGGGGCGGCCGGCGCGCATGATCGGCGTCGCCGCAGACATCACGGCGCGCAAGCAGGCCGAGGAGGAGCTCCGCACCAGCCGCGAGCTCTACCGGCTCGTCGTCGAGAACGCGAAGGACCTGATCACCCTGCTCGACCTCGACGGCCGCATCGTCTACGCCTCCCCGTCCTGGGAACACGCGCTCGGCTTCAGTCCCGAGGAGCTCATGGCCGAGGTCAATCCGCTCGAGGTGCACCCTGAGGACGCCGAGCTCGCGCAAGCGACCGTCGCCTCCGCGGTGACGGCGGGGACGACTCCCGTCACCCAGGCGCGAGTCCGCGCGAAGGACGGCAGCTGGGTCACGATCGAGGGCATCGTCGTGCCGATCTACGACGAGGAGGGCCGACCCGTCCTCATGCTGACCACATCGCGCGACGTCACCGAGCGCCGCAGGTCGGAGGAGGCGCTGCGCGCAGCCGAGCAGCGCTATCGCACCCTCGTCGAGCAGCTCCCGCTCGTCACGTACATGGACGCGCTCGACGGCTCCGGCTCGAACATCTACACGAGCCCGCAGATCGAGCCGCTGCTCGGCTACTCGCCGGACGAGTGGGCGAGCGACCTGGAGCTCTTCTCCCAGCGGCTTCACCCGGAGGACCGACGCCGCGTGCTCGCAGAGCACGCCCGCATGCACGCGACCGGGGAACCGCTTCGCACCGAGTACCGGATCCTCGCCCGCAACGGGCGCACGGTCTGGCTCCAGGACGAGGCGATCATCGTCCGCGACGCGGACAGCCGTCCCCTCTTTCTCCAGGGCTACCTGCTCGACATCACCGAGCGGAAGCGGGCCGAGCAGGCCGTGCGGGAGAGCGAGGAGCGCTTCCGGGCGATCTTCGAGTCTTCGCCGATCGGCATCGGCGTCGGAGACGACGAGGCCCGCGTCGTGGCGACGAATCCCGCGTTCGCCGCCATGCTCGGCTTCACGCCCGGCGAGCTCGTCGGCGTCGCCTTCCGCGACTTCACGGTCTCCGAGGACGTGGAGCCGACTGCCGGTCTCTATGCCTCGCTCATGGCGGGCAAGGGGGAGAGCTTCCAGGCGGAGAAGCGCTACCTCCACCGGGAGGGCCATTCCGTCGCGGTGCGGCTCACGATCTCGCGCGTCGCGGGTCGCGACGACGAGCGCCGGCTCGCGCTCGTGATCGCCGAGGACGTCACCGAGCACCAGCGGCTCGAGGAGCAGCTGCTCCGGTCGCAGAAGCTGGAAGCCGTCGGTCGCCTCGCCGGCGGCGTCGCCCACGACTTCAACAACCTGCTGACCGGGATCCTCGGGTACTCCGACCTTCTCCAGCGCGGGCTCGCCGACGGCGATCCCCGGCGCCGGGACGCCGAGGAGGTGAAGCGCGCGGCCGAGCGGGCGGCCGACCTCACGCGCCAGCTGCTCGCTTTCAGCCGCCGGCAGGTGCTCGAGCCACGGGTCCTCGACCTGAACGAGGTCGTGGAGGACATGGAGCGGATGCTGCGGCGCCTCATCGGCGAGGACATCGAGCTGGTCACCGCCGTCGAGCCGGACCTCGGGCGCGTCGAGGCAGACCCGGGCCAGCTCGAGCAGGTGATCGCCAACCTCGTCGTGAACGCGCGCGACGCCATGCCGGACGGCGGGCGCCTCGTCCTCCAGACGGCGAACGCCGACGTGGACGAGACGTTCACGTCCGGTCGGGCCGGCGGGATGCAGCCTGGCCCGTACGTCGTCCTCGAGGTGAGCGACTCGGGCGCCGGCATGGACGCGGAGACGCAGGCGCACGCCTTCGAGCCCTTCTTCACCACCAAGGAGGTCGGAAAGGGGACCGGGCTCGGACTCGCCACCGTGTACGGGATCGTCAAGCAGAGCGGCGGCTTCATCTGGGTCTACAGCGAGCCGGGCGAGGGAACGACGTTCAAGATCTACCTCCCCCGGGTCGAGAAGCCGGTCGACTTGGCTTCCGCCCCGCCGCTGTGATTTGCGCGCGGGGGAACCGAGACCGTGCTGGTCGTCGAGGACGAGGAGGTCGTGCGCGACCTGATCGGTCGGGACCTGACCGGCCGCGGCTATTCCGTCCTGACCGCCGGGACCGGGCGCGAGGCGCTCGCCGTCGCCGCTGAGCACGACGGCGCCATCGACCTGGTCGTCACCGACGTGGTCATGCCCGAGATGGGCGGCCTCGAGCTGATGCAGCGCCTCGTCGCGGCGAGGCCCGGCATCAAGGTCGTCTACATGTCGGGCTACACCGAGCGGGCCGTCGCGGACGGAGCCGTCCCCAGGCCGCTTCTCCAGAAGCCGTTCAACGCGAGCACGCTCGCCGACACGATCCGGGAGGTGCTCGATGTCGCCCCAGCCGCGTAGCTCCGAGAGCGCTCCGTCCAGGCTCTCCTGCCTCGTCGCCGACGACCACCCGGCGATGGTGGAGGCGATCTGCGCCGTGCTCGAGGATCACGAAATCGAGGTCGCGGGCCGCGCCCGCGACGGCGACGAGGCGTTCGCGAAGATCGAGACCAGGCGTCCCCGGGTGGCGCTCGTGGACGTCCGCATGCCCGGCCTCTCGGGCATGGAGCTCGTCCGCCGCGCGACGAAGGCCAAGCTCCCGACCGGGGTCATCCTCTACACGGGTTACGGCGACCGCGCTCTCCTGACGGAGGCGATCGACGCCGGTGCCCGCGGCTTCCTCGTCAAGGAGGCGCCGCTCGTCGACCTCGTCCGCGCGGTCGAGATCGTCGCGCGGGGCGGCACCTACGTCGATCCGGTGCTCGCAGGAGTCTTCGCCATCTCGCAGGCGAACGGCTCCACGCCCGAGCTGACCCAGCGGGAGCGCGAGGTGCTTCGCCTGCTCTCCGACGGCTTCTCCAACGAGGAGATCGGCCGGCAGCTCTTCATCTCGCCCGAGACCGTGCGCACGCACATCCGCAAGGCGATGTCGAGGCTCGGGGCGGAGACGCGCACGCAGGCTGTCGCGAAGGCGCTCCGGCTCTCGCTGATCGCCTAGCTCGAGCTCAGAAGGCGCCGAGGCACTCGCGGGCGATGCGGTCCTGCTCGAGCAGGTGGGCCGTCGGGTAGCCCTCGCTCGGGCTCGCGCGCCAGGGCCGGCCGACGTAGCGGAGCTCCACCTCGGCCGGAAGCCCTTCCTCCAGCCGGTGGCGGATCGCGCGCCAGGCGCCCATGTTCTGCGGCTCCTCCTGTGCCCAGATCACCTCGCTGATCGTCGGGTAGCGCGAGAGGAGCTCGTCGTAGGCCGCGACCGGGAAGGGATAGAGCTGCTCCAGCCGCGCGACGGCCACTCCCTCGACGTTCTCGAACGCCTCGTGCCCGACGATGTCGTAGTAGACCTTGCCGGAGGAGAGCACGAGCCGTTCGGCCTGCCGCTTCGCGTCCTCGTCGAGCCGCGGGTCGTCGATGATCGGCCGGAAGCCGCCGCGGGCGAGATCGTCGAGCCGGGAGGTCGCCTCCCGGAGGCGCAGCAGGCCCTTCGGCGTGAGGAGGATGAGCGGCCGGGCCTTCGGGTGCAGCGCCTGGCGGCGGAGGACGTGGAAGTACTGAGCCGCCGTGGAGCAGTTGACCACGCGCACGTTCTCCTGGGCGGCGAGCTGCATGAAGCGCTCGAGCCTGGCGCTGGAGTGCTCCGGGCCGTTCCCCTCGTAGCCGTGCGGGAGCAGGAGCGTGAGCCGCGAGCTCTGCCCCCACTTGGAGAGGCCGGAGACGATGAACTGGTCGACGATCACCTGCGCCGAGTTGACGAAGTCGCCGAACTGCGCCTCCCAGAGCACGAGCGCCCGCGGGCAGGCGATCGAGTAGCCGTACTCGAAGCCCAGGGCCGCCATCTCGGAGAGGGGCGAGTTGTAGACCTGGAAGGGCGCCTTCGCGTCGCGCAGGTGCTCGATCGGGGTCCACCTGTCGCCCGACTCGTGGTCGTGCAGGACGAGATGGCGGTGGGAGAAGGTGCCCCGCTCGGTGTCCTGGCCGGTGAGGCGGATCGGCGTCGCCTCGGTGAGAAGGCTGGCGAGGGCGAGCCCCTCGGCCTGCGCCCAGTCGATGCCACCCTCGTCGCCCAGCGTGTCGCGCCGGCGCTCGAGCGCCTTCAGGAGCTTCGGATGCACGCGGAAGCCCTCCGGCACGGCGAGGAGCTCCTCGTTGAGCGCCCGCAGCCGCTGGGCCTCGACCGCCGTCTCGATCTGGGCGTCCGCTCCACGCCCGATCCTCCGTTCCTTCGCCGCGGCGCCGCCTGACGCGAACGTCGCCTTGAGCGCCTCGTGGGCCTCTCGCATCCGCGCCTGCACGGCCTGGACGAGCGCCTCGGCCTCGTCGCCGCTGACGATTTCCCGCTCGGCGAGCTGCCGCGCGTACTGCTCGCGCACGCTGGGGTGCCCCTCGATCACGCGGTACATGAGCGGCTGCGTGTAGCTCGGCTCGTCGCCCTCGTTGTGCCCGAAGCGGCGGTAGCCGACGAGGTCGACGACCACGTCGTGCCGGAAGCGGGCGCGGAACGCCATCGCGAGGCGGATCGCCGCGATGGCAGCCTCGGCGTCGTCGGCGTTCACGTGGACGATGGGCGTGTCGAAGCCCTTCGCCAGGTCGCTCGAGTAGCGCGTCGAGCGGCCTTCCTCGGGGTCGGTCGTGAAGCCGACCTGGTTGTTGGCGATCAGGTGGAGCGTGCCGCCGGTCGTGTAGCCGTCGAGCCCCTGGAGGTTGAGCGTCTCGGCGACGACGCCCTGACCGGGGAAGGCGGCGTCGCCGTGGATGAGCACAGCGAGCGCCGAGCTCGGATCGTGGGTGTCCTCCGCGGAGTCGTGATCGGTCTGGAGAGCGCGCGTCTCCCCCTCGACGACCGGATCGACGTACTCGAGATGGCTCGGATTCGACGAGAGCGTGACGCGGAGGTCGCCGCTCGCGGTCTTCCGCGTCCCGTCGGCCCCGTGGTGGTACTTGACGTCGCCGGTACCGCCCTCGGGGTCCGAGCCGACGGCCTCGAGGACGCGCTCGCCCTCGAACTCGCGCAGGATCGCGTCGTAGGGCCGCCCGACGACGTGGGCGAGGACGTTCAGCCGCCCGCGGTGGGCCATGCCCATCACGACCTCCCGGGCCCCGTCCGCCGCCGCCAGCTCGAACGCCTCGTCGAGCATGGGCACCATGACGTCGAGTCCCTCGATCGAGAACTGCTTCTGCCCGAGGAAGGCGCGGCGGAGGTAGCGCTCGAAACCCTCCACCTCGGAGAGACGCCTGAGCAGCCTCGTGGCCTCCTCGGCGGAGAGCGCCTGCCGGTAGCGGTTCGACTCGATCGCCTTCCGCAGCCAGACCCGCTGCTCGTGGCTCGAGATGTGCTCGATCTCGTACGCGATCGTCCCGCAGTAGGTCTCGCGAAGCTGCGGCAGCGCCTCGGCGAGCGTCTCGCCCGGGACGTGCAAGCGCAGGACCTTGGCGGAGATCTGCCCCTGGAGCTCCGGCGTCAGCCGCGGCTCCAGGCGGTCGGGATCGAGGGCCGGATCGCCGAGCGGCTCGCTGCCGAGCGGATCGAGGCGCGCGGCCAGGTGCCCGTGCGTCCTGTGGGCCTTCACCAGGGACATCGCCGCTGCGACGCCTCCCAGAAGCTCGGCGGGAGGCGCTGCGGGAGGTGCGGCAGCCGTTCCGGGCCCCCCGTTGCCGTCCTCGAGGGAGTCCGGATAGAGCTCGCGCAGGCGGCGGACCAGGGGATGGCTCGCCACGAGCGTCGCCGAGCCCGACTCGAAGAGTCGCCGCCACTCGGGATCGACGGCCTCCGGCGAGTCGAGGTAGCGGGCGAACAGCTCCTGGACGAAGCCGGCGTTGAGATCGTCGAACTGCTCGGGTTCCACCCTCCTCCTGAGCTTAGCTTGCCGCCCGCCGGCCAGCGCGGCACCCGCTAAGCTTTCCAAAATGAAGCAAGGTGCGGCCCACCCCTACCGGGACCTGGACGTCATCGACGCACGGGCGCCGCGCTTCAACCAGGCGGTCGTCGGCGCGCTCGCGCTCGTCGCCTTCCTCACCGGCTGGTGGCCGCTCCTGGCGATCCTCGCGGCCCAGCTCGCGGTGGGGCTCACGCTCGGCCGTCGCTGGTGCCTTCCCTGCCTCGCCTACTTCCAGCTCGTGCAGCCGTTCTTCGGCGAGGGCCCGATCGAGGACGCACGCCCTCCCCGCTTTGCCAACGCCCTCGGCGTGGGGGTGCTCGGCGCGGCGACCGCGGCGCACGCCGCCGGCCTCTCCGTGCTGGGCTGGACGCTCGGACTGCTCGTCGCCGGGCTCGCGCTCCTCGCCGCCGCGACCGGCTTCTGCGCGGGCTGCGAGATCTACCGGCTCGGAGCCCGCTTCCGCGGCATCCGCTCCCACCGGCTGGAGCGCATCGACCTCGGCGACGTCGGGCTCTCGCCTGACGGCGAGGTGGTCGTCGAGTTCACGCACCCGCTCTGCACGGACTGCCGCGCGCTCGAGGCCCGGCTCCGGGCGGAAGGACGCCGGGTCGTCACCGTGGACGTCTCGAGCCGGCCCGAGCTGGCCCGCAAGTACGGGATCGCGGTCGTCCCGACGGCCGTCTCAGTGCGCGGCGACGGCGCGGTCAGCGCTCGCCTGGCGGGATGATCGGAAGGGCGGAGGCGACCCGCCTCTCCCCACCCGCGTCGTAGACGACGTCGACCGAGTCGTTCTTGCGGTACGTCCCGGCCACGCCGAAGAACATGCTCGCCCAGCGGAGCAGGCCGAGCCGCCCTTCCCGGGCCAGCGGCTTCGTGAAGCGAAGCTCCCTCCCGACGACCGCGTAATCCGCGCCCGGCTCCTGGCGAACCCCGTTCACGAAGATGTCGAAAGGCTCCTCCACGCCGGGCGGAAGCGGAACCGTCCACACATCCACCCGGTGAGCGTAGACCAGAGAGGAGGGCCGATGGGGGAACCGCGGTTCCCCCATGCTAGGTCCCGTTGGCGCGCGAAAACCTCTCCCAGCTTCCGGCGACACTACGAATGAGCTAGCTCATTCGGTTAGAACTGAACCACACTTCGGGGGATTTGCCATTCCCCCGGATGGGTGACATTCGCAGCGAAGCCGCCACCGCGCGCGCCTGAATACAATCGCAGCGCCCGATGGGGAGGAAGGCCGCCGTCACCGCCGTGCTCGCGTGCCTCGCGCTCGCCGTCGCCCCGTTGGCCCTCGCGGCGCCGGGCGGGATCGGGCCGCCCGAGCAGAACACGCCGAGCGGCGAGGCCATCAGCCAGCTCTACTGGTTCGTGTTCGCCATCTGCGCCGTCGTTTTCGTGGCCGTCGAGACCACGCTCATCCTTTTCGTCGTCCGGTTCCGCAGGCGGAGGATGACAGCGGCCGAGGCGGAGGGCCCGCAGATCCACGGCAATACGCGCCTAGAGATCATCTGGACGATCGTCCCGGCGCTCATCCTGGTCGGCGTGGCCGTTGTCGTCCTCGTGCGGAACCCCGCCGTCGAGGCGTCGAGCTCGAGCGATGGGGACGCCCTGCCCGTCCGTGTCGAAGCCCACCAGTTCTACTGGCAGTACGTCTACCCGGACGGCGTCGTCTCAGTCGACCGGCTCGTCCTCCCCGTCGACCAACCGGTCGAGCTCCGGATCACCTCCTTCGACGTGGACCACAGCTGGTGGGTCCCGGAGCTGACGGGAAAGCGCGACGCCCTCCCCGGCCGAACGAACACGCTGCGGTTCACGGCCGTCCACGAGGGGACGTTCGAAGGGAAGTGCGCCGAGCTCTGCGGCGCTCTCCACCCGGTCATGCCCACCGAGGTCGAGATCCTTTCCGCCGCGGCGTACGAGCGGTGGCGGGCCGAGCAGGAAGGCCAGCAGTCGGGTGACGCGCAGGCGGCGCTCGGCAGGGCGACCTGGGAACGCGTCTGCGCCGAGTGCCACGGCGCGGCGGGGGAGGGGGATTACGGGCCTCCGATCGCGGGCAGCGGGACGCTCGTGAATCGGGAGGGCCTCGCCGAGCTCGTCCAGGAGGGGCAGAACCAGGCCGACGTGGCAGGCTACATGCCGCCGGTCGGACGCGGTTGGCCGGATTTCCAGGTCGACGCGCTGATCGCGTACATCGAGTCGAGCCAGGATCTGAGGCCGGAGGGTCAGCCCGATGGCGGTTAGGACGGAGGTGGTCGCACCAACGTGGCGGGAGGGGCGCGTCCTCGCCTGGATCACCACCGTCGACCACAAGCGGATCGGCATCCTCTACATCGTCACGGCGTTCGGCTTCTTCTTCGCCGCAGGGATCATGGCGCTCCTCATGCGCGGGCAGCTGGCGCAGGCTGACAGCGGGTTCCTCACGCGCGACAACTACAACTCCGTCGTCACGATCCACGGGACGACGATGGTCTTCCTCTTCGTCGTCCCGATCCTCGCCGGCTTCGGCAACTACCTCATCCCGCTGATGATCGGGGCGCGGGACGTTGCTTTCCCCCGCCTCAACGCGTTCTCCTACTGGCTCTTCCTACTCGGCGGCCTCATCGTCGTCGGGAGCTTCATCCCGGGCGCGGCGAACGCCGGCTGGACCTCGTACCCGCCGCTCTCGAGCGAGCAGTACAGCCCCGGCGTCGGCCAGGACCTCTGGATCCTCGGACTGCATCTGACCTCGCTCGCGTCCATCGCCGGCGCGATCAACTTCATCGTCACGATCCACAACATGCGCGCCCCGGGGATGACCTGGATGCGCATCCCCCTCTTCGCCTGGGCGATCGAGGCCTACTCGGTGCTTCTGCTCCTGGCGCTTCCGACAATCTCGGCCGCGGTCACGCTCCTGCTGCTCGACCGCCAGGCGGGCACGGAGTTCTTCGCGGCCGAGAACGGGGGCGCGGTGCTCTGGCAGCACATGTTCTGGTTCTTCGGCCACCCGGAGGTCTACATCATGGTGCTGCCCGCGATGGGGATGCTCTCCGAGATCATCCCCGTCTTCTCGCGGAAGCCGATCTTCGGGTACAAGGCGATCGCCTTCTCGACGATCGGGATCGCGTTCGCGAGCATGCTCGTCTGGGCGCACCACATGTTCACGGTCGGGATGCCGGACTACCTGCAGGTGTGGTTCATGATCACGTCCTTCTCGGTGGCGGTGCCCACCGCAATCAAGATCTTCAACTGGCTCGCCACCCTCTGGCGGGGTCACCTCTGGTTCCGGGCACCACTCCTCTTTTGCCTCGGCTTCATCGCCCTCTTCACGATGGGCGGGTTGTCGGGGATCATGCTCGCGGCCTATCCGGTCGACTACCAGGTGCACGACACGTACTACGTCGTCGCGCATCTGCACTACGTGCTCTTCGGCGGGACGGTCTTCGGCGTCTTCGCGGGGACGTACTACTGGTTCCCGAAGATCACGGGGCGGATGTACGACGAGCGCCTCGCGCAGTTCCAGTTCTGGCTCATGTTCGTCGGCTTCAACGCCGCCTTCCTGCCTCAGCACATGCTCGGACTGATGGGCATGCAGCGGCGGATCTACACGTACGAGCGCGAGGGTCTCTTCGAGTGGTACAACCTCGTCTCGAGCCTCGGCGCCCTACTGATGGGCATCTCCCTGCTCGTGTTCGTCTGGAACGCCGCCAAGAGCTGGAGCAGCGGCCCGCGCGTCGGGAACGATCCGTGGCGCGCCGACACGCTCGAGTGGTACGCGACGTCGCCGCCACCGGCGCACAACTTCGAGCAGGTTCCGTACGTCTCGAGCGCGCGGCCGCTCCGCGATCTGCGGGTTCGGCTGCAGGAGCCGCGATGGTAAGGGCGGGACCCTGGCTGCGGATCACGACCCTGGCGGCGACCTTCGGCGTGGCGGCCGTCGTCGCCACGGGCCAGTGGGGCCTCGCGCACGACGTCACCGCGCACGTGACCGTGGCCCTTCTGGCAGCGGTGGTGCTGACGGCGCGAGTGGCGTACCCCGGGCTCCTCCTCCCCGCTGCCGGAGCGTTCGCCCTCTTCGGCCTCGCCGGAATCGCGGCGCTGGCCGGCGCCCAGGACGGACTGCACCTCGCCCTCGGCGGCCTCGCGCTCGCCGCCGCGGCGGTCGCGGCGGCCCTCGCCTTCCGGCGTGGCGCCCCGGCGCCGGCGGGATCCTGGCGGGACTACGTCACGCTGACGAAGCCGCGCATCATGGTGCTCCTCCTCGTGACCGGAGCGGGCGGGATGATCGTGGGAGCCGAGGGGCTGCCCTCGGCGGGGCTCGCCCTCGCCACGCTCGGAGGCCTCGCGCTCGCATGCGGCGGCGCGAGCGCGCTCAACCACGTGCTCGACTCGGACATCGACACGCGCATGCGGCGCACGGCCGGGCGGCCTGTGGCCGCGGGCCGCGTCGCTCCGGAGCGCGCGCTCGAGTTCGGCCTCGCGCTCTCGGCGTTCTCGTTCGTCGTCCTGACGAGCTTCGTCAACGTCCTCGCCGCGCTGCTCGCCCTCGCCGGAAATCTCTTTTACGTCCTCGTCTACACGCGCTGGCTCAA
>OBLR010000085.1_pt1 | contig 16448 bp, 9 predicted proteins | sample 1519891 | NCBI WGS metagenome assembly OBLR01 (sample SAMEA3113583, study PRJEB22503) | soil metagenome | reverse complement strand
GGGCCCGCAGCCGGGTCCCCACCGTGGCCGGCGGCGCCGTTGGCCTTGGCTTCGGCGCCGTTCGGGGACGTGCCGCCCACCGCCGTCTCGATCGCGGGAACGCCGACCACGCGCGCGATCCAGGCAGCCGGTTCGTTGATCTCCTCCCGCGTGGGGAGCGTGTCCGGCGAGGTCCAGACCCGGTTGAAGCCGGCCATGCCGGCTTGGGCGACCACGGTGCGGACGAACCTGGAGCCCTCGGCGTACTGCTTCATTTTGATGTCGATGCCGAGCAGCCGGCGAATCGTCTTGTCGAGCCGGCCGCCGGCCTCACGGCGGCCCTGGAACCGGGCCCTGATCTCGGCGACCGACGGCACGACCTCCGGGCCGACAGCGTCCATGACGTAGTCGCCGTGCCCTTCGACCAGGGTCATCACCGCGGTGAGCCGGTCGAGGATCGTGCGCTGCTCGGGCGTTTGGATAACGTCGATCAGGCTGGCGTCGCCGCCCCTGACCGCGTCGGCGACCGCGCCCGCCGCCTCGCGCAGCCGCTCGAGCAGCGCTCCCGGATCGAGGTCGGAGGCGAGCAGGAACTCGGTCATCTGCTGCTGGACGTGCGACCGCAGCCACGGCACCGAGGCGAACTGGGCGCGGTGGGTCTCCTCGTGCAGGCACACCCAGAGGCGGAAGTCGTCCGGGTCGACGCCGAGCTCGCGCTCTACCTGCACGATGTTGGGCGCGACCAGGGTGAGCCGGCCGGCCGGGGCCCGGCCGTCCGGGTCGGGCGGCAAGAACAGCTCGTACTGGCCGAGCACCCGCCCCGCCATGTACGCGAGGATCGAGCCGACCTGGATGCCGGTGACCCGCGAGCCGACGGCCTGGATGACGGCGCCGCCCGCGCCGCCGCTGAAGATGCCGGGACCGCGCCGCGCCGCCAACTCGTCCATCAACGGCTCGAGCACGACGCGAAAACCGTCGACGTTGGCCTTGATCCAGCCGGGCCGATCGACGATTTGGGCGGGCGACGGGTCGAGCGCCCCGTCCATCCCGGTGAAGTCGAGTACATGTCCCTGCGCGACCCGGGACAGCTCACGCAGCTGCCCGACGACCTGGTGAGCCTCCTCCGGACTGACCTGCGGACCCGGTCGGACCAGACGAATGCCGGTTTGGACCGCGACATTCCAGTCGATCATCGATGTGGTCAATTACCCGCTCTCTCTCTTCGTCCGGTCCACTCGCCTCGGCCCGATGTACCACGGGTGGCCGGCGGACCACGAGTTCCACCGTACGTTCCGTACCCAAGGACGAGGCCGTTTTCCTGGCCCAGCTCACCCTTACCCACGTCCCCCGGCCGGCCCCGGGCAATTTAGAGGCCAACGAACGGGCGGCTTTGAGGCCAACGAACGGGCGGCGCGCGGCAACTCCCGAGCTAAGCCAGCGGGATCGGTCAGCCTCGGCAGCCGCAGCCGGCGAGGACGGAGGCGAGCTGGTCGAGGGCCAGTCTGGCCAGGCTCGTCGACTTCACGTTGTTGACCATGAAGGCGAACGCGAGCAGCCTGCCGTCGGCGTCGTAGGCGAGCCCGGCGAGGCTGCTCACGTTGGACAGCGTCCCGGTCTTCGCCCGTACGGCCCCGGCGCCCACCAGTGTCGTATCACCGGTGTAGCGATCACGCAGGGTGCCGGAGAAGCCCGCCACCGGCATCCCGGTGATCACCGCCCGCAACTCGGGGTGGTTGCCGGTGGCGGCCAGCGCGATGATCCTGGCCAGGGCCGCCGGCGTGACGCGGTTGCTGACGGAAAGCCCGCTGCCGTCGCTGACCTGGACGCCGTCGGCGACCCCGAGACCGGCCAGTACGTCGTGCACCGCCCGGCTCGCGCCGGCGAAGTCGGCCGGGAGGTGCCGCGCGATCGCGACCTGGCGGGCCAGCGCCTCGGCGAGGTCGTTGTCGCTGCATTCCAGCGTGTGCTCGACGAGCGCGCGCAGCGGCGGCGACTGGACGGCGGCCAGTTGCCGGGCGTTCTTGGGGGCGACGACCTCGGCGCCGACGCGGGCCTGGACGCCATGCCGCCGCAGCGCCTGGGCGAACCGGTGGGCAGCGGCCAGCGGCGGGTCACCGGCACGCGGGGCCGTCGCGTCCTCGTCGCAGGCGTTCGGCCTGGCGCGGCCCTCGTCGACGGCGAGCGCGGTCACCGGCGCGACGCTGCCCTCCGGCACGTAGTTGGGCTTCCAGCCGGGAGCGGTGCGCGGCCCGTCGTACAGCGACGCGTCGTAGTCGAGCCGGACCCGCCGCGTGCCGGACGCGCGCAGGGCGGTCGCGGTGCGGGCGGCCAGGTCGGTGAGCGAGGCGTAGGCGGGGAAGTCGTCGGCGGGCCGGCTGGCCAGCGTGGGGTCGCCGCCGCCGACGAGCACGATGCCCTTGGCGGACCGGACGACCTTGGTGGTCAGCTTGTGGTCGGGCCCGAGGGCGGCCAGCGCCGCGGCGGCCGTGATGATCTTCATGGTCGACGCGGGAACCAGCGACAGCCGCGATCTTTGGTCGTAGAGCACGCGGCGGCTGACCGGGTCGATCACCACGGCGTTGATCGGCGCGCCCGCCGAGCGCAATGGGCCGGACAGCTTGGTGATGAGGGCGCCGGTGCTGGGCAGCGGCCCGGTGGTGCCGGCCGCGGCTGGCCCGCGCACCCCGCCACCGCCACCGCCACCGCCGCCACCGCTGCCGCCAGGCACGACGACCTGGCGGGCGGCCACGGCGGGCGGCTGGACCGCGAGTTCGCGCTTGGGGGTGAGCAGCACGACGGCGGTGCCCGCAGCGACGATGAACACGTTGAGCAGGCAGAGCGTGACCAACGCCACGATCGGCTCGCGCCTGAGCACGCGAACAAGCTTGTCCAACGCTCTCTAACCTCTCTCAGCCCCGTGCGCCCTGCGCCGGACGGACATGCGACATCCTTGTTGTTAAAGCAGGAACGACAACGGAAGCCGCGCCCCGGCGTCCCCGGGACGATTTTCACAGACTCAGAGCGCGGGGGGAGCGGAGGACATCGTGGAATTCGATGTGGTGATCGAGATTCCCAAGGGGCAACGCAACAAGTACGAGATGGATCATGAGACCGGCCGCATCCGGCTGGACAGGATGTTGTTCACCTCGACCCAGTATCCGGCCGACTACGGCTTCATCGAGGGCACGCTCGGGGCGGACGGCGACCCGCTCGACGCCTTGGTGCTGCTGCAGGAGCCGACGTTTCCGGGCTGCCTGATCCGCTGCCGCACGATCGGCATGTTCCGGATGCAGGACGAGGCCGGGGGCGACGACAAGGTGCTATGTGTGCCGTCCACCGACCCGCGCTGCGAGCACCTGCGTGACATTCACCACGTCCCCGAGTTCGACCGCCTGGAGATCCAGCATTTCTTCGAGGTCTATAAGGACCTCGAGCCGGGCAAGTCGGTGGAGGGCGCCACCTGGGTGGGCCGTGCCGACGCCGAGGCCGAAATCGACCGTTCCCGCCACCGCCTCGCCGAGTCCGCTTGACGGCCTCGGCGACGGGCCCGCCGGCAACGTAGCGTTCGAGGGCGAGCCCCCTGACTGGGTGGCGACGCGCGGCGGGTGCGCGCCGGCCAGGGCCGCCATCCTTCGACGCGGGCGAGCGCCGGCGGCATGACGCTCCCCCCACCAGGCGCCATAGAAAGTGATCATGCTCTGGCGTACGGTGCCAGGACGCGAGCACCCGGGCGGCATGAGCACGCCGCGCCGGTCAGCTCGACGTGGTCCGCGGTGCGGTCGCCACGGAGGTCGGCCGGGACGGCGCGGGAGAAGGTGTCGATCGCGACCGCGCCGGCGCCGGAGAGGGCGTCGCTGATTTGCCGGGCCGGCCGGACGAAGGCGGGCCGGGAATAGGCGCGACGGGGGAAGGGCGGCTTGTCGCGGGCGGGCCAGAGGGGTCGGCGGGATGTGCCGGCGGGCCGGGCGGGCGGGACACCCCTCCGGACGGCCGCGGTGCCCAATCGGTCCCGCCCGGCGGGCCGAGCGGGTCGTGCGGCCGGTCGTACGGACCGTCGTACGGACGGTCGCCGAGCGGCGACGGCCAGACGAAGGGCGGCGTGGACGGACCGCACCCCCCGGCCGGGGCGGAAGGGAGATAAGGGAACGTCGGCGCGATCGACGACGCGGCCCAGCCGCCCCCGTCAGGCGCCGGCGACGGAGTGGACCGGCCGGGCGCGCTCGGCGCCGGCTGGGCGCGCGCGGACGGAGTCTCGCCGAGGGCGACGGCGCGGCCGGCGTCGCCGTCCTGGACGAAGCCGGCCCACCGGACGAGCGCCACCTCCGCTCCGGCGATGGCCGCGGTGGCGGCGAGTCCGCCGACGACGTGCAGCACGCGCCGCCACGGCCCGATGGCGCCGCCCGCCGGGTCATAGGGGGCGCGCAGGTCCCAGCCGCGGTGCCGCCGCACCGGAAAGCCTCTCTTGGTGAAGCCGTTTCCCCGGACGGAGACGAAGTCGCGGTAGTGGAGCAGTTGGGGATCGGCGAGGCAGCTCATCACACGCTGCCGCAGGCCGCGCGCGGGCGTGGCGTAGGGCAGCAGCCCGTACACCTTGGCCGCCGCCACGGCGTCGATCAGGAAGACTCCGCAGGTCTCGCAGTCTTCGGCGTGCCGGCGCAGCCGCGTGCGCAGCGCGAGGGTCAGCTCGCTCTGCCGCTCGCGGAGGATGGCGGCCCGGTCGGGGCACCCGTACGGGCCCTCATGCGCAAGTAGCTCGGCGGTCAGCGCCACCTCGAGATCGGCGCGCGAACGGGCCAGCGCCGCCTCGACCTCTTTAGGGGAGACGGCGAGCACGGAGGCCACGTCGGGGACCGGCAGGCGGTGCCTGAGCAGCACCTCCAGGACCTCTCTCGTGAGGCGCGGCAAGCCCATGACGGCGCCCCAGGCCATGATCCGCTGGTCGACGTCGTCTTGGTCGTGGCTGGCGATCGGGAGGTCCGGACGCCGTTCCGGCGGGGCCGGGCGCCGGTCGCACTCGACCCTGGCGATCGCGTAGAGCCAGGCCGCGAGGCGGTCAGGGTCGCGCAGCCTGTCGATATGCGCGGCGGCGACGATGAGGGTGTCGCGCAACGCCACCTCCGCGGCCTCGCGACTGCGCAACAGGAACCAGCAGAAGGCGAACAGCCGCCCGGCGTAGGCGTCATAAACCGCGCCCATCGCCGCGGGGTCATGTGAACGCATCGTCTCGACCAGGCGCCGGTCATTCATAACGCCGAAGGTAAATCGAGCCGCGGACTTGACTCCACTGTTTTCCGAGATCCTTTGTGAAGTGGCCGATATGCGCCATCGCGCATGGGGAATTCGCCTGCCGCACCGTACCTTGTAACTATTTCACCGCATTGTTTGTCATATTTCGATGCTTACCACATGAATTTTGCCAGACGCCATTTATTCGCCTTGGGGAGCGGGCCTTCCCGCCTTCGATTGACACTGTCATCATGACAGTGTCATCATAGGGGACATGGACGGCGCCTGGACGATCAGCGAGCTGGCGGAGCTGGCCGGCGCCGCGCTGGCCGACGATCCCGTGCGGGTGAACGGCCGGGTCAGAGAGCTGCCCAATGAGCGCCTCATCCGGTGGTACACCACCATCGGGCTGCTCGACCCGCCGCTCGCGCGCCGCGGCCGCACCGCGCTTTATGGGCCGCGCCACCTGCTCCAGCTCGTCGCGGTCAAGCGACGGCAGGCGGCGGGGCTGGCCATCGCGCAGATCCAGGCGGAGCTGACCGGCGCCACCGACGACATGCTGCGCGACATCGCCCGCCTGCCCGAGACGGTCCGGCCCGGCGCCCCCGGCGGTGACCATGGCAGCGACGGTTACACCCTCGCCGCCGACCCGGTCACCTCCGCACGAAGGCCGCGCTCCCGCGAGCGGTTCTGGGCGGCGGTGCCGGCCGCCGGCCAGGCCGCAGTGCAAGCCGCGCCAACAGCCGCGCGGGACACCGCGCCAACTTCTACGAGCGACACCGCGCCGGCCACGCCGCAAACCGCTGAGCCCTCGCAAACCACTGAGCCGGAAGGCGCGGCCGCTCCCCCGGCGGCGGCCGCCGTCGTGCCGGGCATCCGCCTCGCGGCCGGCGTGACGCTGCTGCTCGACGGCGCCGCGCGATTCATCGCCGCCGCCGATCTCGTCGCGATCGAAGCCGCCGCCCGGCCGCTCATCGACGAGTTGCGCCGGCGCGGCCTGCATCCGGAGCACACCGAGCAGGCCCCCTCGACGTCGCCTGGGAGGCGATCTACATGACCGTGCGCATCGCGCCGCTGCCCGACCAGCCGCCGGCTCTGCCGGACGCGGGTCTGGGCGCGCTCACCACCGGCAGGGGCAACCTGCCGCTCGACACCGTCGACGTGCGCGCCGCCATCACCGGTCTGGCGGCCGGGGTCGAGGTCACCCAGGGCTATCGCAACCCGTTCGACGAGCCGCTCGAGGCGACCTACGTCTTCCCGCTTCCCGACCGTGCCGCCGTCACCGGCATGCGCATGGAGGCCGCCGACCGGGTGATCGAGGGAGTACTCAAAGAGCGCGGCCAGGCCCGGCACGAGTACGACGCGGCGATCGCCGCGGGCAAACGGGCCGGGATCGCCGAAGAGGACCGCCCCGACGTGTTCACCATGCGGGTCGGCAACATCCTGCCCGGCGAACGCGTCACCGTCCGGCTCTCGCTCGACCAGCCGCTGCCCTACGAGGACGGCGCGGCGACGTTCCGGTTCCCGCTGGTCGTGGCCCCCCGCTACATCCCGGGCGCGCCACTCGACGACGCCGCGGCGGGCGTCGGCGGCGCGCCGGACACCGACGCCGTGCCCGACGCGTCGCGGATCAGCCCGCCGGTGCTGCTGCCCGGCTTCCCCAACCCGGTGCGACTGTCCCTGTCGGTGGAGATCGATCCGGCCGGGCTGCCGCTGACCGAGATCCGATCGGCCCTGCACGTCGTCGCGACGGACGAGACCGATGGCCCGGGGGACGCGGCGGCACCCGAACGTACGACCGTACGACTGGCGCCGGGCGAGCGGCTTAACCGCGACTTCATAGTGCGCCTCTGCTTCGCCGTGGCGGAGGCGTCCGCGCTGTCCCTCACGCCGGACACGGTCGACGAAGACGGCACGGGCGGCACGGAAGGCACGTTCACCTTGACCAACGTCCATCCGCCTGCGGGGTCCGCCGCCCGCCCGCGCGATGTGGTGCTCGTCATGGACCGTTCGGGCAGCATGGCCGGCTGGAAGATCGTCGCGGCCAGGCGGGCCGCGGCCAGGATCGTCGACACGCTGAGCGGCGCCGACCGATTCGCCGTGCTGTCGTTCGACCACGAGATCGGTACGCCGCCCGAGCTGCCATCCGGTCTCGTCCCGGCCACCGACCGGCATCGGTTCCGCGCCGTGGAGCACCTCGCCGGGCTCACCGCACGCGGCGGCACCGAGATGCTCGCGCCGATGCGCCAGGCGGTGCACATCCTCGCCGACCCCATAGACGACCCCATTGACGACGGCGGCGACAGCGGCGGCGGCGACGGCGGCCGCGATCGGGTGCTCGTCCTGATCACAGACGGGCAGATCGGGAACGAAGATCAGATCCTCCGGTCGCTGGCCCCGGGGCTGGCCGGCGTACGGGTGCACACCGTCGGCATCGACCGCGCCGTCAACGCGGGCTTCCTCCACCGACTGGCCGCCGCCGGCGGGGGCCGGGCAGAGCTCGTGGAATCCGAGGAACGCCTCGACGAGGCCATGGAGCACATCCACCACCGGATCGCCGCGCCGCTCGTCACCGATCTGTCCGTGTCGGCCGACGGACTCGAACTCGTGCCGGACACGCTGACCCCCGGCCGACTCGGCGCGATCTTCCCCGGTGTTCCGCTGGTCGTGCGCGGCCGCTACCGGGGCGCACCGGAGGACGCCGCGGCCGGCTCGATCATCCTTCGCGGCGTCCGGCCCGACGGCACCGAGTGGCTGCGGCGTACGGCGGCGACCATGGCGCACCGGTTCGCCGGGGGCGATCCGGCGAGCACCAGCATCTGGGCCAGGGCGCACCTGCGGGAGCTAGAGGACCGCTACGTCGCGCACGGCACGCCCGGTCTCGAACAACGGATCGTGGAAACCTCGCTGCGCTTCGGGGTGCTCTGCCGGTTCACCGCGTTCGTCGCCGTCGACACCAGGGCCGCCACATCGGGCGAGTTGCCGCACCAGGTCATCCAGCCGGTCGAGTCGCCCGACGGCTGGGCGTCCACGCCCACCTCGACCTTGCCGGCCGCGGACGCCGGGGCGTTCGCCGCCGCCGACGCCGCCGTGCCCGTACGACGCCCGCACGCCGGGAGGCGCGTTCGCCCCGGCTCGTTCACCACGCCCGCGAACGACGACCTCTTCGGCGCTCCGCTCGGAGCTTCCGCTTCCCCCGCCGCCTCCGCGGCCGCGGAGGCGGCGGCGCGGCGGCGACTCGCGGCCGAGCTGACGACCCTCCGCGCCGGTGCCGGCGCGGCCGAGCCGGAGCGCCGGCGGCTGCTCACCGAGTTCCGCGACCGGCTCATCGCGCTCGTCGGCGAACTGCGCGCCGCGGGCGGACCCGACCGCCTGCTGGCCGACCTGTCCAGTCTGCTGACCGACCTCGCCGCCTGGGTCGCTTCTGGCGAGCCGGCCGCCGCCGTCTGGGACCGTACGCTCCACGCACTGGCCGCCGCCTCGGCGGGCCGGGCATTCTGGCGAGGTCGGCCGTGACGGGAGAAGTGCCTGCGTAAAGGCGTCCGCGACCAGTTCCATAACCCGCTGTGGAGCCCGAGTGAGCCCGCAGGGTAACCCACTTGTCACATAACACTGACAAGAAACCTTAAATTTTGGTATTGCCCTTCTCGCGGGGTCAGGTCACGCTTATGCGACGACACACTTTGTGAGATGGGAGACCCCCGCCATGGCCTCGGCACACAAAGTCCGACGTGTGCTTCTCGCCGCGATCGCGGCAGTGACACTCACCCTTGCCCTTTCACCCAACGCATCCGCCGCTCCGGCGACCGGAACCATCCTCAGCGCAGGCGGTCCGGGTGCATTGGACGGCCAGTACCTCGTGGTTCTCAAAGACAATGCCAAGCTCCGCTCGGACGGCGTGGGCGGCGTGGCCCGCGGTCTCGTCGATCGCCATGACGGCGCGCTCGGTTACACCTATCAGCGGGCACTGCGCGGTTTCTCCGTACGGATGAGCGAGCAGGAGGCGAAGGAACTCGCGGCCAACCCCGCGGTGTCCTTCGTTGAGCAGGACCACGCCGTCCACGTCATGGACACTCAGCTGAACCCGCCGTCGTGGGGCCTCGACCGGATCGATCAGCGCAATCTCCCGCTGAACGCTGCCTACAACTTCAACACGACGGCGTCGAACGTCACCGCCTACGTGATCGACACCGGCGTACGCATCACCCACCAGACCTTCGGCGGGCGCGCCTCGAACGGCCGTGACACCGTCTCCAACGACAACATCGCGCAGGACGGCAACGGTCACGGCACGCACGTCGCCGGCACGATCGCCGGCAGCCAGTTCGGCGTGGCCAAGGGCGCGCGGATCGTCGCGGTGCGCGTGCTGAACAACCAGGGCAGCGGCACCACAGCGGGCGTCATCGCCGGGATCGACTGGGTGACGGCCAACGCGGTCAGGCCCGCGGTCGCCAACATGAGCCTGGGCGGCGGCGCCAACGCCAGCCTCGACAACGCCGTCGTGAACTCGATCAACTCGGGCATCACCTACGCCGTCGCGGCCGGCAACGGCGATCTGCTCGGCCGCCCGGTGAACGCCTGCACCCAATCGCCCGCCCGGGTGCCCGCGGCCATCACGGTCGGCGCCACCCAGGAAAACGATGCCAAGGCGTCGTTCTCCAACATCGGCACCTGCCTGGACATCTTCGCGCCCGGCGTCCGCATCACCTCGGCCTGGCGCACCAGTGACACCGCCACCAACACGATCAGCGGCACCTCGATGGCCACCCCGCACGTGGCCGGCGCGGCCGCGCTGATCCTGAGCGGCAGCCCGTCGCTCAGCCCGCAACAGGTGCGCGACACGATGGTGAACAACTCAACACTCGGTGTTGTCGGCAACGCGGGCACCGGCTCGCCGAACCGGCTGCTGTTCACCGGGTGAACGCCGGCCCGTAGGCCCTCGACTGACCGACTGACCGGTTCTTAGCGAGGCTGACGAGCCCGCGGTGACCCTCTTCGGGTCACCGCGGGCTCTTCGCTGTGCGCCCGGCGGCGACCACATGAGGTCACCGACCGGAAATAGGTCGACATCACGCCATGATCGCTTGCCCTGCCGTCAGGCTCACCTCCGGATGTCTTGTGGCGCCGCATCACGCGGGGTTAGCCTCTGGCGACAATGCGTCGGATGGCGCACGGAACGGGGACGAGGGGATTCATTATGCGGACGGACCAGGAACGCATTCCCACTTACGGTGGGAGCAATGACGTCATTCAGCAGACATGTCCACGCTGCGGGAAGTCACCCGATACGCATAAGCCGTTCCCTCGGATCAACACCGGCGAGGACAGCGAAAGATTATTGGAGCAATTTCGGAACTCGCTCGACGACCTGAGCGAGGCCACGATCAAGAGCAACAACCTCCGTGAGGCCTACCTCAAGTTGGCGACTGGTGCAGGCGGCACCGTGTATTCGACCAGCATGATGGGTGCCGCCGTGGCGACCATCGGGTCAAAGGTCATGGGATACGTCGCGCTCTCCGGTCCTGGCCCCGCGGTCTTTTCCAAGTGGATCAAACGCAACAAGATGCCCAAAGACACCGTGATCATCGAGGTCACCAACACCTTGGTGAGCGGCAAGCTGCTCGACATCAGTCTGAAGCAGTTCACGCCGATCGCACCAGTGGCCCAGGGCCGCGGCCGGGACTATCCGCTCGGGAGCTGTGCGGCGCAAAAACTGCTGCACCGCATACTGGCCGACGCGGTCGCGGCCAATCAGAAGGTGACGGCGATCGAGTTCTGCGAGATGTTCTGGCAGGACTTTGGTGCCGAGGGCCACAATCGCGACTGGTCGACCGGCCAGATCGTCCAGTCCTGCGACACCTGTAAGCAGGTCATCCCGCAGATGCTCTGCAGCAACACCGACGACTGATCACCGTACGGCGGCCGAGTGGCCGGCAACTACGCCCCATCGGCGTGATGCCGCGTCGCGGCTCGTCGGACTCGGCTTCGGGGTCGGTCAGAGGATGCCGCGCTCCGTGAACGCGGTGCGGGTGGCCGTCGCGGCCCTGGAGCCGTAGAGCCGGGCGGCCGCCGCCACTGTGGCCAGTGCCGCGTCGCGGAAGGATGTGTCGGCGGCGAAGTCGAACTGCGCCTCGATGATCAGCGTGCTCGCCGTCTTGTCGCCCAGGGCGGTACGGATGTCCCAGAGCGCACGCGACCAGATTTCTCCGTCGGCGTGTACCTCCCCGATCACGTCGGTGGGATAGACCTTGGTGCCGTCCAACCGGCGCAGGCAGTGCGGCACTGTGCTGGTGTAGGAGACCGAGTCCCAGTCGGCTACGCAGGCCTCCGGCGTCAGCGTCGGCGTGCCCGTCGCCCAGCTGGTCACGGCGACGGCCAGGTAGTCGGAAAAGCCCTCCCCAATGGAGCGGGACTCCAGATTGGTGCCGAAGCCGGCCACCTGGCTGTCCTGCACCGAGTGGCCGTATTCGTGCACGATCACCTCGGCATCCTCGGCGTCGTCCACACCACCCTTGCCCAGGGTGACGTTCGCCTTGTCCTCGCGGAAGAACGAGTTGTCCCCGCCGAACTGGTCGATGCGGAGCTCGATCTGGCGCTGGTTGACCGGCCTCAGTGTGGTGCCGAAGCCGAGTGATTGCAGGTACGCCTGCGCCGTGTCGACCCAGTAATAGCCCATGACCTGCTCGAACTGGTCGGCGTCGCGATGCCAGACGGGGAAGTCGCCGCCCACCGTACGGGCCGGTTTGCCGGTCTCGCTCTTCACTGTGACGTACTGACCGGTCAGCGTTCCCGAGCCGGCCAGATGCGAGAGGGTCACACGTCGGTAGGCGGCCGCCAAGGCCGGATAGTCGGCGTCTTTTTGATCGGTCAATGACTCGTCGCCGAGCTGCTGCACCGGATTGGGAGAGAAAACCGTCGCGTCGGCGGTGCTCGCGTCGGCGGTGCTCGCGTCGGCCGCCGCGGCGGGTGTGGCGCAGACACTGGCGATCATGGCGGCGACCGCCGTCGTACCGAGCATCGCCATGGCGAACCTGTTTGTCATTGATCGTCCTTTCAAGGGGGTTGCGTCAGGCTATGCCTGACCGCATGACCCGCCAACCCCCGGCGACGCCAGGCGCCTATGGCCGCATTCACGCATGGGCACCTGCGGACCTCATCTCGGGCGTGCGGGCCGGAGGCACGACACCGAGTTGTGGCGTCCTTGCGACGCTCGTTCCGATTACCCTTCGGATCTCTTCCGGCCCCGGCCGGTGGACGGCGGAGGCTGTCGGTGGCTGTCGCTACCTTTGAAATGGTATGAGCAGCCATCGTCTTGACGGCGGCCTCCGTTGACGGCCGCGCTGATCGGCAGGGACCACCCCGCCGGGATTCTCCGCGCCGAGATCGGCCGCGTCGCAGGCAGCCACGGCGGCCTGGTGCTGATCACCGGTGAGGCGGGGATCGGCAAGACCACGCTGGTCACCAACGCGATGGCCGAGGCGAGAGAGCTGGGCGCACTGGTGCTCAGCGGCTCGTGCTGGGATTCGGAAAGCGCGCCGGGCTACTGGCCGTGGGTCCAGGTCATCCGCGGCCTGCGCCGCGTCGCCACGGCCGAGGAATGGGCGGCGGCCGCCGCCGGCGGCGGCCTGTCGGTCCTGCTCGGCGAGGCGCAGAGCACGGAAGCGGTCGACGGCTTCCAGCTGTACGACGCGGTGACGACCGCGCTGGTGTCGGTCTCGCAGCGCACGCCGGTGGTGGTCGTACTGGAGGATCTGCACTGGGCGGACACCGCGTCGCTCAAGCTGCTGGAGTTCGCGGCCCAGCACACCTGGTTCGAACGGCTGCTGCTGGTGGGCACCTACCGCGACGTTGAGGTGGAGGCGGCCGACGGGCACCCACTCCAGCCGCTGATAACGCCGTTGCTGGCGAAGGCCACGACGGTGACGCTGACCGGTCTCGGCCGCGCCGAGGTGGGCCGGCTGATCGCGCGCACGGCGGGGCGCGAGCCGACCGACGACCTGGTCGCCGAGGTGCACCGGCGCACCGGCGGCAACCCGTTCTTCGTCGAGCAGACGGCCCGCCTGTGGCACAGCGGCGGCGCCGTCACCGCGATCGCGCCGGGGGTACGCGACGCCCTGCGGCGGCGCCTGTCGCTGCTCCCCGAGCCGGTGGTGCGGCTGCTGTCCACCGCCGCCGTGCTCGGCCGTGAGTTCCACCGTCAAGTGCTCGCCGCCACGGCGGCGGCCCCCGTACCGCACGTGGCCCGGCTGCTCGACCAGGCGGTGACGGCCAGGTTGGTGGTGACCCTCGGGGGCGGTTCGTTCGCGTTCGCGCACGATCTGGTCCGCGAGACGCTGTACGACCTGCTCGACGAGGCGGCGGCCCGCCGGCAGCACGCCGCGGTGGTGCGGGCACTCGACAACAACCCCGCCCTCGCCGAGCGGACGCTTCCCGCCGATCTGGCCCGCCACGCCTACCTCGCCGGCGATGACATCGAGCCCGCCCGCGCCGTTGGCCTCCTGCTGGCGGCGGCCCGCGACGCCATCAGCCGTATGGCCTTCGAAGAGTCGATCGGGCACAACTGGCGCGCTTATGAACGGGCCGCGGACCAACCGCGCCGCCGGATCGCGATCGCGGTCGATCTGGCCAACGCGCTGCACCACAACAACGAACGCGACGAAGCCTGGCGCATCTATACGGAGGCCATTTCCGCGGCGAAGGAGATGGACGACCCGGCGCTGCTGGCGCGGGTGGCGCTCAGCCTGTACGAGATCGACTACACCGGGGACAGACGCGAGCTGGTGACCGATCTGCTCCGCACCGCGCACGGCAAGCTGGTGGCCGCCGGCCCCGCCCCTGGGCAAGACCCGGGCCCGGACCACCAGATGTCCCCCGACCAGCTGGCGCAGGAACTCACCCTGCATACCGCCGCGCTGGCACGCAGCGGCACGGACGACGAGGCGCTGGGGTTCAGCCTCTGGGCCCGCCACAACACCATCTGGGGGCCCGGCACCGCCGAGGAGCGGCTGGCCCTTACCGACGAGCTCGCGGCCCTGGCCCGGCGCACCGGCAACACCGAGACCGAGGTCGTCGCCGCCTCGTTCAAGTGGGTGGCGCTGCTCGAGCAAGGCGACCCCCGCTACCTCGACCAGCACCACGAGTTCGTCGCCTTGGCGGAAGGCAAAGGCATGCCGCTGCCGAGCTTCGCGTCCTATATCGATCAGTGCATCATCACTACGCTCCAGGGCCGCTTCGCCGAAGCGCAGTCGTTCATGGAGCGGACGATCGAGGCCGTCGAGCCCTCGCACGCCCATTTCGCCTATATGGCCGATCATCTCCGCTGGTCGCTGTGGATGCTGCAGGGCCGGTTCGCCGAGCTCGCGGACATGCACCGCATGCTCACCGAGCACGACCACCCCTATCCCCACCTGATGGTGGGGATCACCGCCGTGGAGATGGGCGATATCGACGCCGCGCTCCGACATCTGGCCGAAACCGAGGCCACGGCGGGCGGCAGTGAACTCCTCGCGCGCAGCTTCGTGCCGCTGTCGCTGCGGTTCCAGGCGCAGGTCGCCGCCGCCACCCGGGACCCGGAACGATGCGCGCGGGTACGTGCCGCGCTCGCGCCGTTCACCCGCGAGTGGGCGGTGTCGGTGTACGGCTGCGACATCAGTGGCCCGTTCGTGCTGTGGTCGGCCCTGCTGGACGCGGCCGAGGAACGCTGGGACGAGGCGGTCGAGGGATTCACCGCCGCCTACACTTCGGCCGACCGGCTCGGGGCGCGGCCATGGTCGATCGAGGCGCGTAGCCGTCTTGCCCGGGCGCTGCTCGCCCGCGGCGCGACCGGCGACGCCAAGGCCGGCGGCTCCCTGCTGGACGAGGTGGAACGAGAGGCCGCCGAGATCGGCATGCCGCATGTCGTCGAACGCGTCCGTGAGGCGCGGGCGGGCGCGGCGGACGGCGGCCCGGGCGCGGCTGCCGCCAAGACGTCGCGGCCGACGGTGGCGGAGCGGCCCAACTCGCCGGAGTTCAGGTTCGACGGCGAGGTCTGGTCCCTCGGCTTCGCCGGGCGCACGGTCCACGTGCCCGACGCAAAGGGCCTGCACGATCTGCATCTACTCCTGAGCCGGCCCGGCGCGGACGTGCCGGCCGTACGGCTGGTCGACCCCGCGGCGGGCGAGGCCGTGGTCGCCGCCCGCCGGATGGGTGGCGACGCCGTACTCGACGCCGAGGCCAAGGCGCGATACAAGCGCCGGCTCGAGCGGCTGGACGAAGAGATCGACCGGGCGAGCGAGCGCGGCGACGACGCCCGTGCCGCCGAATACGACAGGGAGCGCGCGGCGCTGCTCGACGAGCTGAAGGCGGCCGCCGGACTCGCCGGACGCGACCGCCTGCTCGGCGATGAGGCGGAACGCGCCCGCAAGACGGTGACCGCCCGGATCCGCGACACGTTGCGCAAGCTCGATTCGCGTCACCCCGAACTCGCCGCGTACCTCCGCGCCACCGTCTCCACCGGGGCCACGTGCCGCTACCAGCCCGGCGAAGACCTCAGCTGGCGGCTGTGACCGGCACACGAGCACGGCACGCGACCACGGCACGGCAAACCCCGGGCACGGCATACATGATCGTGCGCCTCCTGCCCAGGGCACGAGGCGCACGATCATGACGGGGTTTTTGGCTTTACTTCCGGTTGTACAGGCGCATGGTGAGGGTTCCGAACACCGCGACCAGCGCGGCGCCGCACACCAACACCCACGTGACCTCCCCCGCGGCCATGTCGCCGGCCATGAGGCCACGGACCGCGGCGACGAGGTGCGTGATTGGGTTGACCTTGACGAACGCCTGCAGCCAGCCGGGCATGGTCGCCGGCTCGACGAAGACGTTGCTGAGGAAGGTCAGCGGGAACAGCACCAGCATGGCCACGCCCATGACGGACTTCTCGGTGCGCAGCAACAACCCGAACATCGTCCAGACCCAGGAGAAGGCGAAGGAGAAGGCCACCAGCAGCGCAACGCCGGCCAGGACTCCGACGACGCTGCCGTCCGGCCGGAAACCCAGGGCCAGGCCGACCGCGAGGATGACCGTGGACGCCATCGTGTAGCGGAACGCGTCGCCGAGCAGGTAACCGACCATCGGAGCAGGACGCCAGATCGGCAAGGTGCGGAAGCGGCCGAAAACGCCCTTTTCAATGTCTTTATTGACTTCCACACCGGTGTACATCGTGATCATCACGACGCTGGTCACCATGATCCCCGGGAGCACGA
>OBLR010000084.1_pt1 | contig 16466 bp, 20 predicted proteins | sample 1519891 | NCBI WGS metagenome assembly OBLR01 (sample SAMEA3113583, study PRJEB22503) | soil metagenome | reverse complement strand
CCCCTTTTCAATGTCTTTCATTACTCACCACGGTTAACTGGGGTGCTACCCATCGCTGCAAAATGGCGGAAATCAGTAACTAACAGAATAAATTATACATAAATATTCAAACTAATGGCATCTCAATGAGATTACAGAGGGGAAAGCCGCGTGACCAGATCGTGACGTACCTGGGTCGTTCCCTGTCGTTTCCCGTCACGTTCTGTCACTTTAGCGCGGGGTCTGAATGCGTAACTTGTTGATTATTCAATACCTCGGTGGAAGCCTTTGGATTCGCAATGCGAAGGTCGGGGGTTCGATCCCTCCCGGCTCCACCAAACAATACAGAGGTTTATCTTGCCTCCTCAATTACCCTCAAGCCTCCACCGTGAACAGATCGAGAGCTACTTCCATCAACTCAATTAACTCCTCAATTCCAGTAATTGCTTCCTGGACATCGCCACCTTGCAATACCCGCTTGATTGTCATAGCAGTCTGATAATGAGAGGTACTTGATAATTCCTGCCACTTCATAATGAAAGCCTAAGCTGAGCCCGATGATCTGTCCAGGCCGTATTTTTTCAATTTCTTGCGCAGGGTCGCACGGTTGAGTCCGAGTATTTGCGCCGCTTTAGAAAGCTTGCCTTGGGCATGATTCATCACCATCTCAAAGAGCGGCCGCTCGATCTCCTCCAGCACGAGCGCGTATAGCTTCACCGGGTGATGGCCGTTGAGGTCCTTAAAATAGGCATTGAGCGACTGCTTGACATAGTGGCTGAGCGGTTGCTGCTTGCGGCGCTCCTGCTGCACGGGCGGACAAGTCTCTGTATCGATCGAGGGACGGTCGACACTCGGCTCCATGGTTCTTTAGCCTCTATAGAAACTTGAACTCGAAGCTCATCGGTGTTTGCTTCAGCCACTGAAGCTCCAGGACAGCATGCACTGGCAATCTCGGCGGCATGCCTTGCTGGATATTGATACTTTTGTCGAGATATTCTGTGGGTTTAAATCGCCTGGCTGCCAGTAGGTTGCCCGAGGTATCGGAGAATGCGAGCTGAAGTACCGGATAGGGTTGACTGAAGTCGGCTGCATTCATGAAGGTCGCATCGACCAGTAAGGTGTCCCGATAGCGCGGATGTGGCCGTACGTCGCGGGAGAGCAATCGCACAGCCTGCAGATCTTGGCGGGCGGGGATCTGGCATCCAAATAAGACACACACCGTGTCTAATGGAGGGCGTAGCTCGGGATACCGAGCCAATAACTCCTGCCCATGGAACCACGCATATTGGATCGCAAGTCCGGCCACCAAGGCTAATGCCCCGCTAGCCCAGAGCGCTCGGTTCCGGCGTCCTCGAGCTTCTGCTGCTCGGTGCGCGGATCCCTCCTCGCTCGGCTCGAGCATGAATGTGGGTGTCTCAACCACGAGATCTTCACCCTTTGCCGGCACTATCAACGCGGGCGAGTCGAGCGATCCTGGGATAACGGGCATATCCAACTCAGCGGTAATGACCTCCAGGTTGCAGATAGAAGGACCCTGTGGATGCTCCAGGGGCTCTGGCGCTGGCGGTTGCGATTCGAAGAGACCCGGGGGGATCGCTTCCAAGCCCTCATCGCGCAGGCTTTCGAGGGCATTGAACAGCGCTGTACATGTTCCACATTGAACCTGGCCATACGCCGCCTTAAGCTCAGGCGCGCGAATGCGAAATACGGTGTTGCAGTAGGGACAGCTTGTCAACATCAGCATGGACCTCTCGATACGGAGCACCAAGGCGGGCAATCCACACCGTGCCGTCGGACACCGGCGAGTAAACACCATTCCTCTCTACGCTCCAATTGATCCATAGTAAACCAAGGCGCATAAGCAGCCAAACATTCCTCTGCCTGTTCTGCGAGGATCCCGGATAATACCACGCGCCCGCCAATGACTGTCAATTTCGCAAAGCGCGGGGCAAGCTTAAGCAAAGGGCCTGCCAGGATATTGGCAATGACGATGTCCACCGGTTGGGGAGGATTCGCATGCTCGGGGAGGAGCGGAATGATCAGGTCTAAAACCTCATTTTTGGCCGCGTTATCGCAGGTCACCGCCAGCGCGCGCGCATCGAGATCCACCGCCCATACCTGTCTAGCACCGAGCTTCGCTGCCGCAAGCGCCAAAATGCCAGAGCCACAGCCATAGTCGACCACCCGTGCGCCTGCCAAAACCCGGCAGTTTGCCAGCCATTCAAGGCACAGGGCTGTGGTTGAATGGGTGCCTGTGCCAAAGGCCATGCCGGGATCGAGCATGATATTTATACCTTCTGGGTCTGGGGGCGCTATCCAGCTCGGATGCACCCAGAGCTTTTCCCCGAACCGCATTGGCACGAAGCGATCCATCCAAGTCCGCGTCCAATCCCGATCCTCAAGCGGACTCAACGCGCAGGTGGGCAGGCGTTCGGGAGCAAACGCCAGGGCCACGCTATCGAGGAATGGCTCGATCTCCTCCGTGCCGAGATCCAACAGGGCGGTGACGTGTGTGTGCTCCCAAAACCCTGCTTCACCCTCGACTCCGTCGAAGATCGCTTGATCAGAGGCAGCTTCCAGGGTTACAGCACGTGCGCCCTCTCGTTCCAATATCGTTGAGAGACATTCGGCACGCTCGGGGTCCACAGTAAATCTAAGCTGCAACCACGGCATCGCTATTCAAAGTGTGAGGGGTGAGGGGTAAAATGCGTGAGGGGTGAGGTGTATTGCTCCTCACTCTTCACGGCTCTTCACTCCTCCCTCCTCCTCCCTCCTCCCTGTTCAGGCGAGGCCAAGCTTCCGCTCCAGGTAATAGATATCGGTCCCTCCGGCCTGGAATGCGGCATCGTCCAATATATCGCGATGCAGTTGAAGATTGGTGTTGATCCCATCGATGACGATCTCCATAAGCGCCTGGATCACCCGACTCAGCGCCGAGGCCCGCGTCCCTCCATGGGCGATGAGCTTGCCGATCATAGAGTCGTAATAGGGTGGCACCTGGTAACCTGCATAGATGTGGGTATCCAAGCGAATACCGGGACCTCCCGGAGGGTGGAATAAGGTGATCGTGCCCGGCGATGGCCTGAAGGTCCTAGAATCTTCAGCATTGATCCGGCACTCTACCGCATGGCCATGGATCATAATGTCCTCTTGCCGATAGGTGAGCTTTTCACTGCTGGCGATCCGGATCTGTTCCTTGACTATATCGATCCCCGTTACCATCTCGGTCACGGGATGCTCGACCTGAACCCGGGTATTCATCTCTATGAAATAGAAACACCCATTCTCGTACAAGAACTCAAAGGTGCCCGCACTCCGGTAGCCAATATCTTGGCAGGCTCTCACACAGCGGGCACCCATCTCCGCGCGGATCGCCTCGGTGATACCGGGGGCAGGGGCTTCTTCGATGATCTTTTGATAGCGGCGTTGGGTAGAACAGTCGCGTTCACCCAGATGAACCATATTGCCGTACGCGTCGGCCAAGACCTGGAATTCGATGTGTCGAGGTCGTTCCAGGAATTTCTCCAGATACACGGCGCTATTGCCAAAGGCCGCTTGCGCCTCGGTGCGCATTAGGTCGATCACATTCGACAATGCCGCTTCACTGTGCACTGCGCGCATCCCGCGCCCGCCGCCACCGCCCGCGGCCTTGATGATCACCGGGTAACCGATATCCCGTGCGATCCGTAGGTTGTCCTCGAGATTGTCACTCAAAGGCCTTCCGGATCCCGGCACGCAGGGGATCCCAGCCTGCTTCATGGCGCGGATGGCGGAAATCTTATCCCCCATCAGGCGGATCGTCTCAGGTCTTGGACCGATGAATATAAACCCACTTTTCTCGACACGCTCTGCAAAATCAGCATTCTCTGCGAGAAATCCATAGCCGGGATGGATCCCGACCGCATCTGTGACCTCGGCGGCGCTGATGATCGCAGCGGCGTTCAAGTAACTTTCAGCCGCGGGCGGTGGCCCAATGCACACCGATTCATCGGCCAGCCGGACATGCTTGAGATCCCGGTCCGCGGTCGAATGCACGGCAACCGTCTTGATCCCCATCTCGCGGCAGGCACGCAGGATCCTGAGCGCGATCTCCCCGCGGTTGGCAATCACAATCTTGTCAAGCATGGTCCCGCTCTCCCAAGGAGTCTCAAGCAATCACGGACGCCTGACGATCAACAAGGGTTGACCATATTCCACGGGGTGCCCGTTTTCCACGAGCAGGGCAGTGACCACACCATCGACATCCGATTCGATCTGGTTCATGACCTTCATGGCCTCGATAATGCACACGATATCCCCACGCTTGACGGTTTGGCCAATACGGGCAAAAGGGGGGCTCGTCGGTGAGGGGGCGGTATAAAAGGTCCCCACCATCGGTGCTAAGATCTTATGGCCTTCCGCTTCAGATTTCGGCTCTTGGGCTGCCGTGACCCCACGCGCTGGCGACTCGAGGCTCAGGGAGGCGGATTCTGGCACCTGCATCAGGGTTTGCACCGGCCCTGCATAGCGGCTGACGCGAATGGATTGTTCACCCTCACGGATCTCGATCTCGGCAATGCCTGATTCTTTTAGAAGCTCTATCAGTTCTTTTAGTTTTTGAATATCCATTGCGGAACAGTTTGTTCTAAAGCCTTTCTAAGCGCCGTAGCGCAGCACTCAATGCCAGCTCATACCCCTCTGCTCCCAGGCCGCTGATCACACCCACCGCGAGCTCGGACAAATAAGAGTGGTGACGAAAAGACTCGCGCGCATAGATATTGGAGAGGTGTACCTCGATAAAGGGGATATTAACGGCGGCGAGCGCATCACGGAGCGCAATGCTGGTATGGGTAAACGCCGCCGGATTAAAGAGGATAAAGGCAATGCCCTCACCTGGTGCGCTCTGGATCCGTTCGATCAGCGCATGCTCGGCATTGCTCTGGAAACAGGTAAGGGTATGGCCTGCGGCCTTTGCAAGTGCAATCAAACGGGCCTCGATCTCGGAGAGTGTGGTGGCGCCGTAACGTTCGGGCTCACGCTCCCCCAATAGATTCAGATTCGGGCCGTTCAACAGCAACAGCTTCGCCATCGGCGCTAGAAGACTCCCTCGTACTCAGAATAAGCCAAGAATACAATAGAACTATAAACAATCACAACAACGCACGGATGGCTTTTTCTGTCTCTTCGCGGGAGAGTTCACCGAGCTTTACCAAAACGATCTTACTGTCGCGGCCGATGATGACGGTATAGGGGAGCGCCCCAAGGTTATTACCATAACTGTTGACGATGGTGCCGCTGTCGCCGATCAAAATCGGATAGTTTATCCCCATTGCTTTACTATACGCCTGGACGCTGCTCGGCTCATCCAGGGCAATACCTACAAGTTGCACGCCTGCCCTGCCGTAGTGCTCTTGTAACCCGATAAGCATCGGCATCTCTTTACGGCAGGGAGGACACCAGGTCGCCCAAAAGTTGATAATCAATACCTTGCTATCCCACTCGGTAACCCTGCGCGGGGCGCCCGCCAGATCCGCCAGAATAAACTCGGGACGCAGCCGCCCGACCATGGAATGCGCCTCGACGACCTCCTCCCCGCTGAGCGCTGCCTCGGTCGCCGAGGAGCGCAGGGTGGCGTGTAAAAGGAAACCACCGAGCCCTGCTAATAGGGCTACCAACACCCCTGCGCCAATGAAGTAGGTTTGTTTCAAGATCTTCTCAGCACGGTCTCAAGATGTGCGCGAAATTCCCCCGCCCCCATGAACCCCACCAAACGCTGGCCACGGCGCTCACTGCCTTCTGCGCCGAAAAACAGCGTAGCGGGTGGCCCATAGAGCCCCAGCATTTTCAACAACGCCCGGTCTTCTTTATCGTTGGCCGTTACATCGGCCTTAAGCAGAACCATGCCGGCGAGCGCTTGCTGCACATCGACGTCGGCAAAGGTGTGTTGCTCCATCTGCTTGCATTCGACACACCACTCAGCATAGAAATCGAGCATCACCGGTTTGCCTTGCGCCTCCATAAGCGCTTGCTTGAGACCCTCAACACCTTTCACCGGTTTAAATTCTGGACCCCGTAGCGCGGGCGACCCTCCTCGCGTCATCAAGGCTATATTGCCCAAGGGGCGAAAGATATCATTGGCCCCACTCGCCGCACCGACGATAAGGAGGACGCCATAGGTTAACACCGCAAGCCCCAAGCCTTTTGCTAGCCGCCGCCCACTCGAAACCACCCGCTCCAACGTATCCAGGGCCCCCATGTAGATGGCGGAAACGATGAGTAACAACCCCCAGAGCAGCAGCATCACTGGGCCGGGTAATACGCGCTCGAGCAGCCAAATAGCGATCCCAAGCAGCACGACCCCAAACACCGCTTTAATGGTCTGCATCCAGGCGCCGACCTTGGGGAGTAACTTGCCTGCAGAAGCGCCCACTACCAACAGCGGGATCCCCATTCCGATCCCCAAGGCGAACAGCGCGCTTCCTCCCAGGAACGCATCTCCCGTCTGACCGATATAGATCAATGCGCCTGCCAGGGGTGGGGCCATGCACGGACCGACGATAAGGGCTGAGAGCGCGCCCATGGCCGCTACCCCATGAAAGGCTCCATCGGCTTGATTATTGCTGATCCGCGTAAGCTGGGTCTGCCAGCGTGTGGGAAGTTGGATCTCGAACAATCCAAACATCGACAGGGCCAGAAGCACAAATAGTCCCGCAAAAGCGATCAGTACCCATTGATTTTGGAAGACCGCCTGCACATTTTGGCCAAATAGCCCGGCAATCACACCCATGACCGCATACGTCACTGCCATGGCCAGGACAAACACGAGCGACAACACGAACGCCCGCCGGGTGGTCAACCGCTCGGCTTGCCCGACGATGATGCCCGAGAGGATAGGGATCGTGGGGAAGATGCACGGTGTGAATGAAAGCAGTAGGCCAAAACCGAGGAAACTGGCAAGGATCCATCCGATCTTACCCTCGGCGAGCTGCAGGGCGAGCTTATCTTCCGCCGAGGTCGTCGGGCCTTGGGAAGGATCCTTGGAAGCATCTCCTGGCGAGGTGAATGCGGCGAGCTTAAGCGGCACTGTCTTGTCGATGGGCGGATAGCAGATCCCCTCTTCCGCGCACCCCTGATAGCTTACCTTAAGCTCGAGGGGAAGCTCCTCTGTCGCTACCTCACGGATGAGCGGCAGCTCGATCTCCAGCCGGCCCGTATGGATCTCGACCGGCCCAAAGGTCGGGTCATCCTTGACCTTGCCGGGTGGCAGCGTGATCTGTCCGAGCCTCACCCCGGCCTGATTTAACTTAAAGCTAAATTTGTCCCTATAAAGATAATAGCCCTCGGCAATGTCCCAGCGTGCAAGCAAGGCTGTGGGGCCCTTTTCCTCGACCAATAAGACAAATGCCTCATCCGGATGCAAGAAATCATCGGAATTAGAATTATCCCTTCCAAAGCCTTTCAGCACATCGAATATCGAGCGCTCGGCCTTGGCTGCCTGGCTTATATCCTCTGCCGCTGTAGCCGGAGATAAAATAAAACAACCGAGGATCAAGAATACGGCGACTATTTGCATGCGATCTCCTCACCTATTATCTCGTCAATCCATGAAAGATACCCTGATAACCCTTTTACGACTGGGACTGCAATTATCTCTGGGAGTTCATAGGGATGGGCTGTTTTGATGGCCTGTTCCAGCAAAGCATAGCGCGCCGCATGGGTCTTGATAAGGAGCACATGCTCCTCACTGGTTTCAAGCAGATCGCGCCATTTATAGATTGAACGTCCTTTGGGCAGAATATTAACACAAGCCGCAAGCCCCTGTTCTACCAGAACCCTGGCTATACCTTCCGCAGATCCCTCATCGGGGCAGGTGGTAAGCACAACAAGATAATTACCCTGCAACATATACCGGTATACTCACCTCATGGTGTAAATAAACCACTTGACATCGGGATGTTTAGACCTATAATTAGCACTCACCTAACATGAGTGCTAATAATTCCAGCACATTCATAATATTCTAAAAGATTATCCCAGGAGATTGATAACATGAAGATGCGTCCTTTACACGACCGTGTAATCATTCGCCGTATGGAAGAAGAGCGCACGAGTGCCGGCGGTATTGTGATCCCCGACACGGCGGCTGAAAAACCCATACGTGGAGAGGTAGTCGCTGTGGGTCCCGGCAAGCTCATGGAAGATGGCAAGCTCCGACCGCTCGATGTCAAGCCCGGTAACAAGGTCCTGTTTGGCAAGTATTCCGGCACTGAGGTCAAGATCGAGGGTGAGGAACTGCTGGTCATGCGGGAAGATGACATTATAGCGCTTATTGAAGGTTAAAGCCCAGAAGCGTTCAAAATAGGTGATTCTGCATACGATTACAACACGAGGAAATCGACATGGCTGCTAAAGAGATACGATTCAGCGAAGATGCGCGCAGGCGCCTGCTTTCAGGGGTAAATACACTGGCCAATGCGGTAAAGATTACCTTGGGTCCGCGGGGCCGAAATGTGGTGTTAGAGAAGAGCTTCGGCGCCCCTACCGTAACCAAGGATGGGGTATCCGTCGCTAAAGAGGTGGAATTGAAAGACAAGTTCGAAAATATGGGTGCCCAGATGCTCAAAGAGGTCGCCTCCAAGACCTCGGACGAGGCCGGTGATGGTACGACCACGGCGACAGTGCTGGCCCAATCCATGCTGGTAGAGGGCGTCAAGGCCGTGGCGGCAGGGCTTAACCCCATGGATCTCAAGCGCGGGCTCGATAAAGCAGTGGCTGCTACGGTGGAGGAATTAAAGAAACTCTCCAAGCCCTGCCAGGATCAGAAGGCCATCGCCCAGGTCGGTACCATCTCAGCGAACGCTGACACCGCCATCGGCGATAGTATTGCGGAGGCTATGAACAAGGTGGGCAAGGAAGGTGTGATTACCGTAGAAGAGGGCTCAGGTCTTGAGAATACGCTGGAAGTGGTCGAGGGTATGCAATTCGACCGAGGTTATCTCTCGCCTTATTTCATTAATAATCAGCAGAGCATGAGTGTGGAGTTGGAAAACCCCTCTATCCTGCTGCACGATAAGAAGATCTCCAATATCCGCGAGCTATTGCCCGTGCTTGAAGGCATCGCCAAGTCTGGCAAGTCCTTATTGATCATCGCTGAGGACATAGAGGGCGAGGCCTTGGCGACGCTGGTGGTCAACAATATCCGCGGTATCGTCAAGTCTGCCGCGGTCAAGGCCCCGGGCTTTGGGGATCGGCGCAAGGCCATGCTGGAGGACATCGCCATCCTGACCGGCGGCACGGTGATCTCCGAGGAAGTGGGCTTAAGCCTTGAAAAGGCCAGTCTGGACGATCTGGGCACGGCCAAGAAGGTCCTTATTACCAAGGAGGAGACCACGATCATCGGCGGGGCAGGCGATCCCAGGGCTATTGAAGGCCGAGTCAAGCAGATCCGGGCCCAGATCGAGGAATCTACCTCCGATTATGATAAGGAGAAGCTGCAGGAGCGGGTCGCCAAGCTCGCCGGGGGTGTGGCCGTCATCAAGGTCGGCGCCGCCACCGAGACCGAGATGAAAGAGAAGAAGGCGCGTGTGGAAGACGCGCTCCATGCCACCCGCGCGGCGGTCGAAGAAGGCATTGTCCCGGGCGGTGGTGTAGCGCTGATTCGGGCGCTCGATGACTTGGGTAGTCTCAAGGGCGCCAACCACGATCAGGATGTCGGGATCCAGATCGCCAGACGGGCGATGGAAGAGCCGCTCCGTCAGATCGTCGGCAACACCGGCGAAGAGCCTTCCGTGGTGCTCAATAAGGTCAAGGAAAGCAAAGGCAACTTCGGTTGGAACGCCGCCACGGGCGAATACGGTGATATGGTAGAAATGGGCATCCTTGATCCGACCAAGGTAACGCGCACAGCGCTGCAGAACGCCGCTTCTATCGCGGGTCTCATGATCACCACTGAGGCCATGGTGGCGGAGATGCCCAAAGAAGAGGAAAAGATGATGCCAGGAGGACGCCCCGGCATGGGCGATATGGACATGATGTAAAACCTGAGAGTTAAGCGGCTCAATCGCTTAAGTCAGTGCAGAAATCCCGTGAAGCTTCATAGTTCACGGGATTTCTTTTTTGGAAGGGAAACATACGCGTCCACGCGAAAGAGGGGTCTCCTCAAAGGCAGTATCGACAAAGATACCTTTATTCGGTACCGTAAGAGCAGCATGTATAAAAGTAGGGAGTTGATTGAATGGATTTAAGCAACACATTCTCAGGGCAAGGCTTGGCGCGGAAGGGCTTTATTAACCTCATCTGGAGCCTCGCATTGGTAGCCAGCCTTTGGTTTGCGCCATGCAGCGAGGCCGCCCTGCCATGGAGCGGGGGGGATCAATCGCTGCCAAGCCTGGCACCGATGTTGGGGCAGGTCACACCGGCGGTAGTGAATATTGCCACTGAGGGCCGTGTCCAGATGAGGCAAAATCCCCTGCTCGAGGATCCCTTTTTCAGGTTTTTCTTTGATTTCCCGGACCAACCGCTGGAGCGCAAAACCCAAAGTCTCGGCTCGGGCGTGATCGTGGATGCCGAGCGGGGGCTGGTGATCACCAACAACCACGTGATCGCCAACGCCGATCAGATCGCCGTCAATCTCCGCGATGGCCGAAAGCTCGAGGCTAAACTGGTGGGCGCCGACCCTGAGACGGATATTGCCGTGATTAAGGCCTCCCCGACCGAGCGGCTGATTGCCCTTTCCATGGCCGATTCCAATCAGCTCAAGGTCGGCGATTTCGTGGTGGCTATAGGTAATCCCTTCGGACTTGGCCAGACGGTGACCTCAGGCATCGTCAGTGCGCTGGGACGCAGCGGTCTCGGCATAGAGGGCTATGAGGATTTCATTCAGACCGACGCCTCGATTAATCCCGGAAATTCCGGGGGAGCGCTGGTGGACCTCAACGGCCGCCTGGTCGGGATCAACACCGCCATCTTCTCTCAAACCGGTGGAAATATTGGGATCGGTTTCGCCATACCCATTAACATGGCCCGTCAGGTGATGGAGCAATTGGTAAAGCATGGCGAGGTAAAGCGTGGTTTTCTGGGGGCTCAATTGCAGGATCTGGATCCGGAGCTCGCCGAGGCGTTTGGATTATCCCAGCATCAAGGCGCCGTATTGGTCAATGTCATCGCCGGCTCATCGGCGGAAAAGGCGGGTCTCAAACCGGGCGATGTGATCACCGCGATCAATGGGAGACCTGTTTATACAGCCAGTGCTGTCAGAAATGAGATCGGGTTGCTCCGTGTGGGCGAGCAGGTTAAGCTCGAAATCCTGCGCAACGGCAAGCCTATGCAGATCACTGCCCGCGTCTCGGAGCAGACCGAAACCGCCGCTCACGCCACGGATATCCGAAACCGGCGCCTGGCCGGTGTCACGGCCGGGGATATACCCAAAGGCGCGCCCGAGTATGGCCACCTAGAGGGTGTTATGGTCTTTAAGGTGGAACGGGGCAGCCATGCCTGGCGAAGCGGGCTTCGAGACGGCGATATCATCATTTCGGTAAACCGTGTCCCGGTCACAGACGTCAAAGGGTTTCTTAAGCTCGTCAACAAACTGAGATCCGGGATCCTGTTACAGGTGCAACGGGGCGATATGGCCCTGTTTATCATGATGTAGCGGGTATCCCTTAAGCCTTCCTTGAGAGGTGAGGACAACATGACCGATTGTCTGTTTTGTAAGATGGTGGCGGGTGTTATCAAGCCCGATACCGTTTATGAAGATCAGGACATATTGGCGTTTAAGGATATCCATCCGCGGGCGCCCTTACATGTCCTTGTCGTTCCCAAGATCCATATCCCAACCTTGAATGATCTCAAGCCCGAACATGCCGAATTAGTGGGTAAGCTATTTCTAGCTGCCCACGCGATCGCGAAGCAACATGGCTATGCTGAAATGGGCTATAGGACCGTATTAAATTGCAATGCCGATGCAGGTCAGTCGATCTTTCATATTCACTTGCATGTGCTCGGGGGACGCGCCATGGGCTGGCCACCGTTTCCCAGCTAACTCTCCATGAAGCAGGGGTGAAGAGTTGAGGGGCGAAGGGGTGAGGAGTCACAACCATGGAACTACCCACACGCGCATTACTCGGGCTGCTTTTAGTGATTGGCTGTGCCGTGGCTGGCGCGGAGAGTAAGCCTATGAGAGGGGAGCAGGCGCAAGGTTATCTTGAATTCTTGGAGCAGCAGGACATGAGGTGTTATAACCTCAGCCCAGGGGGCCAGCTGCGTTTACTTAAGAGCAGCCATCCTTCACACAGAATACGCTTTCGGCTGGTGCGCTATTTTGCCGCTATAAAGCAGCCGGGTTTTGCAGAGGGCACGCTTGAACCGGCAGGAAGTCTAGCGCTTGGTTGCACGCGCGTGGATGGGCGCGAGCAACGCTGGGAAATACACACTGCTCACTTTATCAATTAGGGCTTTGTTTACGGGCGTCTAGAATTCCCGGCAGGGTAGACTTTTAATTTATTTGAGCACGGGAATTCGCCGACACAAGGAGCGGGGCAAGTTCGGTAAGTGCCTGCTTGTATACAGCCCGTTTGAAGGCAACGACCTGTTGCAGCGGGTACCAGTAATTCACCCACTGCCATTGATCAAACTCGGGTCTATCGTTTAAATCGAGCCGGACGTCGCTATCATCACCGAGCAAACGCAACATAAACCAGATCTGCTTCTGGCCAATGCATACAGGTTTCTTGTCATAGCGGATACAATGCCTTGGGAGACGGTATCTCAGCCACCTTTGGGTACAACCAATAACCCTGACATGCGGAGGCTTGAGACCGATCTCTTCGTACAATTCACGGAACATGGCTATCTCTGGCGTTTCGTTTTGCCGGATGCCCCCTTGCGGGAACTGCCAAGCCTCCATGCCGATACGACGGGCCCACAGCACGTGGCCCTTCGGATTGCTGAGGATAATACCCACGTTCTCTCTGAATCCATTGGAGTCAATCATCCCTATGTACCCAAAGCTTATTTACTATTTTGGCGATTATAACCTATAGTTTAGCGCTTCGTTTTAAATTCAGCTAATGCACCTCTAACGTGTGACTCTAGCCATTTTTGATCTCGATAACACCCTGCTCGGCGGTGACAGCGATACGCTTTGGGGCCAATTCCTAGCCGAACAAGGGCACGTTGACGGTGAGATCCATGTGCGTAGGCAAAGACGTTATTACCAAGATTATAATGCAGGAAGATTGGACATACTCAAATTTCTGCGGTTTCAATTGGCCTCATTGGCTCAACATGACATGCATACCTTGCACCAATGGCGCGATCAATATCTCCAAGAAAAGATCCGGCCGATTATGCTGCCTAAAGCCAAGGCTCTACTCGAGCAGCACCGCAATCGAGGCCATACCTTGCTGATCATTACGGCCACCAATCGCTTCCTTACCGAGCCGATTGCAAAACTCTTGGATGTCGAATACTTGATAGCGACCGAGCCGGAGATCATCGACGGATGCTATTCCGGGGAAGTAGTCGGCATACCCTCATTTAGAGAAGGTAAGGTGACACGCTTGCTCGAGTGGCTGGATCTCTATCGGCAGCGCTTGGAAGGAAGCTGGTTCTACAGCGACTCGCACAATGATCTACCGCTGCTCACTCGGGTAACCTACCCCGTCGCCGTCGATCCGGATGGGATCCTTGCCGCTGAGGCCAGCCAAAGGAATTGGCCGATCATCAGCTTGCGCTGAGACCCTCTCCCTCACCCTCCCCCTTCGAGGGGGAGGGATTTTCATTGGGTTCTTCTCCCCTCACTCCTCTCTCCTCACAGATTCACGAGCCGGTACAGCATTATACGGTCACGACGATCAGCGGCACATACATCTCTGCTGCACTCATCCCGCCGTGCACCCCAATATGCCGATATCTTTCCTCACCCGGCAGCCAGTCCTTGATCACATAGCCGTCTTTCATGATCAGGGTATAGTCGCCGATCCGCTCCTGCAGGCGCGGATGGGGCGGTCCAAGGCCGAAATAGCCGCGGTTGATAAGCTCTTCGCTGCTGAGGAGGGTAGCCTGTCCGGCGAGGCGGGTTTCAACATAGTGCTCGAATAGGGCGCGTCTTTCAGGATAAACGTAGCAGTAGGCCACCCTGGATTCACCACACAGAGGAAGTCTCAAGGTGTTAGCCAATAGGGGATGATTATCAAGCTCGATCCGCTCTTTCGTCTCGATAAAACCATGATCGGCGGTCATGATCACCGTAGTGTTACTACCTTTTATCTGCTCCAAGAATTGAGTAAAAGCCACATCAATCTCCGCCAGATGCGCTTGCGTTTTTCTGCCGGCCGGGCCGTACTCGTGGGCCAGTCGGTCTAGCTCCGGATAGTAGGCATAGACGTACTTGCGCTCATTGTGTTCACGCAATACCCGCGCTACGGTATGAAAAAAGGTCGGTAACGATGAGCTATAGGCCCTTCTGCAGGCCGAGCCAGAATAGGCAGCGTTGTATACCGAATCAATGATCTTCGAGGGGACAACAACATAGGAACGCACCTTCAGCTGATCGAAGATCGGCCTCTGATCGAACACCCTCGCTGTGTTAAACCCCTTGGCTCGCGGTGCACCTGGCCTTGGGTGGAAGGGTAATACGGCCATGACGGTTCCGAGCTCCCTAAGATACATATGCCAGCCGGTCAGTCCATGCTGCTGGGGTGCGATGCCCGTCAAGAAGGTAGTGATCGCAGTCGCCGTGGTAGAGGGAAATACCGAGCTTATTCTGCCTTGCAGGTGATTATAGAGGCCGGTGCTCTTGCCTGCCGAGGTAAGGCACTCATAGCCCAGCCCATCGATCACTATCAAGACGATATTCTTGCTGGTGAGCAAACGCGATGGACTGAGCAGCTCTAAGGGCGAGTACAAAGCGGCCTCGCTGCCTCGAGCCAGCGCTATGGAAGCCATTAGATTAACAATGCTTCCACCTCGATAATCCGGTAGCGGCATAACCGCCTTTGCGGAAGGCTTAAAAATCCACGATCTTGGGACTGGCCAAGCGCTCGAAATCCTTGTACAAAAGTTTTATCAACTCTGTGTGGGAGCCTGCGTTAAAGGTGATCTCCTTATCTTCTGCCAGACGTTTGGACATATACACATCCATCCCATACAGGTTGCCGAAGGGTGGCATGGCCCCGACTTCACATTCTGGAAACATGTCCTGGAACTCCCGTTCTGTAGCAAGTTCCACCGTGTTGGCGCCCAACTGTTTTTTTAGCTGCTCGAAGTTGACTTGCAAAGGCGCGGGCAGCACCACCATTGCCATCTTGCCATCGATCTTCACCATCACCGTCTTAGCCATCTCTTTACCTGGGATATGCGCCGATTGGGCGATCTCCGAGGCGGTGTAAGCGCGTGAATGGACGATACTGACATACTTGACATGATTGTTATCGAGAAACGCTTTGAGCTGTTTTACCGGCATGGTTGCTCTCCTTATATATTAATTGTAGGCCAACTATGAACCAATGAGGCTGGTTTATTATGATTTAGATCCCAGAAGCAGGCTTGAGTTTACTTTCATGATAAAATTTAACTACAATCTTTTTCTCTGCCAGATCGTACACCCCGCTTATGTCTAAACAGACCGCCCAATCCAGCACCATCGTTATTAATAAAAAAGCAAAGCACGATTACCTCTTGGAGGAACGCTTCGAAGCCGGTTTGATCCTCCAAGGCTGGGAGGTTAAAAGTCTGCGTGCCGGCCGGATACAACTCCGAGACAGCTATATTCTACTCAAGGAGGGAGAAGCCTGGTTATTCGGTGCATTGATCACGCCTTTGCCCGCCGCTTCGACCCATATCCTTGCGGATCCACGACGCACCCGCAAGGTGCTATTGCATCAGCAGGAGCTTTCGCATCTGATCGGCGCCGTGGAGCGTAAGGGCTACACGGCCATCGCCGCAGCCATGTACTGGAAGAAAGGCCGGGTTAAGCTAGAGATCGCCTTGGCCAAAGGCAAGCAAGCGCACGATAAACGCGCCTCCCTCAAAGAGCGCGATTGGCAACGGGAACAACAGCGGCTTCTCAAACATGCCAGATAACCGGATTTATTTTTGAGTAGCTTGGAACCTATTCTTCATTTAAATTGTCTATTAAGAAGCAATACTGAGGGGGCGACTTGGTTTCGACGTGGGTCACAAAACCTGAGGGGCATGCCGAGGCGCAGCATACCTCGTAAATCCAACTGCAAACCAATATAGTTGCCAACGACGACAACTACGCTCTGGCGGCTTAATCCCCGCTAGCCTCTGACTGAGTCCGTGCTTGTGCGCTCAACTCAGGGGTCGACTCTCACAAGATCGCGCTAAGGCCAGCCTGGGGCCAAGTCGTTAAAACCCATTCAGGCTCGCCGTTAGCTGTTCTTGCTGCTCAGGACGCGAACGGTTAACTTAAAGAGACAGCTACGCATGTAGAACCGAAGGCGGAGGGCTGGCGGACGCGGGTTCGATTCCCGCCGCCTCCACCA
>OBLR010000083.1_pt1 | contig 16514 bp, 12 predicted proteins | sample 1519891 | NCBI WGS metagenome assembly OBLR01 (sample SAMEA3113583, study PRJEB22503) | soil metagenome | reverse complement strand
CACGCACCGGCTGGTGAACGGCTCGAGCCGCATCCCCCGGTCCTCGCGCCGGTGCTTGAGCACCTTGACGATGTTGGCCTCGACCGGGCGCTTCGGCCCGTCCTCCGTCAAGTTCGCCCTGATGTCAAGGGCGATCATGGTTGGCTTCATCGGTTGCTCCTAGACCGTTTCCGCGGCGATGCGCCGTTCGGCGGCGTAGGCGGCGTGGACGAGTTCGAGCGCGGCGAGACCGCCGTGCGAGGCCGATTCGCCGGCGCGGACCAGCTGGACGAACTCGTCCAAGATGCCGACGTACTCGTGCCACAGGGAGCCCTTGAACTCGCTGTGACCGCCGAGCATGTCCGCCCGCATGACCGTGCCGTCGGCCAGGCGCACCTCGACGTCCTTGAGCTCTCCGTTGGGGTACGACCAGTCCAGTTCGACCTTGGCCGGCACGCCGGCGGCCGAGCGCAGCAGGACCGTCGCCTGCCGGTCCAGGCCGTGGTCGTCGCGGACCACCTCGGACTTTTCGACGGACACGTCGCCGAGGAAGAGCCGGACGACGTCGAAGGCGTTGGGGCCGTTGTCGGCGATGCAGCCGCCGCCGCACCTGGCCGGGTCGAGATACCAGCCGTCCCTGCCCACGTGCTCTTCGATTCGCTCGTTGTACCGGACGGTCACCGAGTCGATGGCCACCCCGACCGGCAGCCGCCGGCGCAACGTGAGCACGTTGTCGTTGTAACGCCGGTGGAAGGCGGTGAGCAGGGTGAGCCGGCGCTCGGCGGCCAGCCGGACCAGTTCGCGGCCCTCGTCCAGGTCGATGGTCAGCGGCTTTTCCACGCAGACCGACCGGCCCGCCAGCACCGCGTCCCTGACCACCTCGCCGTGGACGTCGTTGGGGACGTTGACCACGATCGCGTCGACGTCGCCGTGCCGCAGCAGGGCGCGATGATCGCGGAATGTCGCGATCCCGGTGCCCTCGTACGGCCGCAGCGCGTCCTCGCGAAGGTCACAAACCGCGGTCAGGCGTGCGCCCGGCACCTTGTCGAAGGCGGCGAGGTAGAACTTCGAGATGACGCCGAGGCCGACGACCCCGATGCGCAGTTCCTTTGTCATGATTCCTCTCTCAACGGCGTGGGAGGCGTGATGCCGAGGTCCCGGCCCACCGCGGTCAGTTCGCCGTACAGCCCTGGGGTGACCGGCACCCCGGTGCCCAGGTGGCGCGCCGCCCGTTCGGCCTCGTGCCAGCCCGGGTAGCTGACCTGGCCGTCCGGGTCCACCGGCGGGGCGGCCAGCAGCGTCCCGAACAGGCCGCGCGCGTCGGCGGCGAACTCCTCGATCGGCCGCAGCGTGCCCGGCGCGATGGCCAGCGCCACGAAGCCGATGTCGTCGTCGCGGCCGCTCGGCCCGCCGTCTCCGGCCAGCGCCGCCGGCTCGGGGCCGTGACCGGCGCCGGGCAGCAACGCGCCGAGGATCTCGACGAGCAGGCCGAGGCCGTACCCCTTGTAGGCGCCGGTCTCAGGGCGGCCCCCGAGCCACATCAGATGCGCCTCGCCGCGGTCGAAGGCGGCGGGGTCGGTCACCGGCTCGCCCCGGTCGTTTTCCAGCCAGCCCTCTGGCGCGGGCAGTCCGGCCCTCGCCTGCGCGCGCACTCGTCCGGTGGGCACGACGGTGGTGCTCATGTCGAGCACGAACGGGTGGTGGCCGGGCCCGGCGGGCGCGGCCAGGCTGAGCGGGTTGGTGCCGAGCATGGTGACGGCGGCGCCCGGCGGCCTGATGATGCGCTGCCGACCGCAGTTGGACGCGATGAGACCGATCATCTGGCGATCGGCCGCCAGCCCCGCGTGGTAGCCGGCGCAGCCGATGTGGGTGCTGTTCTTCACCGAGACGAGACCGACGCCGTGGTCGGCGGCCCGGTCGGCGGCCAGCGTCATGGCCTCGGCGGCCACCCACAGCCCGAGGCCTTGGTCGGCGTCCTGCAACACCGCCGCGCCCCGGTCGGCCAGCACCCGCGGCCGCGCGTCCGGCTTGACCCGGCCGTCCGCGAACAGTTTCAGGTACAGCCTGGTCAAGTTGGTCAGCCCATGGGAGGTGACGCCGGTCAGGTCGCCGTACACCAGGGCGGTCGCGGCGGTCCTGGCCCGCTCGCCGGACATCCCGTGCGCGGTGAACACCCTGGTGGTGAACGCCACGAGATCGTCGTATGCCAGCCGGAGCCGGCTCGGCCGATCGGCCGGACCGGTCTCGGCCGAGATGGTGGACTGGGTCATCGGGCTCTAGCTCCAGATCGTGTTGTGCGTGAAGGACAGCAGCAGGCGGGCGACCGCGTGGGAGAACGCCTCCAGCTCCGCCAGGTCGGCGAACTCGCCGGCCGCGTGGGCGTGGTTGGCGCCCAGCGAGCCGGGACCGAAAACGACGGTGCTGGTCTGCGGCACCCCGGACATCCAGATGGCATCGCAGGTGAAGGCGGGCTCGTCGGCGGGCCAGCGGGCGAGGCCGGCGTCCTGTACGAGCTCGTCGACCGCGAGGTCTTCCGGCCGAGCCTGCCCCGGGCTGAGTGCGGGCAGGCCCCGCTTGTGCCACTCGAGCCGGGTGATCTCGGCCGCCTCGGCCGCGGTCAGCGCGAGGCCGGGGGCGCCGGCGAAGCGCTCGCTGAACTCGGCGAGCCCCGTGTCGAGCGCGGTGACCAGCGCCCGCTCCATGCGGTGCGCCGAAGCCACCGAACCGTAGGAGAGGTTCAGCAGCAGCCGGCCGTTGCCATAGACCTTGTTGTGCATTGGCCCGGTCTGCAGCCCGGCGATGCACACCTGGCCGTCGCTGACCAAGGGCGGCAGCAGCCGGGCGAAGTGCTGGGCGAGGAAGCCGAGCAGCACGCTCGCGTTGTGCCCTTTGCCGGGTTCGTCGTCGATGGCGTCGCGGCCCGCCACCTCGATGCAGGCCGTCATCGCCGCCGTCGATCGGCTGAGCACGCGCAGGCCGGTGGGCTCGCAGAAGACGTTCAGCCGCCCCACGTAGCCCTGCTCGACCAGCGGCCTGGTGCCGAAGCTGCCCATCGCGCCGCCCTCTTCACCGGCGACGGCCTGGATGATGACCGCGGTCTCGGCGCCGATCGCCGGGCTGGCCGCGAGCGCGGCCCGCACCCCGGCGAGCAGCGCCACGGCCGGACCCTTGGCGTCGATGGCGCCGCGCCCGTGAAACCGGGCGCCGTCGAACCGGACCGGGTCGTGGCCGCTGGTGGTGTCCAGGTGCACGTTGAACATCACGGTCGAGTGGCGCGGCAGCTGCGGGCCGAGCCGCAGGACGAGGCTGGGCTGGCAGCCGAGGAAGTCGGGCAGGATCTGCGCGGTGTCCTTGACCAGCCGGGGCACGTTATCGCCGACGATGCTCGCCGGGTCGGCGGCCCGATGGCTGACGACCTCGAAGCCGAGCTTCGCCGCCGCCCTGGCGTACTCTCGCTGCGCCTCCCAGAGCCGTACCGGATGCCGGCCGCCGGTCTCAAGCGGCCCGGCGGTCGGCAGCTCGAGCAGCCGCAGCAGCAGCTCGCGCTCGCCGGGGGTGAACTGTGCCGTCGCCCGATGGGCCCGGGCGAGGGATTCGCTGGCGGTCATCGCGCGACCCCCTCGTTGATCGTCGCACCGGTGCGCAGCTCGGCCACCAGCCGCTCCAGGCGCCGGCCGTAGGCGACGAACGCCGCCGCCTGGGAGCGCGCCGGTGTTTCCGCGTGCGCGTGCTCGCGGTGACCCGGCGCGTAGCCCGTCTCGTGCGGGCGTACGCTCAGGTGCGGCTCGATGGAGATGGTCCCGTCGTAGCCGTGCCGCAGCAGCAGCCGCAGGCAGTCGGCCACCCGGCTGTCCCCGTCGCCGGGCATCGTGTAGACCGGGTCGGCTGAGGTGCCGGTCGCGTCCTTGACGTGCACATGGGCGACGAGATCGACGACGTCGGCGAGCACCTCGTAGGCCTCGTAGCCGTAGGCGATCCCGTTGCCGATGTCGAACAGCAGCCGCAGCGCGCTGCCGTCGGCGGCATCCACCAGCCGGCGCATCCGGGTAGGACTGATGCCGGCCCAGCCAGAGCAGTTCTCGTGCAACAGCACCAGACCGGCCTCTTTCGCCTGGGCGGCGAGCTTTGTCACCCGCGTCACGACGCGGCGGCCCCACTCGTCGTCGTCCAGGCCGTCGTTGGGATAGGACATGATCCGCACGTACCGGGTGCCGAGGACGGCGCACCGCCGGGCCAGCACCTCCAGCTCGCGCAGGTCGTCGTCGAACGGCGTGGTGATCGGCCGGGCCCAGCTTGCGATGCGCGAGTCCACGCACACCGCCGACAGGCCGGCGTCGGCGAGCGTCAATGCCAGCCGGTCGAAGGCTTCATCGTCCAGGTCGGCGATGGCCGTACCGTCGACGCTGCGCAGCTCGATCTGCCGCCAGCCCAGTTCGCGCAGTGCCGCCACCTGGCCGGCGAGGTCGGGGGCCGCCTCGTCGGCGATCCCGGCGAAGGTCGGCTCAAGAGGCAACTTTCATCACCTCTTCGCCGGGCCCGGCCGACACGGCGGGACCGGTCAGCACCGAGCTCGCCTTCGCCTCGTCGAGCAACTCAACCACGCGGTTGGCCAGCCGGAACTCCTCATCGAACGAGATCCCGTCGGCGAACTCCTCATAGACCCTGCTGAAGAAGGTCGACAGCGCGTCGTCGGGGAAGACGTCCGCGGACACGCCCGAGGCCATGCCGGCCCCGCGCGACACGGTCAGGTGCGCGAAGTGATCGTCCTCGCCGCCGGGGAAGTGGCCGATGGCCCGGCCGCCGGCGAACTCCAGCTCGATGCGGCGCTCCCTGACCGGCGAGGCCAGGTCCGAAAAGATCGTCGTACGCGGGCCGGAGTCATGGTCGAGCACCAGCCTGGCCGAGCCCATCCCCGGCACCACCAGCCGGCCGACCCGCATGTCGGTCAGCTCGGCCGCAGCCACCTTCGCGTCACCGGCGATCCGCAGCGCCACGCCCACCGAGTGCGGCAGTTCGACGTCGAACGCGGTCGGGTGGCCGGTCGAGCCGAGCGTGCGCTGCAGCCGGGGCTTGAGCTGCGCGAACGAGATGGACTTGAGCGGACCGAGCTCACCGGTGATGGTCAGCTCGAGCAGCCGCCGGGTGAGCGCGCTGTCCAGCCAATGCGCCACCACGACCATGCGCAGGTCTCCCGACCGGCGCACCTCATCGATCTCGGCGAGCGTCGCGGCGTCGGCGGCCAGCGGCTTTTCCATCACGATCTGCCGGAAGCCGGCGGCGCTGAGCCGCCGCAGCAGGTCGAGCCGGGCCGTGGGCGGGGTGCATACGTGTACCACGGTCTGCTCGGGGTCGGTCAGCCGACCGGCCTCGACCAGCGAGGACACCGGCAGCAGGCCTGCGTTCTCGGCGACCGTGCGCTTGTCCTGGGCGTCCAGGGCGAGCGGCGGATCGTCGGCGAACAGCCACGGTGACCGCTCCCGGAGGCGCCGCAGCACCGGCCAGTGCAGTTCCATGCCGGCCCGGCCGAGACCCACGATGAAGGTTCGCAACACGGATTCTCCTAAGGCGTTCTACGGGCCCCGTCAGCGGTCCCGGTAGGCGACAGTGATCGCCAGTGCGGCGAGTTCGTCCCGCCACGGCTGGTCGATGGGCGCCTGTGCGATCGATTCCTTGGCGCGCTCGGTCAGCTCGCCGATGTAGTGCTCGATGTCGGCCGTCGCGTCGGCCTCATCGAGCAGGCCGCGCAGCACCGCGGGGTCCCAGTCGGGCCTGCGCAGCTGTTCGCGGACGCGCGGGTCGCGCTGCGCCGCGCGGACGAGCAGCAGCGTCATCTTGTGCTGCTCGAGGTCGAGCCCGACCGGCTTCCCCGTCGCAGTGGAGTCGCCGAAGTCGATCAGGTCGTCGCGGAGCTGGAAGGCCTCGCCCAGCGCGGTGCCGTACTCCTCGAACGCGGCGGCGAGATCGTGCCGGCCGGCGACGGCGGCGCCGAGCACCAGCGGCCGGTGGATGCTGTAGCGGCCGGACTTGCAGATCGCGATCCAGCGCGACAGCTCCGGGTCGGCGACGGACTCGGCCGCGACGGCCACGTCGAGGAACTGACCGATCATGATCTCGGTGCGCAGCTCGCCCCAGACCGCCCGCGCCCGCGGCGGCAGCTCAGCGGCCAGCCGGTCGGCGTAGACGTCGCACAGGTCGCCGGACAGGATCGCCACGCCCTCGCCGTACCGGCGCGACTCGCCGCGCAGGCCGCGTTCGGCGTGGTCGGCGGCGTGCCGGGTGTGCACGGTCGGCGCCCCGCGGCGCAGCGGCGAGTCGTCGACCACGTCGTCATGGATCAACGCGGCCACGTGCACGAGTTCCAGCCCGGCGGCGACGTCCACGATCACGCGGTCCTCCGGGTCGCCGCCCGCGGCGAGGAACCCGCTGACGCAAAACACCGGGCGCAGCCGCTTGCCACCGGCGCGGACCAGATCGGCGATCGCGTCCACAGGGACGGCGGCCCGCTCGTCGACGGCCGACCAGCGCGCCCGCTCGTAGGACAGGAATTCGTTCAGGCGCTGCTCTACGGCCTCGACGAGGTGGAGTCTGGCGGCCCGCGGCGCTGAGGTAACAGACTTGGCCATGGTCACTTCTCCGAAACGGGTTGGGTGAGCCGGGCCGGCGGAGTGAATACCACGTCCTCTTCCACGGTCGTGGTGGTTCGGACGTCGGCGTATCCGAGCTCGGCGAGGCGGTCGAGCAATTGCTCCACGAGGATTTCGGGTGCGCTGGCGCCGGAGCTGACCCCGACGGTGGAGACGCCGGCGAGCCAGGTCTCGTCCAGTTCGGTGACATCGGGAACGAGATAGGCGGGCGTCCCGCTGTTTTTCGCGACCTCGACCATGCGAATGGAGTTGCTCGAGTTGCGGGACCCGACGATCAGGATGAGATCCGAGTCGGGCGCGATTTCCTTGACCGCGTTCTGCCGGTTCTGGCTGGCGTAACAAATGTCGCTGCCGGGGGGGCCGCTGAGGTTGTGAAAGCGGCGCCGCAGCACGGCGACAATGTCGCGGGTGTCGTCGATGGACAGGGTCGTCTGGGTGAGGTAGGAGAGCTCGGCGTCCGGCGGCAGGTCCACCCGCTCGGCGTCCTCGACGCTCTCGATGATGATCGTGCGGTCGGGAGCCTCGCCGTAGGTGCCTTCGATCTCTTCGTGGTTGGCGTGCCCGATGAGCAGCAGGGTGCGCCCGGCCTTGGCAAACCGCACCGCCTCTTGGTGCACCTTGGAAACGAGCGGGCAGGTCGCGTCGATCACGTCGAGGTCGCGGCTCTTGGCGCTGGCGCGGACCTCCGGTGAGACCCCGTGCGCCGAGAACACGCATACCGCGCCGTGCGGCACTTCCTTTTCGCTGTCCACGAATATCGCGCCCCGCCGCCGCAGCTGGTCCACCACATAGTGGTTGTGCACGATCTCCTTGCGGACGTACACCGGTGGTCCATATCGCTCGAGCGCAAGCTCGATAATGGCGATTGCTCGGCGGACGCCGGCGCAGAAGCTGCGTGGCTCGGCCAAGACGACCCGTTTTGTGGCTTGCATCAGCGCTCCGGATTCATTTGCTCGTTCGCTATGGATTCGACCATAAGCGAGCCTGGGAGCCTGACCGCTTCCCTTTCAACTCAAGAGCGGCTTGTTAGCACGAAGTAATCATCGGCGTCGACGGCGCATTGTCATATGACACAGCCGAACCTTGCTATGGGTTGGTCACCTCGTTTGCCCCTGCCGGCGGGCGCGACGACTTGTCCGCGCGCGCGCCCGCGCCCGCGCCCGCGCACGGGCGGTGCGGACGGTTCGGCCCGCCCCGCGCGGCCCGCCCCGCGCCGGACACGCCGTCAGCTCCAGGAAAGTGTTCCGCAAAATCGTGCGTGCCGTTCCCATGCAAATTATCTGTGCCTCATCTGTGGCCGCCTTAACGTTCCGCAGAGGTTTTTCTTGGGTGCCTATTGATAGAGTCCGATGCCGGGACCGCTGCACAGAGGGAAACCGAGGGAAATCCGAGATCACCCAGGAAAAGGACCGCCGTGAACGCGTCAAGTCAGCAGGCAGCGGAGCATCGAGGCGTGCCATTCTTCACGCAGGCCACGTCGTTCCAGAACCTTTGGCCGGAGCTCAGCAGGCATGTGCACGAGCTGATGGATCATGGGAAGTACTCGCATGGCCATAAGGTCGCTGAGCTGGAAAAGACAATGGCTCGCTACACCGGGGCTCAGCACGCGCTCGCGGTGAACAACGGCACGGACGCCTTGGTGCTGTTGCTGCGCGCGGCCGGGCTCGAGCCCGGCGACGAGGTGGTGGTGCCGGCCTACACCTTCGTCGCGTCCGCGACCTCCGTGGCGCTGGCGCGCGGGCGGCCGGCCTTCGCTGACATCGACCCGGAGACCTACGCCATCGACCCCGAGTCGGCGGCGGCGGCGATCACGCCGCGGACCAAGGCGATCATGCCGGTCCACCTGTTCTGCCAGCTGGCGGACATGACCGCGATCGCCAAGGTGGCCGCGAGCCACGACCTCCAGGTGCTCGAGGACAGCGCGGAGGGCATCGGCATGCGCTGGGACGGGGTCCACGCTGGCCTGCTGGGCGACGGGGGAGTGCTGTCGTTCTTCCCGACCAAGACCCTGGGCGCGCTCGGCGACGCCGGGATGATCCTCACCAACGACAAGACGATCGGCGAGCGGGCCGGCATCCTGCGCCACCACGGCCGCATGGGACGCACGGTCGACCACTTCGCCGGCATCTCCAACCTGTCGGGGATCTCCGGGACCAACAGCAAGATGGACGACATCCAGGCGTGCATCCTGCTGGCCAAGCTGACCCGGCTGGAGGAGGAGATCGGCCGGCGCGCCGAACTGGCCGCGGCCTACACCGAGCGGCTCGCCGGCCGGCCCGGCATCGTGCGGCTGCCCACGGTGGCGCCGCGCGACGGGGTGACGAACCCGGTCTTTTATGTCTATCTGATCGAGGTGGAACGGCGCGACGAGCTCGTCGCGCACCTCACCGACCGCGGCATCGGCACCGAGGTCTACTACCCCCGGCCGCTGCACCTGCAGCCCTGCTTCGCCGATCTCGGCTACGGCCCCGGCGACTTCCCCAACGCGGAGGCGGCCGCCGAACGGGCCGTCGCGCTGCCCCTATATCCCGATCTCACCGACGAGGACGTCGAGGTGGTCTGCCGCGCCATCGACGACTTCTACTCAGGGAACCGGTCATGACCTGCCTGCCCGGCGATCTTCGACGCTGCGCCCCCCGGTCGCCGGCGCTCCCTACGATGCTCGCTTCGGAGGCCGCCTCATGACAGATACGCTGCCTTTCTTCCCGCCCGACCTGTTCGAGCCCGACCGCGGCGCGCTGCTGGACATCCTGTACGAGGTCGGCACCGATCCCGAACAGAAGTTCATCCTCGGCCGGCGCACCGCCGAGCTGGAGCAGGCGCTGCGGGAGACGACCGGCGCCAAGCACGTCATCGCCTGCGGCAGCGGCACCGGCGGCCTCAACCTGTCGGTGGCCGCGCTCGGCATCGGCCCCGGCGACGAGGTGATCGTGCCGGCGTTTTGCTGTCAGCCCGTGGCCAGCAGCGTCGCCAACGAGGGCGGTACGCCGATCTTCGCCGACATCGACCCTTGGCGCATGGTCATCGACCCGGACGAGGTGGAACGGCTCATCACGCCGCGGACCAAGGCCATCATGCCGGCGCACCTGTTCTCGATCATGGCGGACATGCCGCGGCTCATGGAGATCGGCCGGCGGCACGACATCCCGGTGATAGAGGACGCGGCCGTGGCCCAGGGCGCGGTGCTCGACGGCACGCAGGCCGGCCGCTTCGGCGAGCTGGGGGTCTTGTCGTTCTTCCAGGTCAAGGCGTTCGGCACCGCCGGAGAGGGCGGCATGGTGCTGACGGACGACGACGATCTCGCCACGACCGTACGGATGCTGCGCAACCACGGTCAGGACGGGGTGAACCGGTTCCTGCACCACCGCATCGGCCAGAACAGCCGCTTCGACGAGATCATCGCCGGGTTCCAGCTGCACCGGCTGCCGACCCTCGCCGAGCGGCTCGAACGGCGGGCGCAGATCGCCGACTATTACACGAAACGCTTCGAGCCGCTGCGCGAGCACGGGGTGCTGGCGCCGCCGCCTGGCCGCAACGGCCGTTGCTATTACGTGTACTCCCTGCTGGTTGACCGGCGGGAGGATCTTCGCTCCTATCTCACCGGGCAGGGCATCGGCACCCATATCTACTATCCGGTGCCGCTGCCGCTGCAACCGGCCTTCGCGGCATGGGCCCCCGAGGGGGTGACCTGGCCCCATTCCGAACAGGCCAGCCGGCGGAACCTGGCCATCCCGATCTGGCCGCATCTCACCGACGCGCAGGTCGAATACATCGCCGACACGATCTGCGAGTTCTTCGAATGATAAGCCAATTTTCTGCGCAGTTTTCTGCCGGGTGCGTAGCAAGGCCTTGCGTCGGCTCGGACATCGCAGAACCGGCTTCCTAGCCTGCTCTTTACGTGCGCGGAAAACGTACGGAATCGCATAAGGAAGGGGGCGTCCCCGGATGACCGTCCAGGACGGCGCCAAGCAAGCGCAGGGGTACGTCTTCAATCCCACGTGGGATCTGGAGACCGAGCGTCTCATCACCAACGAGGCGATCTGGGATCCGGGGACCATCGAGCGCTTCGAGCGGCTCGGCGTGGACCGGGGCTGGGCCTGCCTCGAGGTGGGCGCCGGCGCCGGCGGGGCGGCCGAATGGCTGCTCGAACGGGTCGGCTCCACCGGCAGGGTGGTGGCCGCCGACCTGGAGGTCGGCCGGCTGGACCGGCTGGCCGAACGAGGCGTCGAGGTACTTCGCAACGACCTGCGTACCGAGGAGCTACCGGCCGAATCCTTCGACCTGGTGCACGCGCGCATGCTCATCCAGCACCTGCAGGACAGGGAGGCGGCGGTGGCCAGGTTGATCCGGGCGCTGCGGCCGGGCGGCTGGCTGTTCGTTGAGGACACCGACTCGCTGCCGCTGTTCCGCAGCTACCGCTCGGAGCGTTTCCTGACCGACATCAAAGAGGCCGGGTACGGGCTCATGCGCCAGGCGGGACACGAACCGCGCGGTGGCCACTTCGACCTGGAGATCGCGCTGAACAGCGAGCTCACCGAGGTGTCCGCCGAGGGCCGGGTGGTCATGGTGCACGGCGGCTCCGAACAGGCCCGCCACTACCAGCTGTGGCTGGAGTTCATGCGCCCGAAGATCGTCGCCGCTGGGCTGTTGTCCGACGCGCGCATCGACGAGGCCATCGCCGAGATGGGCGACCCCGCCAACCGATGGCTGAGCCAGGTCCTGATCTCCACCTTCGGGCGCAAGCCGCCCGCGACCGACACCGGAGGGAACCGATGAAGGCCAAGCAGGGCAGGCGGCCCAAGAACATCGGCCTGATCTTCGATCATCACGCGCTGGCCGAGCGCCCGGTGTTCCACCTGGACCGGCCGTTCGACATCGCCCCGCACGGTGGCACCCGCTACACCGTGGCGGGTCTGGCGGAGCTCGTCGCCCGCGCGTCCGGGGCGCTGCACGCCGCCGGGCTGCGCAAGGGCGACCACCTGGCGATCATCAAGGACAACCACTGGGACACCGTGCTGCTTGCCGCGGCGGCCGCCAGGATCGGCGCGGTCGGGGCCATGATCTCCTCGACGGTCCCGCCGGACCACCTGCGCACCATGATGGAACGGCTGCGCCCCCGGGTGCTGGTGGCCGGTCCCGCCACCCTGGCCGCCGCGGAGGCGGCCGGAATCGCACTGGTCGACCCTGACGTGTCCGTCCTCGTGGCCGAGCCGGGCACCGGCCCGGGGACGGGCGCCGGCGCGAAAACCGGCACCGGCAACGCCGCGTCGGGCAACGGCGCGTCGGGCAACGGCGCGTCGGGCAACGGCGTCGCCTCGGGCAAGGACGCCGCGGCGGCCACGGCCGCCGGCCGGCAGATCTTCGAGGATCTGCTTGACGCGCCGGTCCCGCCGGCCGACCCGTGCGGTGACGACGAGCCGATGATCGCCACCCACACCTCGGGCACCACCGGGGTGCCCAAGCTGGTCGTGCACTCGCCCAACACTCTGCTCGGCGTGCTGGCCAAGCTGGAGACGCTGCCGCTGCCGCGGCTGTCGATCCGCAAGGACGACACCGTCGCCTCGTGCATCTCCTTCGTCCACGGGCGTGCGATCACCTGGACCGCGGCTCAGCTGGCCCGGCCGCCGGAGAAGGTGGTCATCCTGTCCGGGTCCGAGCCCGACACGGTGACCGAGATGCTCACCGCCCATGTGCCGACCACGCTCGAGGCCTGCCCCAACATCTTCCAGCGGTGGGAGGGACTCCCGGCCAGCCATCCAGACCTGTTCGCGCGGATCAGGACGTACTTCAACACCTTCGACGCGATTCACCCCCGTACGGTGCGTACGTTCCTCAACGCCTCCAAACGGCGTGGCCCGCTGTGGGTCCAGGTCTGGGGGCAAAGCGAGGTCGGCCCGGTGAGCCCGGGCATCTACTCCCGCCGCCGCCTCAACCGCGCGATCGGCGCGGACTCCTCGGTCACCAGCGACAACGGGCGGCCGTTCCCGTTCCTCACCCGCATCAAGGTGGTCGACCCCGACACCCGCCGCCCGCTGCGGCGCGGCAAGATCGGCATGGTCCTGGTCAAGACCCACGGTCGCTGCCTGACCTATCTGGGCGAGGACGAACGGCACACCGAGAAGATCTGGGATGGCTGGTGGAACACCGGCGACCTCGGCGTGCACACCCTGACCGGCGCCATCCGCATCATCGACCGCGAGGTCGACCTGATCCCCGGCGTGAGCGGCATCGAGCTGGAAAGCCTGCTGCTCGAGCGGCTACCCGAGACCACCGAGGTCATCGTGCTCGGCGTGCCGGGCCGGCCGCCGGTGCCGGTGCTCAGCACCTCCGACGGCCTGCTCGACCCGGCCCGGTGGCAGGACGCCGTGACCGGGCTGCCCGAGCTGGCCGATCCGATCGTCATCGACTGGGACGAGTTCCCGCGCACCGGTACATGGAAGGTGCGCCGATACGAGCTGCGCGAACGCGTGCTCGGCACGTCCAAGACGTATGGAAGTGGGCAATGGACTTAACGCATTCCACGAATGACCGGAGCGGCCCGGCCGGCGAAACGCAAACGGCGACGACGTCGCGCCTCCGTCGGCCGCGCCGCGTCTCAACACCGGCGTTAGGCCGGCGCGGTTTAACGCCTTACGTGTGGTTGAGCAATGTCTGCCGGGGGGTCGGCGGGCGATCAAGTAGGAATCTGGCTGATCGAATCTCAGTGGGGAGAGGGGAAGAAGAATGGGCTTCGAAGGTAAGGTCGCCTTCGTTACCGGTGGCGGTTCCGGGATAGGCGCGGAATGCGTGCGCCGATTCGCCGACCTGGGGGCGTACGTCGTCGCTGCCGACATCAACGCCGAAAACGTCGCCAAGGTCGCCGCGGACGCCGGCGACAACGTGCGCGGCGTCCAGATGGACGTCACCGACCCCGACGCGGTGGCCGCGACGATCGCGGACATCACCGCCACCGAGGGCGCGCTGCACGTGGCGGTCAACAACGCCGGCATCACCGGCGAACTCGCCCCGACGCACGAGCTGTCCATCGAGGCGTTCCGGCGGGCCATCGACATCAACCTGGCCGGGGTCTTCCACGGGATGCGCGCCGAGATTCCGGCGATCATCAATTCCGGCGGCGGCGTCATCGTCAACACCGCCTCGGTGGCGGCGGCGAGCGGGTACCCCTACGCGGCCGCCTACTGCGCGAGCAAGCACGGCGTGCTCGGCCTCACCCGCGCGGCCGGCGTGGAGTACGCCCAGGCCGGGGTCCGCGTGGTGGCCGTCGGCCCGGGCGCCATCGACACCCCGATGACGCGGGCCGCGCCGCCCGAGGTCGCCAAGGCGGCCATCGAGATGGCGCCGGCCAAGCGTCCCGGACGGCCCGAGGAGGTGGCCGCCGCGATCTGCTTCCTCGCCTCGCCCGAGGCCTCCTTCATTACCGGCAGCTATCACGCGGTGGACGGCGGCTATCTGGCGCAGTAGCCATAGTCGGCCTGACGCAGTAAGCAGAATCGGCCGGCTGCCTTGCCCGCCTCGATTGGAACCGCGCGAATACCTGCTCAACCCCCGCTCACCTGCGACAACGGACAACGGAGCAGTCATGGCCTGTGCTCGGCTTGAAATTCAATTAACACAGATCTGACATTCGGCTTGACCGGCTCTTCACTTGTCCGAACAGTCGATGAGATTCACTGGAAAACACGGGTGGTTGGCGGAAGTTTTCGCCATCCGCCAATTCCAATCGGAGGAACTGAAATGTTGGCAAGGCTGACCGGCCTGGCACTGCGCAGGCCGAGAGCCGTTCTGCTGGTAGTGCTGCTCCTGGTCATGGGCGCGGGAACGCTGTCCATGGGGCTGCAGGACCGGGTGACCGCAGGCGGCTACGAAGATGAGGGCTCGGAGTCTGCCAAGACGACGGGCGTGGTCGAGCAGACCTTCAATCAACGCGAGACCAACCTCGTGTTGGTCGTCTCAGATGGCCGCGGCGTGGACAATCCACAGGTCGCCACCGCCGCGGAGAGCCTGCGCCAACGGCTGGCCCAGGAACAAGGCGTCTCGAACGTGGCCTCCTACTGGTCGCTGGGCAGGCCCGCCGCCCTGCGCGGCGAGGGCGGTGGCTCGGCCCTCGTGATCGGGCACATCGCCGGTGACTTCGACGAACGGATCGACCGGGCCGAGGCGCTCAGGCCGAAGTACACCGGCACCGTCGACGGCCTCAACGTCACCATGGGCGGCACGGCGTTGATGTGGCAGGAGAACATCAAGCAGTCGCAGGAGGACGTCGCCAAGGCCGAAAGCCTGGTCTTCCCGCTCACCATGCTGGTGCTGGTGCTGATCTTCGGCAGCCTGGTGGCCGCCCTGCTCCCGCTGGCGGTGGCCTTCGTGGCCCTGTTGGTGGGCATGGCGGTGATGTGGGGGCTGACGTTCGCCACCGAGACATCGAACGTCGTCGTCAACATCACCACGTTCTTGAGCCTGGGGCTGGCGATCGACTACAGCCTGCTGATCGTCTACCGCTACCGCGAAGAGCTACGCAAGGGATCCGACATCCCGACCGCGATCACGGGCGCCATGCGCACCGCGGGCCGGACCGTCGTGTTCTCGTCGGTGACGATGGCGATCGCCTTCACCGCCCTGCTGGTCTTCCCGCACCCGTTCCTCCGCTCCATCGGCTGGTCGTGCATGGCCACCGCGCTGATCGCGGCGGCGGGCGCGCTGCTCGTGGTGCCCGCGATGCTGGCCTGGCTCGGCCCGCGCGTGGAGAAGGGCCGGATCCTGCGGCGCAAGCAGCACCCCGGCGCCGCCGCCGAGAGCGGTTTTTGGCACCGCATGGTCACCTTCGTGATGCGGCACCCGGTTGTGGCGTCGCTCGGCGTGCTCGTCGGCGTGGTGCTGGTCGGCTCGCCAGCGCTCGGCATGAACCTGCGGCTGCCGGACGAGCAGATGCTGCCCCAGTCCGCGCAGTCGGCGCAGGTGGCGCAGACCGTGCGCGCCGACTTCAACACCCGCGAGCTGGACACCATCCAGGTCGTGGCGCAAAACATCGGCAACCCGCAGAGCCGGTCGTCGGACATCGCCGGCTACGCGGCGCGGCTGTCGTCCATGCCGGACGTGGCCCGTGTCGACGCCCTGTCCGGCAGCTACGCCGATGGCCGTCAGGTGGCCCCGCCCGGGCCGAACTCCGCGCGCTTCGCCGCGTCCGACGCGACGTACCTGCAGGTGGTGCCGGCGGTGGACGGCTACTCCGAGGCCGCCAAGGGCCTCGTGGACGACATCCGCTCCGGCCCGGCCCCGTTCGACGTGACCGTCGGCGGCATCCCGGCCGACAACGCCGACACCTTCAAGACCCTCTACGATCGGATGCCGCTGGCCCTGGGCATCTTGGCCGTGGGCATGTTCGTGCTGCTGTTCCTGCTGACCGGCAGCGTGGTGCTCCCGATCGTGGCGATGGTGCTGAGCGGGCTGAGCATGAGCGCGACGTTCGGCGCCGTGGTGTACATCTTCCAGGACGGCCACCTGAGGTGGTTGGTCGGTGACTTCATCACCACCGGGGCTGTCATCTGGATGATCCCGGTGATGATCTTCGGAATCGCGTTCGGGCTGGCCATGGACTACCAGGTCTTCATGCTCTCCCGGATCAAGGAGGAGTGGGACCGTACCAAGGACAACACCCAGGCCGTGGCCGTCGGTCTCGAGCGCACCGGCCGGGTCATCACCTACGCGGCGATCCTGATCTCCACGGTCTTCGTGGTCTGGGTCACCTCCGGGCTGAACTACATGAAGGCGTTCGCGATCGGCATCCCGCTGGCGATCCTGGTGGACGCCACCGTCATCCGCGGGCTGCTGCTGCCGGCCGTCATGAAGATGCTCGGCCGCGGCTCGTGGTGGGCGCCCAAGCCGCTGCGTGCGGTG
>OBLR010000082.1_pt1 | contig 16540 bp, 16 predicted proteins | sample 1519891 | NCBI WGS metagenome assembly OBLR01 (sample SAMEA3113583, study PRJEB22503) | soil metagenome | reverse complement strand
TCCTATTGCAATCGGCTTTTGCTTGGCGTGAGGATCTATTCTTCGGTACAAAAGCTGTTCAAGCGCTTCAGGGTTAATTCGCTCAAGCGCAGCGGTCTTACTTATAAGACCCTCCCTGTAAAGGTCGACAGAGGTCTTGACTGATGCAACTGCATTCATCTTAGCTGCCCTAGTCTGGAGGATATAAAGCCTGCTTCTTTCTACTGTAAATTCAACATCTTGCGGTTCCTTAAAGTGGTTCTCAAGCTTTTGAGTCACCTCGAGCAGCTGTCTATACACATCCGGCATTTCACTGACAAGCATATCGATGTGGTTCGGTGTCGCTTTGCCCGAAACTACGTCCTCGCCCTGAGCATTTACAAGATAATCGCCGTATAGTCGTTTTTCACCTGTCTCGGGGTCACGGGTAAATACTACGCCTGTGCAGCTATCAGAGCCCATATTTCCAAATACCATTGCAACTACTGTCACGGCTGTACCCCTGGCCATGTCTGGTGTGATGTTGTACTGCTTTCTGTATTCCACTGCCCGCTTGCCCATCCATGATCTAAACACTGCATCTATGGCAAGCTCTAACTGCTTGTACGGATCTGCTGGAAATTTCTTGCCAGCCTCCTCAAATAGGGATTTGGATGAGTTTACAATAGTCTCAAGTACCACTGGATCAGAAAGATCTTTGCCCGCCGCCATGCTGTCTGATTTGCGAGCGTCTACACCTACAATAATTTTGCCAAGCATCTGCATTAACCTCCAGTAAGTGTCCCATGCAAATTCTGGCTTGCCACTTTGTTTCGCAAGCCCCTCAACTGTCTCGTCATTGAGGCCAAGGTTAAGAAGTGTATCCATCATACCCGGCATCGAGACCGGTGCACCAGAGCGAACCGATACCAAGAGCGGATTTTCACGGTCGCCAAACCTCTTTCCGGTCACTATTTCTAGGCGTCTTATGGATTTGCGAACTTCATCCATTAAACCATCTGGAAGGCGCCTACCACCTTCGTAAAATTTCTCACAAATTTCAGTAGTGATTATGAAACCAGGCGGAACTGGGAGGCCGAGCCTTGTCATCTCAGCAAGGCCTGCGCCTTTTCCCCCAAGCAACATCTTATTTCCCCCATCCGCCTCATCGAAGAAGTATATTGGTTTGACGATGTGCGGGGCTCTGCCAAAGCTGCTCTCTTCAGACATTACTAGATGGAATGATCTTTCCCATACGGCCTTAAAATGTTGTGTATATATTAACAGGCAAACCTAATTCGCGACTGTCCTCAATCAGCTCCGTGTCATAGGTCAGTCATTGTTATTCTTATTCTTCTTCTTCCTGTAAGGAATGTGTATGGCTTCATCATCGATATCTCTTGCAGCTTCTACCAAAGATTCGGGAAGTGTCGGGTGAGCATGAATCGTATCAGATATGTCTTGGCTTTTCATCTTAAGCCGAACCGCGAGCGCAACTTCTCCTATCATCTCGCCTGCGTGGGGTGCGATAATTAGGGCTCCTACAATTATTCCATCTTTTTCAAAAACCTTGAAAATTCCCTTTGTATCTCCAAGACAATTTGCCTTTGCACTTGCGGCCAGTGGAAATTCTCCAACCTTTCCTTCGAGCTTGCCCACAAAAGCGACCTCTGGATATGTAAAGACACAGACCGGTATAGTTCCGTAATCGATCTCGCCTCTTTTTCCCATTATGTTCTGTGCAGCAACCTCTCCTTGCTTTGATGCGACATGAGCAAGTTCGAAGATACCGGTTACATCTCCTACTGCAAAAATATTTGGAATCGTGGTGCGCATCTCTTGATTCACAGGTATCCCTCTTTGGTCAAATTTTACATCACACTCCTTCAATTCAGTGGCGTTTATGGATGGTCTGCGTCCTATGCATGCTAACACCTTATCCGCCTCAATGGACTGCCCGCTACTCACCACCACTGCGCCATTATCCAAGATCTCTTCGACAGCTGTGCCTGTCATTACATTGATTCCATCTAAGCGCATGTACTTTTCAACGGTCTTTCCTATCTCTTCACTTTGAAGAGGCATCAGGTGCTCCTGCGCTTCAATCAATGACACTTTGCATCCAAACGAGTTAAAGATCGCAGAAAATTCGCACCCGCTGTAGCCACCGCCTATAATGACGATGGACTTGGGCAATTCTTCAAGTTCAAAAATTGTGTCTGTTGAAAGTATTCTATTTCCGAATGTCAAGTTGGGCAAGCAGAGAGGGTAGCTTCCTGTAGCGATAACAATGTTTTTGGTTTCCAAAATCTCGTGATTTACAATTATTTTATTTTGAGAGATCAGATGAGCTTCACCATGCAAAATATCGATGTTATTACTCTCCAGGAGAGTATTGATGCCCGATGCAAGCCTGCTAACTGTGCTTGCCATTTTTGACCTTACAGTTGTATAATTCAATTCGATATTTGCCTTCAAACCGTCCTTTCTTGCTGCAGCAGATCTTCTTATGATATCTCCTATCGAGTGCAGATATTTCGTTGGAATACATCCTCTTTGTGTGCATGTACCACCAAGCCCATTTTTTTCAATAATACAGACTTTGCCACCGAGCTGCGCTGCCCTAATAGCACACGTGTATCCGCCTGGTCCCGCACCTATTATTATAGCATCATACATATAGACAGGAATTTGTGGCAGTTGGCAATAATAAAATTGCCTATCTTCTAAGATTCCACTCTTTGCTGCTGTATTTTTGTTCTGCCAGCCATCTGGCACGAACGATCTCTTTTGTAGTCAGGGCATCAGTTATGAGCTTGGATTCAAATTTTGCAGCAAAACTGGTTTTGAGAGATGTTGCCATGTCATCAAATGTTGTCCGTGCCAGGCTGGTCACCCTTTCCTTTGCGTCTTTGATTATCTTGTCTCTGAGTTTTTCAGAAGGAACTTTTAGTACAGAAAACATTTTGTTTACATCGACACCTAACAGTATAGTGCCGTGTTGAAGCAATACTCCATTTCTTCTCGTCTGTGCATTACCCGAGACTTTTTTGCCCGCTATGACTATGTCGTTGAGTGGGACAAAATTTGCATCAAATCCCAACCTGTTTATGGACATCACAATGGCGTCGCAAATCCACCTATATGATTCCATAATGTTTTTGGGATATTCTCTTGATATGAAGGAGTAGGTTAACTCACATTCATGCAGCACGGCCCCGCCTCCCGTCAATCTCCTCACAACATCAACTCCAATTTCTCTACATTTTGCGAAATTGACTTCCTCATTCATGCTCTGAAAGTATCCGATTGAGACAGCTGCTGGAAGCCACCCGTAGATTCTGAGAATCGGCACCTCACCTACGGTTTCCATCAAAGCCTCGTCAACTGCCATATTAGTCACTGCAGGGTTAAATCCAGTCTCCAGTGTCCTTATCTTGTCATATTTTATTGTGCTGCTCATTACGTCTTGCAACCAACTATCGCTTCTGCCAGAGATGTAGAGTTAAACCCATAAACCTCGATGTCCTCCAGACAATTATCAATTTCTTGCTTGAGCGTTTCTCTTTCTAGTTTCTTGCCAACTAGATTCGCTTCAAGAATTTCTAAAGCTTCTTCTGGGTAAAGGAAAAAGTCTCCGGAGATAGTGATGCGGCTGATGGTATTTTCTATTTCATCATATTCTAGCATTATCCTAACAAGTTTCTCAGATTTGTATATGTTATGAGCTCTTCTCATTCGTAGCCACTTTGGTCTGTATTTGAGAAGGCCGCCACCTCAGATTTGGTCGCCGTGCTGCTGCAACTTCATCTAGCCTGCCAACAGGTGTCGACAGAGGTGATTGCTTGACAATTTCTGGATGTTCTTTCATTTCACTTGCTATCTTTTTTAGTGCTAGTGCAAATCTATCTAATGTTTCTTTGCTCTCAGTCTCGGTAGGCTCTATCATTAAAGCTTCGGGGACTATTAGAGGAAAGTAAATCGTTGGTGGATGGAAACCATAGTCCATGAGCCTTTTTGCTATATTCAGAGCGCTCTTTTCACCGAATCTCTTAGTAGACAGAACAAACTCATGAGCGCAGCGGCGGTCGTATGCAAGGTCAAAATTGTCTCTTAGAAGGCTTTGAAGGTAATTGGCGTTCAATATAGCATGCTCTGATACTTTCCTTATTCTCGTGCCCCAAGAATGGATGTATGAATATGCCCTGACATGCATTCCGAAATTTCCATAAAAGGATCGAACCCTTCCAACTGATTTTTTACGGGCATAGTCAAGAGAATATCTGTTGTCCAACTGGACTACTTGCGGTATAGGCAAATAATCTGTAAGAAATGATTTCACTCCCACTACCCCTGCCCCGGGGCCGCCTCCACCATGCGGCGTTGAAAATGTCTTGTGCAGATTAAGATGAAGAATATCAAAACCTTGATCGCCTGGCCGTGTGATTCCTAAGAGAGCATTCATGTTTGCACCGTCGCAGTACATCAAAGTCCCATTCTTATGCGCAAGGTCCGCGATCTCGGCGGTGTTCTCATCGAAAAGTCCCAGGGTATTGGGGTTAGTCAACATAACGATTGCTACTTCCGGACTAAGTGACTCTTTGAATTTCCCTATGTCCATGTTTCCGCGTGAATCAGAAGGGATTGTGATTGTCTTGAGCTTGCACATTGAAGCTGTAGCAGGATTCGTGCCGTGGGCTGAATCTGGTATTATGGCTTTTGTCCTTTTTTCTCCGTTGTCTTTAAAGTAAGCTTTTGTCATTATAATTCCCAAGAGTTCACCCTGCGCCCCAGCTGCTGGCTGCAGAGAAAAATCATCCATCCCGGTGATACTTTTCAGATACTCCTTTAGCTCCCACATCAATTTCAGTGACCCTTGAGCGGACTCCACTGGAGATAGAGGATGGAGGTTGTTGAAGCCTTCGGCCCTTGCAGCATCTTCATTAACTTTTGGATTGTATTTCATCGTGCATGAACCAAGAGGGTAAAACCCGATATCAACACCGAAATTCATCCTCGACAGGTTTGTGTAATGTCTAACAACATCTATTTCGTTTAGATCAGGGATCGGCAGCCCCTCCTTTCTGACAACATCTATTGGCAACTCAATATAGACATCTTGTTCTTCTTCTTCTTGAATGTGCCCTGTATTTTTCTCCTCTTCATATTCAAAAATTGTTTTCATTGCTTCTTCATTCTCCATTTACGGCAGAAATGAAATCCTCAATATCTTGGATAGAATTCATCTCAGTACAGCAGATCAATAGATTATCTTCACCTAAATTAACCCCTCCAAGTATTCCATTTTTGAGTAGTCTTGACTCAATGGCATTTGCAGACTCTGGAGCCTTTACTATAAATTCATTGTAGAAAGATTTGGTATTCAGATTTCTAAAGCCGATCCTTGCTAATTTTTCATTCAGCAGATGCGCTCTAGCATAAGAGAGTTTTGCAACTCTTGTCAAACCGCTCCTACCCATCAGCGAGAGATATATAGTTGCGGCAAGAGCCATTAGAGCCTGGTTGGTTGTTATATTGCTTGTTGCTCTTTCCCTTCTGATATGTTGTTCTCGCGCCTGAAAAGTGAGTACAAAGCCCCTGTTGCCTCTCAAATCTGTGGTCATGCCACAGATCCTACCCGGAAGTTTCTTTAACAAGAAATCTTTGACAGCTAGAAATCCCAGATAAGGTCCACCGAAGCTCAATGGTATACCAAATGACTGTCCTTCTCCCGCCACAATATCTGCTCCATAATTTCCCGGAGGCTCAAGGATTGCAAGTGAAGTTGGTTCTACAATACAAGTGGTAAAGAGGGCACCTATTCTATGCGCTTGATCTGCCAAATAATGCAGGTTTTCTATATTACCGTAGAAATCAGGATTCTGGGCTATTATACAAGCGGTATTGTCATCTATCTTGTCCGTGAGTGTAAGTTCAGCTGCATCGCAGTAAGTCTGTAATACCTCCAGATACTGAGGATGTAGTCCTTCCTTTACGAAAATACGGGTCCGTCCGGTATAAGAGCATGAAAGCAAAGCTGCCTCAGACAAAGCAGAGGCACCTTCGTATAATGACGCATTTGCAACATCCATCCCTGTAAGAAGGCACATGAAGGATTGAAATTCATATATGGCCTGCAAGGTCCCCTGGCTCATTTCTGCTTGATATGGGGTGTATCCTGTAAAGAGATCCCCTCTTGCTAGTAGGTGGCCCACAGCTGACGGGATATAATGATTGTAAGCCCCTGCTCCGACAAAATATCGCAATAACTTGTTTGTATGGGCAAGACCTTTCATATGCTGTATTAGTTCAAGCTCGCTCTTTGGCTGAGCCAGATTTAGTTTATCTGTGAAAGGAGGACTCAACTCTTTGACTAGGTCATTTATGGAACCTACTCCGATCAACTTTAGCATTTCTTGTATGTCTTTTTCCGTTGCAGGTATGTAATCCATCGATTTCTGTTGCTCTTATTTTATTTCGCCAATATATCTGTCATACTTTTCCTTTGTCATGAGATTTTCAAACTCTTCAGTGTTTGATGGTTTGATCCTTGCGATCCATCCCGAGTCGTATGGAGATTGGTTTATCAGTTCAGGTTTTTCAATAAGCTCTTCATTGACCGCTACGATCTCCCCGCTGATAGGTGTGTAAATGTCAGAAGAAGCTTTTACCGAATCGACTATGGCAATAGTCTGCCCTTGTCTGAAGATGCCTCCAGCTTTTGGCAATTCTATTGAAACTATATCACCGAGTTGTTCTTGAGCAAAATCAGAAATTCCAACTATTGCCAATTCTTTCTCCTCCTCCTCCTCTTTTTCTATCCTGATCCACTCATGTTCTTTTGTAAATTTTAGCTCTGACACAATTCGTTTCTTTGGGCAAACATAAAACATAAAACCTTATCTTTTTTTAGCTATGGAACATTCCAATTATCTTGCATAGATGCAAGGATGATCATGGTGGTGGCATGCTTTGTTTTCGTCTGTAGAACCTTGTGCTCGATATTTTAGCCTCATAGCGCTTGTCTCCAATGCCAATCTGAATTGGTTGACTCGGCAAGGTTTCGACTGGTACAAAGCAAAATCCAATAGACTTTCTAAGTGTCGGCGAATAACTTCCGCTTGTCACAAATCCCACTTCCGTACCATCAATGAAAACTTTGTTGCCGTGCCTTGCTATTCTCTTTTCCAGAACTTCAAAACCAACAAGCTTTCTTGATGGTTGACTATTGCTCAACGCTTTTTTTCCTATGAAATCTTGCTTCTTCTCAAACCTGATCGTCCATTTTAACGGAACTTCTAAGGGGGTGGTGTTTTCATCCATGTCATTTCCATAAAGCATTAGACCAGCTTCAAGCCGTAACGTGTCTCGTGCACCCAATCCAGTGGGCTTGATTCCAAATGTTTCAGAATACTGCATCAACTTGTGCCATACTTCTATCTTTGAAGAATCAAAGAATATCTCAAATCCATCTTCTCCTGTATAACCGGTCCTCGAGAGCATGCATTCTATTCCCCCAATATTTACATCGATAACGTGAAATGGTTTAATAGACTGCAGGTCAGTTTCTACCAATTTCTGTAACACATCAGATGCGCGCGGACCCTGTATTGCTAGCAGACCAGTTCTATCACTTACGTCCTCGACTTGCGCTAATCTTGAATGTTTCCAGATCCAGTCAAAGTCTTTGTATCTATTTGATGCATTAACTACTACAATAAAACGTTCGCGTGTAAGCCTGTAAACAATTATGTCGTCGATTATGCCACCATTTTCGCAGCACATAGGAGAATACATTGCTTGATGATCGCTCATCTTTTCAAGGTCGTTTGTTACCAGCTCCTGAAGGCAGAAAATAGAGTGATGACCTCTAACTTCGAAGCGGCCCATATGCGAGACATCAAATAACCCTACATTTGTCCTTACATTGACATGTTCGTCCACGATCCCGGAGTACTGAAGTGGCATCTCCCATCCATGAAAATTCACAATTTTTGCACCAAGCGACTTATGAATGTCATAGAAAGGGGTTCGCACAGGCGATCTAAGATGAATCCTTATTATTGAGTATAACGTTCTGATTAAAAGACTAACAAAAGAAGTGAACTAAAGGATTATGGCAGGACTTGAAAAAAAGCCTGAATGGCTTCGCATTCGATTGCCTTCTGGGCAAAACTATGTAAACATAAGGCAGACCATCGCTTCGCTCGGCTTACACACGGTTTGCGAAGAAGCACGATGCCCCAACATAGGCGAGTGCTGGGGAGGAGGGACAGCCACGATTATGATCATGGGAGACACGTGCACAAGAGGCTGTAGGTTCTGTTCAGTAACCAGTGGCAGACCATTGTTTCTTGACCCATACGAACCCCACAAAGTTGCTAAAGCGATCAAAAAGTGGGGGTTGAGATATGTTGTGCTTACATCGGTATGCAGAGACGATTTGCCTGACGGAGGGGCGAATCATATGGCAAAAACAATAAAGTCAGTTAAGGTGCAGTGTCCGAAAACAATAGTTGAACCTCTTATCCCTGATTTCCAAGGCAATCGTCATGCTCTGGGGAAGATAATAGAGGCAGGTCCTGAGGTTATAAGCCATAATATCGAAACCATAGCCCGACTCTCGCCCTTGGTTAGAGATCCACGAGCCACCTATCAGCAGTCCTTGAGTGTCCTAGAAATGATAAAAGAGATTGATTGCAAGATCTATACAAAGTCGTCTATAATGCTTGGACTAGGAGAAACCGAAGAGGAAGTTATGCAGGCAGCCAAGGACTTAAGGGCTGTAGGAGTAGACATAGTTTCCATGGGCCAGTATTTGCAACCTACCAGCAGACATCTTCCAGTCAAAGAGTACATTTCCCCAGAAAAATTTGACTCATATAAGAAAAGGATTGAAAAGTTGGGATTTGCCTATACTGTCGCCGGTCCGTTCATCAGAAGCTCGTACAAAGCAGGAGAATTGTTCATCAAAAACATGATTAATAGACGACAGTAGCATCGGCGGCATCAACAATTACAGAAATTAGATCTTATCATTACAAGATAGAAAACAGGCATAAGACTACCGCGCATTACCGCTTCATGCCGGATGCAAGCTCTGTTATCGTTTTGTCCCAGGAAGTGGCCTTGATCACCCCACTCGCAACGAGTATTCCCTGAGAGCCAAGCTCTATTGCCTTAGAGACATCCTCCTTGTCTGATATCCCTGCTCCACAGATGATTCTTGAGCGTGATCCTGCTCCTTCTATCGACTTGGTTATTACCGTAGGATTTTCCTTTGAGACGGCTTTTCCGCTGCCGATTAACTCGGGCGGCTCTATGGCGATAAAATCTGGTTCAAAGGTTGATATCTCGACTACTTCCTGCGGTTCTTGTGCACAGACGATTGATACCATTCCAAGCCTTCTTAGCCGTTTTACCAGGCTTGCAATTGAGTTCATTTCTATTCGATGCTCGCTGTGATTTATCAGTGATCCTATTGCACCATACGACTTCGCAATCTCGGGTACCGTAAAGCCAGTACTTGGACCCATTTTTTCGTCATCAACATGCTGACAAATTACTGGTATCTCTACCTCCTTTGCAATCAGAGCCAGCACAGGGTGGGGCGGAGCAAGTATTATTTCTACCTGTATCTCCTCTGCAACTTTACGTGCTGTTTCACCTAATCTGATTGCTCCATCTGCAGAAATCTCTTCATAATTTTTGAAATTGATAATTAGAGGATTTTTCAACGTTTACTACTGCCAGCTTTGGTCTGCTTTGTAGCAGCAGCCTTTGTAGCTGCGGCCTTGCTCTTACCATTCATTATCTCCTCCAGATCTCTGAATTTGCTCTGCAGCTTTGACATTCTAGCTTCGTAGCCTTTGTTGTATTCTAATTCGTCTGGAACAAGCGTGGCTGGATGGATAAAGCCTTGGTTTCGCATTATCATGGCTCGCTCAGCTGCCCTCATCCTCTGTAAATCCCAGTCGGCGGTCCCAAACCCATCGTGTGGGCCTGTCAGCTTCCCATTGCGCATGCTAAAAAGCAGGCACGATACGATCGGGATAGAATAATTAAGTGATGCAGCAGAGTTGAGTTTGACTGGCATCAATGGCATATGGTGGCTTCCTCTTGTATTGCCGGCTACAAAATGAGGTTCATTGAATGAGCTGCCAGCTTCTTCTGTGGCTGGAAAATTCTTTTGGGTCCTAACTATCGCTATTGGGTCGTCTTTGCCGACGTAAGTACCAGCAATGTTGTGAAGCCTGTCAGTAGATGCTGATACGATCTGATCATTACCGTCCCCTGACATGACGGAATGGACAACATATCGACCTGGATACATTAGTGATGCTTCAAGCTCCGCTTTGTCTTCCCACAATTTCAACTCGGCGACCTTGCCACTCATAACGTCCATTATTCTAAAAATCACGCCTTCTGCAAGCCGTTCATTGATAAGAAGCCCCGTGTTGCTGCCAGCATCTACAAACATACGCCACAGCGGTAGGTTGAACGCACCTGGCTCCGTTTTGTCTGCTGCAAATATACAAAATACTTCACTCGGACGCTCCTCCATTTCGATTTCTGCGACGCCTGGTCCCAACCCTTTAATGTTGCCAGAGAATGCGTCCTTGAGAAGGTCTTGTCCTGCCCCGTATAGTCCCTGATCTTTTGCCAGTTTTGTTCCTTCTGTGAAGGCGTCCCAAGCAAGCTTGTGGATTTTGTCATCCTCCACACCTCTACTATGAGTCATCACTATGTGTATGTCATCACCTGTATAACCTACGTACTGATCAATTAGAAGCCCCTTTGCATTTTTGACCACAAAGTTCCTAACCGTATCTAAAAGTTCTATGCTTGGACAAGTGTGGCCGCCTATCCCGCCGATATCGGCCTTGATAGCACTAATTGTAACTCGCATAATGAACAAAGTCGTGACTTATCGTTTAAAAACCCTTCCGATAGGTTACAAATTACAGCTCAACTGAAAACTCCAAGAATTTGTTGACGGCTGTACGCACAAATTTCATACATCACAGGCGAAATACAAATAAAGCCCATGGGGCGTTCCTGCTCTATGAGCGCTAGCAAAAAGCCACACATGAACCTGGTTGTTACAGGTCACGTCGATAATGGTAAATCAACTACTGTAGGTCATTTATTGGTTGATCTGGGTGCCATTGACCAGAGAACCATCGAGCAATATGCAAAAGAATCTGAAGCAACGGGCAAAGGTGATACCTTCAAGTATGCATGGGTTCTAGATAGCATCAAAGACGAACGCGAAAGAGGTATTACCATCGATCTCGCTTTCCAAAAGTTTGAAACATCCAAATATTTCTTTACTCTAATTGATGCCCCAGGTCACAGAGACTTTATCAAAAACATGATCACGGGTGCGTCAGAGGCTGATGCATCAATTCTGGTGATTTCTGTAAAGCCTGGTGAAATGGAAGCAGCGATTGAACCAGGAGGACAAGGAAGGGAACACGCTTTCCTTGCAAGGACACTTGGAGTGAATCAACTCATAGTGGCACTAAACAAGATGGACGACGCGGGATTCCAAGAATCACGTTACAAGGAAGCGAAAGAAGCAGTTGAAAAAATGCTCAAGTTAGTAGGATATAATACAACCAAGATCAACTTTGTCCCGATCTCTGGCTGGAAAGGTGACAATTTGGTTAAAAAATCGGAGAATATGCCTTGGTATAAGGGACCTACTCTTGCTGAGTCTCTTGACATTTTGGACCCTCCAGAAAAGCCGGTAGGCAAGCCTCTGAGAATCCCGGTACAAGATGTATATTCAATTACAGGCGTGGGGACAGTCCCAGTAGGCAGAGTGGAAACAGGTAGGATGAAACCCGGCGAGAAAGTCATTGTGATGCCATCTGGTGCGGCTGGCGAGATCAAGTCAATAGAGACTCATCACACGCAGCTAGAGTCTGCAGAAGCAGGTGATAATGTAGGCTTTAACCTGAGAGGTGTTGATAAGAAGCAGATCAAGCGAGGTGACATGATTGGCGCTGCAGGCGACCCTCCAACAGTTGCTAAGGAGCTCGAAGCTCGTCTGATCGTAATTCACCATCCAACAGCAATTGCTCCGGGATATACGCCAGTTTTGCATACACATACTGCACAGGTTGCTGCGACGATCTCACATTTTGTCTCAAAAATTGACCCTAGAACAGGTGCAACAACAGAAGAGAACCCGAAATTCCTCAAGACAGGCGATGCTGCCATTGTCAGGATCAAGCCTGTAAGACCTCTACCAATTGAGACATTCAAGGACTTCCCAGAAATCGGGAGGTTTGCGCTGCGAGATATGGGTACGACAATTGGCGCAGGAGTCGTACTGAATGTTACTGACAAATACGATCCGAACAAAAAGTAAAGTGAACTATAGAAATGCCACAGGCAGCAAGAATCAAACTAACCAGCACCAACCTTACGACACTCGAAGGCGTTTGTAACGAGATAAAAGGGATTGGCGAAAAGACAGGTATACGATTGCGGGGGCCCCATCCACTTCCAACAAAGAAGCTCAAGGTAGTTACTAGAAAATCTCCTGCAGGACAGGGAACAAACACTTGGGACAAGTATGAAATGCGTATCCATAGGCGCGTAATCGACGTGGGGGCAGATGACAGGGCCATCAGGCAGCTTATGCGTCTAAAAATCCCAGATGATGTGTATATCGAAGTCTCTTTAACCCAATAATTTACTAATTTTTTTGTAAGAGCTTTTAGGAACCCTGATGTGCTGCGAGGCCTCAGGATGCAGGATTTTTGCCATTATTTCAAGACCTACCACGGTACGGGGCCCTGGTTTGCTAAAATACGCGTTCGCATTGACTGCGTAGACATTTCCATTTTTGACTGCTTGAAGTGATTTCCACTTTCCATTGCTCGCAAGGACTGGCAATTCTTTCAAGGTTCGTTCCACGTTAAAACCGCATGGCATAAGTACAATAATGTCTGGATCCATCTGTACTGCTTCTTCTATATCCATTCGCCTAGATGGTTCGCCGACAGTGCTTAGGCCATTTATGCCACCAGCATATTCAACCATCTGAGGTACCCAGTGTCCTGCAGTGAAAAGCGGTTCAATCCACTCAATACACAGGACATTAGGTCTAAACTTTATCTTCATGCTGCGCACACTGTCTATACGATTTTGCAGAGAAGTTACAAGTTTTCGTCCCTCACGAACCCTTCCTATTCTTTCAGCTAGATCCATTATGCTGACAAGTATATCATCAAGATCGTGGGGGTCAAGAATTAGCACATCCGGTTGGTTGCCAAGAATGTTCACTGCTTTGTTTATCTCTTTAGTAAATGGCGAGCAGACTTCGCAAAGCCCTTGCGCAACAATGAGATTAGGACTGACACTTTTCAGGGCATTTTCGTCTACCACATAAATGTCCTTGCCTGAACGCATGAGTTCGACTACTTTGTTGTCTATATCACGCGCTGTCATCTCATCGGGGTCAAAAGAGGACCGTATTATCTGAGGTTTTTTCCTTGCCTGCGGTGGAAACTTGCACTCATGTGTTACGCCCACTACTTGACTTCCTGCACCCAGTTCATAAAGTGTCTCTGTTGCGCTGGGAAGAAATGATACGATCCTCATGGTAGCTTATCAACAAAATTTCATCTCTTAAAAATCTGACTGATTATATTTTATCGCAGTAGCTTGAGGTTCCTGCTTAATTGTAAGGCGCTAGATGCATCTAAAACCGGGTCGGAATTAATTGTCGCTATATCGCAATTTAAGAAATCCATCCCTTTTGTCCAATCACATCACAATAGATTATTATCGGGAATCTTTCACATACCACTCCCTTTGCGCGATATTATCTCAACAATCCCTAATAACATTATTAATATTATTATCAGCGTTATTATGTTTCACGCTTTGTTGTCTTGTACTTCCGTCCTTCAACTTGTATTCGCACAGGAGCAGACCCGACTCGAAGCAGTTACTGATCAAGGTACATTCAAAGTTCAAATAATTTGGACTTCAAACGCGATTGGCAGTGCGAATATGTTTGAAGTTCATTTTTTTGATCCGGAGACGGGCAACGAAATTGAAGATGTCAAGTATGATATTTCAGTTTACAGAGAAGACAAACTTGAGGTTCAGCGGCCAGACCAAGTATCGGTGCTTCAGGAAATTTTCTTTGAAGATGTTGGATCCTATGAAATAAGAATAGATGATGTTGAAGATCTGGGGGAGCGCACCTCAATACCAATACAAGTTACGCCAGAATTTGGAATTAATGTGTTAATTCTTTCCGCGGCTGCGCTAAGTATAGGAATGCTTGCTGCAAGGCTAAATGGTAACAATTTATTTAGGCGCACCCTAAATTGATCGTAATGGCGAAAAGCAAATTCTTCTTGGTCTTCTTGATTGCCATACTGCTTACTGCAAATTTCAGCGTAACAACTTTACTCGGCAGTGCCGCTTATGCTCAAGAAGGTGCCATGCTGAAAACTACTGACAAGGGGACACTTGATATTCGCTTAACCCCTACGTGGAGCGAAGGGGGGCAGGCTGCTTTTAATGTGAGTTTCCTCAACCCTGGCACAGAAACCGTGCATGAACACCAAGATTATGATTTTAGGATATTAAAAGATGGTCAACAAGTTTTCAGTGCTGCAAGTCAAACAGGTCAGGCTGTTCTTCACAATGTAGAGGGTACATTGACAGTCCCGTATACGTTCCAAGAGAACGGAGATTACACGATACAACTGTACCTTGCTGGAATAGGTCTCCCTGCAATACCTAGTGATGAAGAAGCCACATTTCCTATCACAGTAGTCCCTGAATTTCCTGCTGGAGGGATTGTCGCTGCTTTGCTAGTTGGATCCCTGACAACTGCCGTAGTACTTTCACAAAGGTTTAGGTTAATCTAGGATATTTTTTCTCTGCGCGACATAGCAATAGCTCCTATTGCGATGCCAGCAACGCCTGCTCCAACTCCGATTAAACTGAATAGATATGCCCTATCCGCTGATATTCTCAAGTCCTCGATCGATTCGATGATTCCTCGGGTTGCGTTATTGGCGTTTTGAGCCTCAACGTTAGCCTCCTCCACTTGGGCAGTTAGGTCGGCTATAACGACCTGTAGCTGCTCAACCAATCCTTGAGGTATCTGATTGCCACTACCACCGCCGCCGGCAGTTGTTGCTGGTGGAAAGTTAAAGCGTGCAGTGTCTTCTACGTCTTCAATTTGCATCTGTCCGTCAATTGCCTGTCCTGCCAGTGTCCCTCTCATGACTACTGCATATTGCCCCGTCTGCGTGGGAAGTATTGTAGCAGTGTAGGTGCCCGCCTCCTCGGCAGGTTGGAATTCAAGAGGTCTGCTCTCTGTACCTTTCTGCAGGGTTACTTCTAGCTGCGCTATAGCATTATTGATTGGCTCTCCGTTTGAAGCATTTGTTATTATCATCACGATATCATTGAGCTGGTTTACCAGAGGCGGCTCATCTAGCCACCCGCCTACGATACTGATGTTACCTATTACCACTTCTTCATGGGCAACTGCAGAGTTTGTATTGAAAGCAAGAAATGATAAAAGTAGTGTAGCTGCCAAAAATAAAGCAACTTTGTCCATTTGATGAAAATCCTCTTGTAATGTTTATAATCTTTGGGTGCATTTCGTACTTTGTACTATTTAACAAGCAAGAGTCAAATAGAGTAAATGTAGTATCTTACATGGGTTGCTTAGGCTCTGGCAGTATGCGATTATAGGAGCTCTCGTTATAATCGTATGTGGATCCTCCTATTTGCCGCAATCGTTCGCACATCCCGTGTATGTCGATTCTACTCCAAAACCCTTCCAGAGCGTCTCTTCATCGCCCACAGAAGTCAACGTGTTCTTTAGCGAACCAATAGAGCTCGATTATAGCAGCATCAGTGTTCTTGGACCGGATGGTGGTACAGTCGACCTGGGCGATCAGCATAATGTTGAAGGAGATACTGCTTCAATAGGTGCTACATTACAACCTGATCTGCCAGAAGGTGAGTATACAGTAACAACCAGCGTGCTGTCAGCAGTTGATGGACATGTAGTCCAAGAAACTTTTACCTTTGGAGTTGGAACGACTGTACAGCAACAAACTGGCGCAGGCGGCCAGCAGCAAGAGCAACCGAGAGACATTCTATCCCCAGAAGAGTCAATTTCAAGGTTCCCTGGCATGGTTGGACAAGTGATGGTTGTAGGAGCGGCCTTTGCAACACTATGGGTCTGGAAACCTCTTATGGGGGTACCATGGCTGTCAAGCGCGCTCGCAAAGACTCGAATTTCTATCGACAGAGGCATGATGCGCATAATAATAATCGGGACCGGTCTTGTGCTTGCATCTGGGATTGCTATGATAATAGTACAGGCAATTTCGATTAATGCAGGCGTACCTGAAGCAATAGCTACAAAGTTTGGCAATGTGTGGTTGACAAGAATGCTTCAGTCGTCAGTATTGATGGGTATCGCTTTAGGGGTTTACCGCAAGCTTACCAAAAACAACGGGTTTGTCAGCAGAGCCGAAATATACGCCATGCTTATCCTTGGGCTTGCGGTGCTCGTAACATCTAG
>OBLR010000081.1_pt1 | contig 16668 bp, 14 predicted proteins | sample 1519891 | NCBI WGS metagenome assembly OBLR01 (sample SAMEA3113583, study PRJEB22503) | soil metagenome | reverse complement strand
GGGCGGCAAGCAGTTCACCATACGCGTCATCCCCCCCCTCGGAGGCTTCATCAGTGGCGGAATGACGCTCGCGAGCATGACGAGCTTCAGTCGGAGCGCGACCGTCTATTACTCCAAGAAACGCCAGGTCCTTGGTACGGCCCAGTAGAACTGAGGGAGGACTACAGCATGGGTACTGACATCCCCGAGGAAGACATGATGACGGATGAGAACTCCTGGGGCATGGTCGCCGCGGGTTTGATCGGCGCGGCCGCCGGAGGGACGCTTGCCCTGGCCGGTGCCGGTGCGGTCATCGCTCATCTACCGGTTCCCGTTGACCCTGGCTCCCCGATCGGCAAGCTTTTGAGCCTAGGCATCGAAGAGGCCACCAAGCACGGTGCGGAACTCGGCGTGGCTGCGGGCGTCGCGACCCATCGCTTCTTCGCTGATTCCGGCGGCCATATCGAGAGATTCATCGACGGTCTATCCGACGTGGGCATCCTTCAGGAGATGAGCGAGGAAGAACGAAAAGATTACGATGACTGCCGGCTGCCCATTGAAGGGCCTCCGGGTACCATTCATTTCTGAAGACGATCAGATCTCGAGGTCTGTGCCCCATCTTGGATAGGTCTCAGCGAGCCCGGGGCTGGCGAATGACACGCTGTACACCCTGACCGAGGACAGCTGGAAGGAACGAAAGACGTATGTCTAGCGGCAGCCCTGGCCGCACTGAAGTTCTCCGGGCCAGTATTCAGCAAGTCCTGCGGCAGGTGGATGTGCGGGTCGAGGAATGGCGGTCGGGCACGGACTTTTGGGCAGATCTCGTCTACGACGGGCCGGAACTGGTGGGCGTTGCGAGGTCCGCACGAGTCGAGCGAATCGAGACGTCCTACGATGGACTGGTTGACTTCGGTGATGTGCTGGTCAAGGAGGCGCTCGCGACCGACCTGTTGCGAGAGTTTCGGGTGCCGGTTCCTCAAGTTCTGCACCTGCAGCGGGCACGGTTCGCCGAGGATGTCTCGTGGAGCCTGGCGCAGTTCATCGAGTCAGACGATGGCACTGACGTTTCGCCGGACTTGCGCCAGCTGGGTCGGTTGACGCGGAGGCTGCACGGCATTCAACCCGGCTCTGCCTGGTTGCGGCCGTCGGCAGACTGGGCTGGGTTCTTCACCCGGCGGCTGTCCCGGAGGTTGTCTGCGGCGGCGCGTTACGCAGACGTGCCGGCCGACGCCGGTTTCCTCGAGCGGGTCAACGCAGCGCTGGGCACCCGTGACCATCTCGCGACGAGCCTGCTGCACATGGACCTGCGGGAGGAGAACCTCTGCCTGCGGTCGGGTGACATCGTCGGAGTACTCGACCTGGCGAACTGTATGGTTGGTGACCCGCTTCTGGAACTCGCCCGCATCCGAGCCTATGGCCTGCTCAACCACGAGTTCCTGGACGGTTACGGCTTCGATCGCCACTTCGACGAGATCGAAGAGACGTTGCTGGACATCTACCGGCTCGACACCGAGGCGTTGCTCGTGGCGGTGGCCGTTGAGGAACTCGATGACGCCGAGTTCCAGCAGCAGAAGATTCGGCAGACTCAGCTGCTCTGCGACCGGCTCGCGCAGATCCGGCTCCAATAATCGTCAGCGGCGCAGATCGTCGGACGCGTTCTCTGCCCTCGCCGGTGGGGCCCGCGAACCTTGGGCAGGTGCTGTGACCTGCAGTGTTACCGCACGATCATCGCGGTCAGTGCGGCAGGATCGCGGCTTGTGCCGGCCTCGTCGGCGAACCATCAGGGCCCGGTCGGGGCGGTGAACAGCGTGACGCAGTTCTGGCCGCCGAAACCGAACGCGTTCGCCATGGCGGTACGCACCGGCAACCGCCGCGCGACATTCGGCACGTAGTCCAGGTCGCACTCCGGATCAGGAGTGTCCAGGTTGATCGTGGGCGGCACGATGCCGTCGCGGATGGCCAGTGCGCACACCATCGCGCTCAGCGCGCCGGCCGCGGCGAGCAGGTGGCCGACGGTCGACTTCGGACTGCTCACCGCGATTTGGTCGGCCGCCGCGCTGAGCGCCTTACGAAGCGCCTTCGTCTCGGTGGCGTCATTGGCCTTGGTGGAGGTGCCGTGCGCACAGACGTAGTCGATGTCGTCCGGGACGATGCCTGCGCGCCGGACCGCCATCGTGATCGCGGCAGTGGTGTGCTCGCCGGTCGGGGACGGTGCGCTGACATGGAAGGCGTCGCAGGTCAACGCGCCGCCGGTGACGGTGGCATACGGGGTGGCGCCACGTCGGCGGGCGTGCTCGGCCGACTCCAGGACCATGATCACCGCGCCCTCGCCCAGCACGAAACCGTCGCGATCCGCGTCGAAGGGGCGGCTGGCCCGGATCGGGTCGTCGTTGCGCTGGGACAGCGCGCCCATGTTGGCCAGACCGGTCATGAACACCGGCGCGATCGCCGAGTCGGTGCCGCCGCAGATCACCACGTCGGCCTCGCCGGTGAGAATCAGGCGTCGCGCGTCCAACAGCGCGTACAGGCCACTCGCGCAGGCCAGCGCATTGGCATTGACCGGGCCGTGCACGCCGAGGTCGATCGCCACCTCGCAACTGGGCATGTTCGCCAGCGAGTATGGCACGAAGTAGGAGCTCGGCTCGGCGTCGGCCGCCAATCGCCGGGTGGCGGCCTCGATGGTGTCGAAGCCTGCGACCGCGGCGTTCACCACGACCCCGACCCGGTCTTGATTGTCCTGGTCGATGCGTAGTTTTGCGTCGGTCACCGCTTCGCGGGCGGCCACCACGGCGAACGCGGTGAACCGGGAGATGCGCTTGGACCGCTTCACGTCAAAATGATCGGACGGCTTGAAGCCCCGCACTTCCCCGGCGAATTGGGTGGTCATTCCAGTGGGGTCGAAAGCGGTGACGCGCGCGATACCGGATCGGCCCGCCAACATCGCATCCCAACTGCTCTCTCGATCGTTTCCGACCGGAGTTAAGGCCCCTATGCCAGTAATCACAACCTCGTCACGCACCATACTGACGATACCGTGCCGGGTGGGCGCAGACAATACTGTACCCGACAATTTCATACATCGGCCTTTGCAATGCGGCGCCGAGGTCTGGACATGGGGTCGAGCATAGTGTCAGATTGGAGATGTGCAGAGTAGGACGGAAAAGCGTATCGCAATTGTGGGGATGAGCCTACGCGCGCCCGGCGGAATGACGGACGCCGACACTTACTGGGCGGCCGTCAGGAACGGCAGAGACCTCGTCACCGAGTTACCAGCAGAGCGCAGGGCCGTGTTCGGTGCCGAGTGGGACGGCATGGTGACCCGCGGGGGATACCTGTCCGGCGCGTTCGACTTCGATGCCGGGTTCTTCGCTGTTTCCCCACGTGAGGCCCGGGTGGTCGATCCGCAGCAGCGGCTGTTGCTCGAGGTGGTGTGGGAGGCGTTTGAGGATGCGGCGATCCCGCCGCAAAGCGTTGCGCCGGCCGCGGGGGTCTTCGTCGGTATCACCGGCCAGGACTACCGGCGCTGGTTCACCGGTGTACCGAGCGCGCACTGGACGGCCGGTAACGGCCACAGTTTCGCGGCCGGCCGCATTTCCCACACGCTCGGTCTGCAGGGGCCGACATTCGCGATCGACACGGCGTGTTCGTCATCGCTCGTGGCGATTCACACAGCCTGCCGATCACTGACCGCGAGGGACTGCGACATTGCCGTCGCGGCCGGCGTCAACCTCATTCTCACCCCGTGGACAACACTCGCTCTGGAGAAAACCGGTGCGCTATCACTGGATGGGATATCACGCCCGTTCGACGCAAAGGCGAATGGTTTCGTCCGAGGCGAGGGCTGCGGCGCGCTCATACTTAAAAGGCTTGCGGACGCGGTACGCGACGACGACCGCGTCATCGCGGTCGTCGACGGAAGCGCAATAAACCACGACGGGCACTCCAGTACCTTCGCCGCACCCAATCCCGACGCGCAGGCCAGATTGATCTCCTCGGTCCTTACCTCCCTCGGTCTGTCGGGCACCGACATCGGCTACCACGAAGCGCACGGCACCGGCACCCAGCTCGGGGACCGGATCGAGCTCGAGGCCCTCAAGACCGCACTCGCGGGCGGGCGTCGCCTCTACGTGGGTTCGGTCAAGGCGTGCATCGGACATACCGAGGCGGCCGCCGGGGTGCTCAGTGTGATCAAAGCCGCGTTGTGCCTGCGCCACCGCCACATACCTCGGCAGCCGAACTTCGACGAGCTCAACCCGGGCGTCGACCTGGCCGGTACCGGCATCACCATCACCGCGCAGGAGAAGCCATGGGGATCGGATGCGGGTGACCGGGCGTCGGTCAGCTCCTATGGGATGAGCGGGACCAACGCGTACGTCGTGTTGTCCTCGCCCCCGCGGGTGGCGGTACGGCCGGCCCAGCCCGTGTCCGGCTTCGCCGTGTCCGCCCGTACCTCCAGCGCGCTGCGCGAGCTGGCCGGCCGCTACGCCGCATACCTGACCGAAACCGGCCCCGCCGGCTACCCCGCCTTCGCCTACACCGCGAGCCATGGCCGCACCCGGCACGAGCACACCGCGTGGGTGGGCGCGGACGTGGTCGACACCGCGATCCCCGCCCTTCACGCGCTGGCCGCCGGTGCGCGGCATCCAGCGGTGGAGGTGCTGGAGCCGGCGCAGCCACTGCCTCTCCCGTCGGCCGCGATGCGCCGTATGGTCGCCACGCTGCCGGCCTATCCGTGGCAGCACAGTAGCTACGCCGTCCGGTCGATCGACGCCGGCTGAGCCATGGCGTCGATCGACGCGGTCGCCCGCCGCGATTTCCGGGTGGGCAGCGCGAAGTGCAGCGCAGCCATCGCAACCAGCCAGTCCCGGCCGTCGGTCACCCGGACGTCGGCGACCGCCGTGCGCAGGCCGAGTTGCACGATGTCGACCACGATCCGCAGCACGCCCGGCTGGGCCGGCTCGAGGAAGCTGATACTGCTATGCGCCAGGACCGCCGAGCGCATCACGCCGACGCAGGCGTTGACGGTCAGGAACGCGGCGTAGTCGACCAACTTGAACATCGTCGGTCCGGACACCGACCCGCCGAGCGCGTACTCCAAGCCGTCAGGTCCGGCGGTGCACACCACCCGGCCGGGTGGCCGGACCTCGACGACACGCAGCCCGTGGTCGCCCGGAATCAGCTCGGCGAGCAGCGCGGCCGTCTGGTCCACCGTCGGCCGGGATTCGGCCACCTGGTCACTCACCGGCCATCACCCATTCAACAAGGGAAAGACAAACCGGTATCGCATCCCGCCCAGGCCGGACAACCGACAGTAGTTGACTTGCCATGTCTAAAGACCCCCAGCCCCCGATGGCTCATTCGCAGCGTACGAGGATGCTCGGCGGGTGTCCAGCATCGGCTTCGAAGGCAAGCATTCAGGCCCCGGCGTATTTCGGATTGATCTGATCCCGCTGAGTGACCGGATCGCCGCACCCGGCGCTCCGGCTGCTTTCCAGGCGGCGCCTGCCGCCCCGGGCAGGGCTTGTCCTTGGGCCACTCACTCGCGTTTTGTCGAGGCCGGCGCATGCGCCAAGGCCGGCGCTCTTCACGCGGCATCCCGCCGGCCTGACCTTCGAATTGATCATGACCGAACCCTTCAGCAATCACCATGGACCGACGGTTAACATCGGTCATACATTCATCACAGCCCGTGCACAACTGAATGCTTACCTCCGGGCCAGACGGGTGTCCGATGATCGGAAACCTCTGCCCACCGCAGCCAATTGAGCGTTGACGCGTTTGGAGTGGCTGAGATAGCGTCCATAACAGCCGGGGTCAGGTCGCGTTGACGTGTATCAGCTCAGGGTGGGCTAAGCAAAGCTGGTTCAGAAGACCGATCTTGTTCACTTGTCGGGGAGATAGTATGGCGATTACGATCTTCGCTGATGAAGAGGTAGTGGTCCGTACTTCGGAAGAGTTCAAACGGATGCCGAAGGACTACCAGAAAATTCTCATCAGCCAGGTGATGATCAATACCGAAGGCGAGATTTCCGGCGGTGACGACTACGCCCGGATGTTCTTACCGATCGCGCCGAACGCCGAGGAGATGCAGGTCTGCGCCGAGCGCGCGGCCGAGGAGTACGACCATTACAAGATCGGCAAGCGGGTGCTCGCCGACCTCGGCGTCGACACCACATACATGGAGTCCCAGACCCTCGAGGAGCGCAGGCTCTTCGCCGACGATCGGCTGCACACGTGCACCACGTGGGCCGAGCGCGGCATTTTCTCTTATTTCGGCGAGGCGGCGGTGCTGCTGATTCTGCGGGAGTTCGCGGAAAGCAGCTACAAGCCGTGGGCCGACGCCGTCAGGACCATCATCCTGGACGAGAAGATTCATATCGCGCATGGCGCACGGGTGTGCCGCAATCTGGTCGCGGAAGGCCGCACCGACGAGTTGCAGGCCGCGCTCGACCGGCTCTGGCCGACGTTTGAGGGAGTGTTCGGCAGCCCCAGTTCCGCGCGTTCTAAGCGGGCCGTGCAGTATCGGCTGCGGAAGACGACGAATGGTGAGGCGCTCGAGCAATACCGCAGTGATATGGCCGAGCGCATCAATGCGCTCGGGTTGAACATGCCCTGCCCGGCGTGACCCGGGGCCATCATGAAATCACCGCTGCGACTGAACCCGCCGCAACCCAAACCGCCCAGCCGGCTAGAAGCAAAGACCAGGTTACGTGAACTGCTTTCCGGTCGTCCCGATCTTGCCGAGCGGCTAAAGGTGCTGCGTGACATGGGACGGCGTGTCCGCGCCTGCGAAGTGCACCTCACCACGACGTGCAATATTCGATGCAAGGGTTGCTGGTATTTCGAAGGGGGTTTCGACACCGCGGTTCCGGAGACCAGCGATCTCGGCGTGATCAATGCGCTCGTCGAAAAACTGGTCCATGAAGGAGTCACCCAGGCGACGCTGATCGGCGGAGAGCCGACTCTGGTACAGAAGCGGATCCTGCCGTTCATCGAGAAAATCCCCTACATCACCATCTCGTCCAATGGGCTGCGCCCGCTGCCGACGGAGGGGTTCGAGAACGTGGGGGTGGCGATCAGCCTGTTCGGGGGCGGCCCGATGGACGACCAATTGCGTGCGCACCGGCCGAACGGCTCGTCGTTCACCGGGTTGTTCGAGACCGCGCTCAAGCACTACCGCGACGATCCGCGGGTGACGTTCGTCCTGGCGCTCAACGAGGACGGGCTGGAGTACGTCGAGGCGACGGTCCGCGCCATCGCGGACAACGGCAACCTGGTGAGCTTCAACTTCTACAGCGCGCACGGCACCGATCATCCGCTGCGCATGGACAACGAACGGCGGGCGCTCGCCGAGGGGTTGCGCGTCAAGGAGCTGTATCCGGACACGGTGGTCAGTCATCCCTATCTGATCGAGGCCCTGATCACCGGGCGCTCGCACTGGGGCGGCCACTTCGGCTACGAGGTGTGCCCGAGCATCAGCGTCGACCTCCCCGAGCACGCCGAGCGGGTGCGCAACGGCAACCCGGTGCTGGACGGTTTCGCCGTGTACGGCGCCGACTTCAAGACCCTGCAGTTCTGCTGCACCTCGGGAAACTGCGGCGAATGCCGAGACAGTCAAGGCGTCTACAGCTGGCTGCTGGTCAGCATGAACTGGTTCCTCGACTCAGCAGAGCGGCTGGAGACCTGGCTGGAGATCGCCGAGAGCTATTGGCGGCAGTGGTACTGGGCGCAGCGCTGCTCGCCCAACTTCGCCCGCACCTCGCTGCCCGCATAACTAGTAAGGGGGAACCCCATGTCCATGTCCATCGAGGTGACCACGGAAGCAGTTCACGAGCTGATCCGTACCGAGCTCGTCGATCTCGGCATACCGGAGGAGAGCATCGCCCCTGAAACCAAGTTCGACACGATGGAGATCGACTCGCTCGACGTCGCCGACCTCATGACCACGATCAAGGGGCAGTACGGAGTGGACATCCGGCGTGCCGAGCTGGCCGATGTCACCATCGGTGAGCTGGTGGACCGCATCGTGGCCAGCATCCCCCGTTGATGCCGACCTTTTCCGGCCGCAGATACCTGATCACCGGTGTGCTCAACGACGAATCCATCGCCTGGCATGTGGCCGCCGCGTTGCAAAAGCAAGGCGCGGAGATCCTACTAACCTCGTTCGGCCGGGCGGCGCGGATCACCCGCAAGGCCGCGGATCTGCTGCCCGTCTGTGCGGACGTGCTGGAGCTGGACGTCACCGCCGACGAGGGCTTCGAGGCACTGACCGGTGAGCTGGATCGCCGGTGGGGCCGACTGGACGGGGTGCTGCACAGCATCGCGTACGCTCCGCCGGACGCGCTCGGCCGGGCGTTCCTGACCACCCCGCCGGACAGCGCCCTGGCCGGGTTCCGCACCTCGGCGTACTCGCTCCAGCAGTTGTCCGCCGCCCTCGCGCCGCTGCTCGCCCGGTGCGAACACGGCGGGTCGGTCGTCGGCATGACGGTCGACTCGGCGCGGGCACTGCCTGGCTACGACTGGATGGGCGTGTACAAGACGGCGCTGGAGGCGATCGCCCGTTACCTCGCGAGCTACCTGGGGCCGTCCGCGATACGGGTCAACCTGGTCGCGGCCGGTCCCGTCGAGTCGGTGTCCGGACGGGGCGTGAGCACCTTCGGCGATATCGCCGACTACTACGAGCGGTGGGCGCCACTCGGCTGGGACCGCACCGACCCGGGTCGCATCGTCGGCGCGGTGCTGTTCCTGCTGTCCGACCTGGCCAGGTGGACCACTGGCCAGGTGCTGCACGCCGACGGCGGCATGCACGCACTGGCCGGCGGCATCGGCGCGCCATCGGGCGGCACGGGTCAACAAGAAGGGGGAATCTAAATGTCGGACGGCAATCACGTGGTGGGCCGTACGGAGTTCGACGCGGAGTTCGCCGAGTTCGTCGGCGGACTCGGCGAGGGGCGGTCCATGGCCGGCATCGGCGGTGACGACAACCTCTTCGACGCCGGTGTGATCGATTCGTTCTCGGTGATCAAGCTGATCGCGTTGATCGAGAGTCTGGTCGGCCGGTCGATCGACCTGGAACAGGTGACCATCGAGACCTTCGCCACCACCAACATGATCTACCGCACCTTCGTCAGCCCGGGGTCGGTGAGCAGCGCGGTCAGCGGAACAGACCGTAGATGAGGCACGTCGGCTTCCTGTCTCCCGAGCTCGGTGACGATCTGTGGCAGGTGTTCGCCCGCTGTCGCCGGGAGCAGCCGGTGCTATGGGTGCGATCGGTGCAGATGTTCTGCGTGTTCCGCCACGCCGACATCAAGACCTGCCTCACCAGCCCGGACTTCACGGTCGACTACCCGTTCCGGGTGTCGCGGCAGGTGTTCGGTCCGACCCTGCTCGACTTCGAGGGACCGCGGCACGCCCGGCTGCGCCGGATGCTCGGCGGCCTGCTCGTGGGCCGGGACGACAACATGCCGTTCGTCGGACCGGTGGAGCGATGCGTGGCCGACGTCCTTGACGCACTCGACGACATGGCCGAATTCGACTTCGTGTCCGCGGTCGCGCGGGATCTCCCGGAATCCGTGACCGCGGCCTTCCTCGGCATCCCACCCGGTGAGCGTGGCTGGGCCTTCGGCCACCTGCGCTATCTGCTCGATCACCTGGACGGCAGCAGCAAGGACTTCGCGGTCGCCGCCGAGCTCCGCCGCGAGGTGTGCGCGCTGGTGCGGCAGCTGCTGCTGGACCCCGGCCTGGAGGGGCAGGGGGTGATCAAGCAGCTCGGCGCTCTCGTGCACGCCGGTGAGCTGGAGCTGGACGACGCGATCGGGCTGGTGCTGCTCGTACTCGCCGCCGGCGTGGAGACCTCGACCGGGCTGCTGGCCAACACCATGGTCGCGTTCGCCGAGTTCCCGCAGTGGCGCGCCCGCGGGCGCGGCGACGACGCCGTGCTCGACCGAGTCGTGCGCGAGGTCATTCGCTGGCAGCCGCCGCAGATGGACACCGTGCGCTTCGCCCGGACCGACACCCGGCTGGCCGGTCTGCCGGTGGCCGCGGGGCAGCCGCTGAAGCTGCTCCTCGGCAGCGGGAACCGGGACGAGACCGTGTTCGCCGACCCGGACGGCTTCCGGCCGGACCGGACGGAACGGGCCGGCCTCAGCTTCGGTCATGGGCGGCACTCCTGTCTCGGTATGCACCTGGCGATCGGCGTGGCGACCCGGTTCTTCGCGGCCTTCCTGCGCCGGTTCCCCGACGCGGCGGTGGCCGGACCGGTGCCGCGGATCGGTGGTTGGACGTTCCGGCAGCCGGCCACGTTGCCGATGACGCTCGGCAGGCGGGCCGGGGCCCCCGTCGTCGCTGTGGACGGAGGTCGGCGATGAGCCGGACGCCGATGCTCCAGCCCGAGAGCTTTCGGGAGCGGCTGCGCGCGCTGTGGCGCGGCGCGCTCGACCTCGACGATGAGTGGTCGGAGCAGGCCACCTTCATCGAGCTGGGCGGGTACTCGCTGCTCGCCCTGTCGCTGGCCGCCGAGATCGGCGACGCGCTCGGGGTGGAGGTGCCGCGCACCCTGATCCTGGAGCACCAGACCTTCGCCGCGGTGGCGACATGGCTGGAGACGACCGCCGTCGGTGCACGCCGGCCGACGGCCGATCCCCCGCCACGCCCGGATCACAGCCCGCCGAGTCGTTTCCGATGTCCGCGCTGCAGCAGGCGTACCTGCTCGGTGAGACCGGTGGATTCGATCTGACCCGGCCGGCGGTGTTCATCGAGGACTACCAGGCCACCGCGTTCGACCTCCCCCGGTTCACCACGGCGATCCAGGCCCTGCTGCGCCGGCATGAGATGCTGCGGGTCGCGTTCTCCGAAGATGGCACCCAGCGGGTGCTGCCGCCACCGAAGCAGCCGCCGCTGCGGTACCGGGACCTGCGCGGCATGGCCGAGGACGCGGTCGAGACCGCGCTGCGGGACAGCTACGCCGAGCTGTCGGAGCAGGTGCCCGCGGCCGGCTCGGGGACCGTGTTGCGGTTCCGGGTGTTCCGGGTGTCCGACGGCTACCGCATCCAGGTCGGCGGCCGGCTGCTGGTGTTCGACGGCGCATCCGGCGACCTCTTCGCCGATGAGCTGCGCGCCCTACTCGACGGCCGGCGGCTTCCCGCACTGAACTACACCTATAGGGACTACCAAGTCGCGCTGGCCGCGAGACTGAGGTCCGGCGGCGGTGCCGACAGCAGGGCGTACTGGCTGCGCCGGCTGCCCGAGCTGCCGTCGGCCCCGGATCTGCCCCGGCGTCGCGGTGAGGCGACGGCGGCCCGCGTGACCCGGCGCATCCTGGTGCTGGAACCGCACCAGTGGCAGGCGTTCAAGGCCAGGTCCGCCGAGCATGGGATCACCACGACGGTGGCGCTCTGCGCGGCGTTCTGCGAGGTGCTGCGGCACTACAGCGCGTCGCCCAACTTCACGCTCAACGTCATGTACGGGGAGCGGCAGCCGCTGCACCCGGACGTGCCGTCGATCATCGGCAACTTCAGCGACACCCTGCTGCTCGAGTGCCGGGCCGGGCGACGGGACTCGTTCGCCGACCGGGCCAGATCGCTGGGCGCGCAGCTGGCCGCCGACCTGGCGCACGGCGCGTACAGCGGGGTGGACGGCATCCGCGAGCTCAACAGCCGTCGCGGCGCCGGCCGTTCCCCGGCGATGCCCGTGGTGTTCGCCAGCGTGATCGGCGGTCGCAGCAAGTCCGGCATCTTCCTGGAGCGACTGGGCTGGCGGCGGATCCGCGGTGCCATTCACACCCCGCAGGTCAGCTTCGACCATCAGGTCTTCGACAGCGACAACCGCTTAGTCGCCAACTGGGACACCGTCGACGAGGTGTACCCGCCCGGCCTGGTCGACGCGATGTTCGCCGGCTACCAGGGGCTGCTTGACTCGCTGTGCGGCGACCCCGAGGCCTGGCGGCGTGCCGCCCTGGTCCACACTCCGGATGCGCAGCTCGCGGTTCGAGCGAAGGTGAACGACACCGCCGTGCCGATACCGCCGTCCACCCTGCATGGGCCGGTTTTCGGCATGGCCGAGCGCACCCCGGACGCGCCCGCGATCATCGCGTCCGACCGCACGGTCAGCTACCGCGAGTTGGCCGAAGCGGCGGCCGGCGTGGCGCATGCGCTGCGCGCGGCCGGCTGCGCGCCGGGTGACCTGGTGCTGGTACAGGTGGAACGGGGCTGGCGGCTGCCGGTGGCGCTGCTCGGGGTGCTGGCCGCCGGCGCGGCGTATGTGCCGCTCGGCCCCCAGTGGCCGGCCGCCAGGATCCGACAAGTGATCGACCGCGCCCGCCCCCGCCATCTGGTCACCGCCGGGCCCGCCGACCGGCCTTGGGCCGCCGCCCTGCGCTGCCTCGACCTCGACGCGGTGCCCGCCATGTCCGCAGAGCCCGCCGTGCCCGGTGCTCCGGCCGGGCCGGGCGAACGGCAGGCCCGACTGCCCGCGGTGGAGACCGAGTCGACCGCGTACGTGATCTTCACGTCCGGAACCACCGGGGAGCCGAAGGGGGTCGTGATCCGGCACCAGAGCGCCGCGAACACCATCGCCGACCTGCTGGCACGGTTCGACATCGGGCCGGACGACCGGGTGCTCGCGCTCTCCGAGGTGACCTTCGACCTGTCCGTGTTCGACGTGTTCGGTACGTTGGCCGCCGGTGGCGCGGTAGTCGTACCGGACCCCGCCCAGAGCCGTGACATCGCCGCCCTGCACCAGCTGTGCGGCGCCGCACGGGTCACCGTGTGGAACAGCGTCCCCGTCCACCTCGGCATGCTGCTGGACTACCGGGAGTCGGCCGGCCGCCCGGAGCTGCCCACGCTGCGGCTCGCCATGGTCAGCGGTGACTGGGTGCCGGTCAATCTCCGCGACCGGCTCGTCGCGAGCCTGCCGAAGGTCCGGCTGATCAGCCTCGGCGGCGCGACCGAGGCTTCGATCTGGTCCAACTGGTACCCGGTGCCGTATCCGGTGCCGGCCGAGTGGGCCAGCATCCCGTACGGTCACCCCTTGGCCAACCAGGGATTCCGGGTGCTGGACGAGGCCATGGCCGACCGTCCGAACTGGGTGCCCGGCGATCTGTACATCACCGGCCGCGGCCTGGCCGACGGGTATCTCAACGACCCGGAGCTGACGGCGGCGGCATTCCTCACCCATCCTCAGGACGGCACCCGGCTGTACCGCACCGGCGACCGGGCCTGCTACTGGCCGGACGGCACGCTGGAGTTCCTCGGCCGGCGCGATGGTCAGATGAAGGTGAACGGGATGCGGGTCGAGCTGGGCGAGGTGGAGTCCGCGCTGCTCGCCGAGCTAGGGATACGCGCCGCGGTGGCGGTCGTCCGCAGGGACGAGCGCGGCGGCAGTCTCGTGGGGCACGTGGTTGTCGACGGGCAGCGCGCGCGCACCGAGCACGACCTCCTGGCCGCGCTGCGCACCCGGCTGCCGGATTACCTGGTGCCCACCTCGCTGGCGGTGCACGAGCGCCTGCCACTGACCGCCAACGGAAAGGTGGACCGGGCGCGGCTGACCGCGCACCGGCCCGAGCCCGCCGCCCGGGCCTTGCCCCCCGCCAACCCGACCGAACAGACCCTGCTGGAGCTGTGGCGCGAGCTGATCCCGGCGAGCGGGGTGACCGAGGACTTCTTCGCGTGCGGCGGTCACTCGGTCTCCGCCGCCGTGTTGCTGAACAGGATCGAGCGGGAATTCGGGGCGCGGCTGCCGCTGGTCACCCTCTACCGGCACCGCACCGTACGGGAGCTGGCCGCGGTGCTCGGCCGCCAGAGCGTGCCGTCCGGCGTCGCCCATCTGGACGGCACAGGTGAGCCGCTGGTGCTGATCCACCCAGTGGGCGGCGACGTCTTTTGCTATTGGCCGCTGGTGCGAGAGCTGGCCGCCGACCACGCGGTGTACGGGATCACCGCCAGCGCCGACGCGCCCGGCGAGCCAACCGTGCCGGGCATGGCCGGGCGCTACCACGCCCTGGCCGGCGCCCGGTTTCCCGGCGCACGGGTGCGGCTGGCCGGCTGGTCGTACGGGGCGGTGGTCGCCTACGAGATGGCCCGGCTCGCCGGCGGCGCCTGGCCGGTGGTGATGCTCGACCCGTGGCTGCCTGCCCAGCCCGGCCGGCCGGTGCCGGAGGAGGAGATGGCGCGCTCCTTCGCCCGCGACCTGTCGAGCGGGCGGCGTGACGACCTCGACGGGATCGATCTGTCCGGCAGCGCCCGCACCGAGCTGTTCGACCGGTATCGGATCAACGCCACCGCCCTGCAGAACTACCGGTTCTCCCCAGACTCGGACATAGCGGCCACCGTCGTCACCGCCGAAGGCGGCTTCGGCGCCGGCCGACCGTCCCACCTCGTGCCGCTTCGCTCCGTCGTGGACCAGGCGACGCTGCCCAGGGCGCGGTGGTGCACCCTGGCCGGTGACCACTTCAGCGTCGTCGATCCGGCCCGGGCGGGCGAAGTGGCCGAGCTGGTCCGGCGGGGGGTGCGAGCATGATCCCCTTAGTGCAGGTGATCGGATTTGGGCCGGCATCGCTCGGCCTGCCCCTGGCGGCCGACCGGATGGGCGAGCTGGACCATGCCGGCGCGTACGGCATGGCCCTCGTCGAGCGAAGCATCAGCCCCGCCGTGCTGCGCGCCGGCCGGTTCCCGTACCTGGTCGAGTCGAACTCGGCGGCCTGCGACTTCATTGCCGGGATCGCCCCGGCGGGCCGGTTCGGCGACGTGCTGGACCGCCCGGCCGGACGCAAACTCGTGGCGCACGGCGATCGGCGGGTGCCGCTACATCACGTCGGGGAATACCTGGCCGACCTGGCCGAAGAGGTCGCCGACTGGGTGCGCGGCAGCAGGGGGGAGATCAGGTACGGGCGCGAGGTCCGCAGGGTCCGGCACAACGCCGATGGCACCTTCACCAGCCTGTGCACCGCCGACCGGCCGGTGTTGCGCAGCCACGCGGTCGTGCTGGCCACCGGTGCCATCGAGGACGCCGCACGGCTCGGCGTGCCCGGCGACCGGCTGGTGACCTCCGGGGGCGTGCTGGCGGGCGACCTCGACTCGGTGGAGTACGCCATCCGGACCGGTCGGCCGGTGGTGATAGTCGGTGGGTCGCACAGCGGGTTCGCCACGGCCGACCTAGTGCTCACCCGGTGCGCCGGCGCGGTGCGCCCCGGCCAGATCACCGTGGTGCACCGGGAGATCGCACTGGGCTTCACCAGCCTCGCCGAGCTGACCGCCGCCGGACCGCCGATGCCGGCCGCACCGATCACATCGGCCGTGGTCTGCTCGGAGACCGGCCTGGTCAATCGGTTCACCGGGCTGCGCGGTCCGGCGCGGCAGCTGTGCACCGCGGTGCTGGCCGGCACCGAGAAGCGGGTGCGACTGTGCCCGGCCGGCACCACCGCCGCCGACCAGGCGATTGGCGGGGCCGCGGTGGTTGTGCACGCCTGCGGTTACCGGGCGGCCGTTCCCGAACTGATCGACGCCGACGGCACGCCCCTCCCGCTGGTCCGCGACCGCGGGAACATCGCCGTGGACGGGGCGTGCCGCGTACTCGGGCCGCACGGTCCGATAGCTGGGGTGCACGGCCTGGGCATCGGTTTCGCCGGCGCGACGTTAGCGGCGAGCGGCGCGCCGCCCTCAACGTGTTCCACGGCCAGGACGCCAAAGACATCGTCAAAAGCCTCCTGGTACGAGCTTCGAGCCTGCGACGGGCTACCACATCGATGACGAGGAAAGGGCAGCAGCATGTCTAAAGCCATCGGCAACCCCGCCGAGCCGGGGGAGGATCGACCCTGGTCGAACAGCCTCGCGCGGGGCCGGGTGCCGGGCCCGCGGCTGCCTCAGCAGCGGGTCTTCGACGACGTGGTCGGTCCCAGCACCCAGAGCGTCCACGGCGGGACCTACATCGACCCGGCGACCGGTGCGGTCGGCACGCCGATCTTCACCAGCAGCACCTTCGAGTTCAACGAGCACACCTACGGCGCTTTCGAGCAGGGGCACATCCGCGACGTGCCGATCTACGGCCGCTACGGCAGCCCCAACCAGTGGGTCCTGCAAGAGAAGGTCGCCGGCCTCGAGAACGCCGAGAGCGGGGTGGTGTTCGCCTCCGGCATGGCCGCGATCACCACGACGTTGCTCGCCCTGACCAACCGCGGCGGACACATCGTCACCTCCCGCGATGTCTACGGCGGCAGCTACAACCTGCTGCGCGAGGACATGTTCCAGCTCGGCCGGGAGGTGACCTTCACCGACGCGACCAGCATGGACGCCATCGTCGCCGCCATCCGGCCGGAGACACAGGTGCTGTTCTTCGAGACGCTGACCAACCCCCTGCTGAAGGCGGTTCCGCTGGCCGAGCTGGGCGAGTATGCCGAGCGCAACCGACTGCTGCTGGTGGTGGACAACACCTTCCTCACCCCGTACTGCCTCCGTCCAATGGAGCTGGGCGCGCACGTGGTGATCCACAGCGCCACCAAGTACCTGGGCGGGCACAGCGACCTGACCGCGGGCGTGGCGGTCGGCTCGCGCAAGTACATGGACAGGGTGTGGAAGCAGATGCTGAAGTTCGGCGGATCGCTCGACGCCTTCCCCTGCTACCTGCTCGAACGCGGGATGAAGACGCTGGCGTTGCGGATGCGGGCCCATGTGGCGAACGCCGCCGCGGCCAAGGCGA
>OBLR010000080.1_pt1 | contig 16709 bp, 16 predicted proteins | sample 1519891 | NCBI WGS metagenome assembly OBLR01 (sample SAMEA3113583, study PRJEB22503) | soil metagenome | reverse complement strand
AGTACCCCGACCGCTTGTCGGGCGGGCAGCAGCAGCGGGCCGCGATCGTGCGCGCGCTGGCGATGCAGCCGCGCCTGATGCTGCTGGACGAGGTGACGAGCGCGCTCGACCCCGAGCTCGTGGGTGAGGTGCTGACGGTGATCCGCGAGCTGGCCGAGTCGGGGATGACGATGATGATCGCGACGCACGAGATGGGGTTCGCGCGCCAGATCGCGGATCGCGTGTGCTTCCTGTACGAGGGCGCGATCCTGGAGCAGGGCCCGCCGGAGACGATCTTCGGCTCGCCGAAGCACGAGCGCACCCAGGGCTTCCTGCGGCGGATCGTGGAGGCGGGGCGGGCGGCCGATCTCGAGGCGCGCGCTTAGCGTACTTTGCGCCCTCTGCATCAATCCCCCAAGTAGGCGCGCCTGGACGCCCATTCGATGGCGCAGGCCGCGAACCGGCGTTACGCCGCCCTGACCATGGTTTGAGCTGGCAGGGGATCCTGGCTGTCGTGATGCTGGTCCTCGCGACGGCACCGCCGCGACGTGACGGTGGCGACGGTGGCGGCACCGACCCGGTCGCGCCCGTGGTGGCCGTGACCGCGAAGCGCCAGCGGTCGCTGCGGACGAAGGCGAGCGCGGTCCGGGCCGGCTGCGACGAGCCGTGCCGGATCGTGATCACCGCGCTCCTCGGCAAGTAGCGCCTCGGCCGGGTGACGAAGACCGTCCTCGGCGGGGTCGCCACGAAGGTGAAGGTGAAGCTCTCGCGCAAGTCGCGCGCTCGGCTGCGCCGGGGGTTGAGGCGGCGCCGGACGGTCAGGGTGACGCTGAAGATCGTCGCGGTCGATACAGCCGGGAACCGGCGGACCGCCAAGAAGAAGGTTCTGATCACGCGCTGACGCGGGCCTAGCCCGCGATCGCCGCGGCCGTCGCGGCCGCTGCGCGGCCCAGCTCGTCCACACCCTTCGCCCGCAGGCGCGCCTCGGCTCCCCAGACGCTCACCACCGCGGTGGCGCGGCCGTGGCGGTCCAACACGGGGGCGGACGCCCCCCACAGCGCCGGTTCCAGCTCCCCGCGGGAGACGGCGTAGCCGCGCCTGCGGATGCGGTCGAGCTCGTCGCGGAGCTTCGCCGGGTCCGTGAGCGTGCGCTCGGTGAACCGGGCGAGCGGCTGGCCGAGTGCCGCGTCGCGCTCTTCCGCCGGGAGCCAGGCCAGCAGCGCCATCCCGGTCGATGTCGCGTGCAGCGGGACCGCGCGGCCAAGCCAGTCGGCGGCCATCACGTGCGGGGCTTGGACCTGCTCGACGTACACGAGCTGCGACCGGCGCGGCAGCGCCAGGCTGACCGTCTCGCCGGCGCGGCGCGAGAGCTGCTCGAGGTGCGGACGGGCGTGCCGCGGGAGGGAGTCGTCGGCCGCGCCGGCCAGGCGCGTGAGCGCGTGGCCGATCGACCAGCGGCGCGTCGCCGGGTCGCGCTCCACCAGCCCTTCGTCCGCGAGAGTGACGAGGATCCGCCAGGCGGTCGTCCTGTTCAGCCCGCAGCGCTCGGCGAGCTCGGGCGCGGTGGCGGGCTCCGGCGCGCCCGCGATCGCCTCGAGCAGGGCGGCGGCGCGTTGCACCGACTGGATCCTGCCGCCGTTGACACGCGCGTCCGTCTCATTCATCATGCGCACCGCCGTTGCAGTATACGAACGAGGAGCCGCCGAATCCAATGGATCTCACGCTCACCGCCGACCAGGAGGACCTCCGTGCCCGCGCGCGGGCCCTGACCGAGACGATCAAGGCCCACGAGGAGGCCTGCGAGGCGGGGAACGGCCTCCCGGCCGAGACGCTCCACGAGATCGCGGACCGGGTCCGCGAGCTGCGCCTAAACGCCATCAACATGCCGGCGGAGTGGGGCGGCCAGGGGCTCAGCGTGCTCGACCAGGTGCTCGTCCAAGAGGAGCTCGGCCGGCTGACCAACGCCCTCTGGGACGCCGTCTGGCGCCCCGCGAACGCCCTGCGGGCGTGCACGACCGAGCAGCGCGACGGGTACCTGATCCCGGCGATCCGCGGGGAACGGCGCGACTGCTTCGCCGTGACCGAGGAGGGCGCCGGCTCGGACCCGTCCCTGATCCATACCACGGCCGAGCGGGTGGACCGCGGCTTCCGGATCGACGGTGAGAAGTGGTTCGTGACGGTCGGCGACGTGGCCGACTTCCTGATCGTGCTCGCGATGGTCATGCCGGAGCGCGAGCCCACGCTCTTCCTGGTCGACAAGGAAACGCCGGGCGTGCACGTGCTCCGCACGCCGCGGTACATGCACACCTTCGTGTACGAGCATCCCGAGTTCGGGTTCGAGGACGTTCGGGTGCCGGAGACCGCGGTGCTGGGGGAGGTCGGCGGCGGCTACGACCTCACGCGCGACTGGTTCGTGGAGGAACGGCTGATGATCGCGGCACGCTGCGTCGGCGCCGCCGAGCGGGGACTCGGCGCCGCGGTGGAGTTCGCGGCCGGCCGGGAGCAGTTCGGCGCGCCGATCATCGACTACCAGCTGATCCAGGGGATGGTCGCCGACAGCGTGGTCGACATCGCGACCAACCGCGCGCTGGTCCGCCAGGTCGCCTGGGAGGCAGACCAGGGCCTCGACCGGCGCCTCCTCCACGGCAAGGCCGCGGTGGTGAAGCTCTCGGCGTCGGAGGCGGCCGGCCGCGTCGTCGACCGCGCGCTCCAGATCCACGGCGGCCGTGGCTACATGCGCGAGAACCCCTGCGAGCGGCTCTACCGCGACCTGCGCGTCGACCGGATCTGGGAGGGGACCTCGGAGATCCAGCGCGTAATCGTGGCGAACGAGGTGCGCAAGCGAGGTCTCGACGACATCCTGAGCTTCGGAGGAAGGCCTGCCGCCGCGGCGGCAGGCGTCCCGGCCTGAGTCCGGAATGGCCCTGATCGACGTCGACATCCACGAGATGTTCGGCTCGGTCGGCGAGCTGGCGCCTCACCTGGAGGAGCCGTGGCGGTCCCGCATCACCATGCCCGACGGCTGGGCGGGGCTACCCGGCTTCCCGTACTCGTATCCGCAGGTCGGCGGGCTCGCCCGCCGAGACGCGGTGCTGGACGACGGCAGGCCCGCCGGGTCGAGCTACGAGCGGCTACGGGAGCAGGTGCTCGACGTCTACTCCGTCGAGCGCGGGATCCTCACCGGGCTGTTCCACCCGACGGATCTCGCCGTCCAGCCGGAGTTCGCCACCGCCCTCGCGAGCGCCTACAACGATTGGCTGGTCGACAACTGGCTCGACAAGGACGAGCGGTTGCTGGGATCGATTGCGGTCGCGGCGCAGTGCCCGGACGACGCCGCCCGCGAGATCGACAGGATGGGCGCCCATCCGCAGATGGTGCAGGTGATGCTCCCGGCCACCTCGCGCGACGTGCTCGGCCGGGCCTTCTACGCACCGCTCTACGAGGCTGCCGTGCGGAACGAGCTCGTCGTCGGCTTCCACCAGACGAACGAGTCCCTGACGGCGGTGGGCCGGCCGCCCTACTACATCGAGTGGCACACCGCGATCCCGCAGGCGTGGCAGTGCCAGCTCGTCGGCCTCGTCTGCAACGGGATGTTCGACCGGTTCCCGGATCTCCGAGTCGCGATGATCGAGAGCGGATGGACCTGGCTGCCGAGCCTGCTGTGGCGGCTTGACCTCAACTACCGCAGCCTGCGGCGCGAGGTTCCCTGGGTCAAGCGGATGCCCAGCGACTGGGTGAGGGAGAACGTCGGATTCGCGTCCCAGCCGATGGAGTATCCCGACGATCCACGCGATCTGTACCGGATGTTCCAGATGGTCGGCACCGATCGGTTCCTGATGTTCTCCACGGACTATCCGCACTGGGACTTCGATTCCCCCGAGCGGGCGATCCCGCCGGCCTTCCCGGACGACGTGCGCCGCAGGATCCTGTACGACAACGCGGCCGACTTCTACGGCTTGCGGTGAGCGCGCGCCAGGTCGTCTGCTCCGTCGACGAGCTCCGAGTGGGGGACTTTCGCGTGGTCACCGCCGGCCCGCGCGAGGTCCTCGTGGTCTGCACCGGCCGACGGAGCTTCGAGGCCGTGGCCAACGCCTGTCCCCACCAGGGCGCGCGTCTCTCGGAGGGACGCGTGGAGCGCATCTGGCGGGCCGGCACCGGACGGGTGCACGAGAGCGAGGACCGCTTCGCGGTCGTGTGCCCGTGGCACAACTTCGAGTTCGACCTGGCCACCGGCTGTCCGCCCTATGCCGCGGATCAGCCGTGCCGCCCCCGCCTCAGGCGCCACCAGGTCGTCGTCGAGGCCGGCGATGTGGTGCTGTACGGCTGATTCCGCGTGGCGCTCAGCGGCCGCGGAAGCGCGGCTCACGCTTCTCCGCGAACGCACTCGCCGCCTCGCGGGCGTCCTCGGTCTGGGCGAGCAGGCCGTAGGCCACCCGCTCGAGCGCCAGGCCGGCCTCGCGCGACGCCTCCGGCATGGCGTCGATCGCCTGCTTGGTAAGCGTCACGGCCAGGGGCGGCAGCGCGGCGAGCCGCTCCGCCAGCTCGAGCGCGCGCTCCAGCGCGCGCCCCTCGGGCACCATCTCCGTGACCAGCCCGAGGTCGCGGGCCTCGGCGGGGCCGAAGCGGTCCCGCAGGAGGGCGAGCTCCTTGGCCCTGGCGGTGCCCACGAGCCGCGCGAGCCGGTGCGTGCCGCCGGAGCTCGGGATGATGCCGATGCCGACCTCCGGGAGGCCGAACGAGGCCGTGGTGTCGGCCACGCGGAAGTCGCACGCCAGCGCGAGCTCGAAGCCGCCGCCGAGGCAGTGGCCTGCGATCGCGGCCATCGTGGGCTGGGGGAGGGCGGCGACCTTCTCGTAGACGTCGCCGGTCTCGCGGTAGTAGGCGAGGATCGCGGCGGGATCGAGGTCGCGCATCTGGGTCACGTCCGCGCCGGCAGAGAACGCGCGGGCGCCGCCGGTCACGACCACGCACGCGCTGCGCGTGACGCGGTTGTCGCCCAGCGCGTCCTGAAGCGCCCGCTCGACTGCGGTGGACAGCGCGTTCAGCTTCTCCTCGCGGCGCAGCCTGACGACCGCGATGCGGCCCCGCGACTCGACGTCGACCAGGGAGGTCATGCGCGGAGCACCACCCGCGCGTCCAGGCCGATGGCGCCGTCGGGGAGCGCCAGCAGGGGGTTCACCTCGAGCTCCGCGATCTCCGGATGGGCGGCGGCAACCCGCGACAGCGCCGCCACGGCCGCCGCGGCGGCGTCGAGGTCCGCCGCGCGCCGTCCGCGAGCGCCTTGGAGGAGCGGGGAGGCGCGCAGGGAGAGGAGGAGCTCGCGCGCGGCCGCCTCGTCCACCGGCGCGAGCCCCACGACCACGTCGCGGAGCACCTCGGTGAACACGCCGCCGAGCCCCACCAGGGCGACGGGGCCGAAGCGCGCGTCCCAGCGGGAGCCGACGAGGAGCTCGACGCCGTCGCCGACTGGCGCCATGCGCTCGACGGAGAGGGCGGGCGGCGCGAGGCGGTCGCGCACGTCCGCGAACGCGGCCCGGAGGGCCGTCTCGTCCCCGACCCCGGTGACCACGCCGCCGAGGTCGGACTTGTGGAGGAGCCCGAGCGCCTTGATGACGACCGGGTAGCCGATCTCGGCGGCCGCCGCAGCCGCGCCGTCCGCGGTCGAGACTTCCCGGGCGGGAGCGAAGGGGACGCCGCCCGCCGCGAGCAGCTCGCGCGCGGCGGAGTAGTCGTGGGCGGCGATCGGCTCCGCCGGCTCCGGCAGCCCCGGCACCCCTCGCGGCTCGCGCGCCGCCCGGTCCGCCAGCCGCGCCAGCACACCGACCGCGCGCTCGATCGTCCGGTAGACGGGCACTCCCCGGCGGCGGAGCGCCTTGGCGGCGGCGGCGTGGGGGTGCATGGTCTGCACCACGAGCGGGAGGCCGGCCGTGGCGGCGGCGTCCGCCAGAGCCTCGGCCACCGAGGCCTCCCCGCGGCCGAGCGTCTCCGCGTAGTCGGTGTAGCCGCCGAAGTAGCCGGTCATCAGCAGCGCGTCGACCTCGCCGGAGCCCAGCACCGCGCGGGTGGTGCGGTCGAAGCTGTGGATGTCGGCCTCGCCGCCGCCGGCGAGGTCGATCGGGTTCGACACCGCGGCGGTGCGCGGCAGGCCGGCCCGCAGATCGGCCCTGAGCTCCTCGCTCAGCGGCGGCAGCTCCAGCCCGGCGGCGTTCGAGAGGGCTGCCGCGATGCCGCCGTGACCGCCGCCGTCCGCCAGCACCGCCACCCGGCGCCCGCGGGCGGTCCCGGCGCGCACCAGCCCCTGGGCCAGGTCGATCAGCTCGCGCGGTGCGCGCACCCGCTCCATCCCGGCGGCGCGGCAGGCCGCGTCGATGGCGGCGGAGTCGCTGGCCAGCGCGCCGGTGTGGGAGCGGACGGCGCGCTGGGTCGCCTCGGTGCGCTCCACCGCGAGCAGCACGACCGGCTTGCCCGCCCGGGCCGCAGCCTCGGCCGCGTGGGCGAACGCGCGCCCGTCGCGGAAGTCCTCGACGTAGATCGCGATCAGCTCCGTTCGGTCGTGCGCGGCCAGCTCATCGATCAGCTCGCCGACCTCGAGGTCCGCCTGGTTGCCGAGGGACACGAACCGGGAGAAGCCGAGACCGGCGTCCTCGGCCAGGAGGCCGATCTCGAGCGCGAGGTTGCCACTCTGCGACAGCAGGCCGATCGAGCCGTGCGGCATGTCGTTCGGCACCAGCTCGAGCTCTGCGGCCGAGTCGAACACGCCGAGGCAGTTGGGGCCGAGCAGGACCGCGCCGCCCTCGCGGGCGGCGGCGGCCAGCGCCGTGTCGCGCTCGCCGCCGGCGTCGCCGTCGGCCTCGCCGGCCGTGATCACCACGACGGCCTTCGCTCCGGCGGCGACGGCGTCGCCCACCGCCTGGTCGAGGGCGGCCGAGGGGACCGCCAGCACTGCGAGCTCGGGGGCCTCGGGGAGGTGCGCGAGGGAGCGGTGCGCGCGCTGGCCCATGACTTTGCCGCCCCGGCGGTTCACGAGGTGGACGGTCCGGCGGGAGGCGCCCCGCAGCGCGCCGCGCGCGAGCCAGTTGCCCCACTTGACCGGGTCGTCGGAGGCGCCGACGACGGCGACCGAGCGGGGCTCGAAGAGGGGGCGGAGGTCGCGCCGAGTGGCGCGCCCGGACACGGTCATGACGGCTCGGCCTCCGCCGTGGGCGGCGCGGCGCCCTCCGGTGCGGGCGGCGGCTCCGCGAGCCCCCAGGCGTCCGCGCCGCCGTCGACGACGATCGTGGTCCCGGTGATGTAGGCGCCGCCCTCGCTCGCGAGGAAGGCGATCAGGGCGCCGACCTCCTCCGGCCTGCCGAGGCGCCCCAGCGGCACGGAGCGCGCCCAGCCGGCCACGGCCTCCTCGCCGTAGCCGTCGAGGGCCTCGGTGGCGATCGTGCCGGGCGCGACGCACACCGTGCGGATGTCGTGGCGGCTCCACTCGAGCGCGAGCCCCGAGGCGAGGTTCGCCACGGCGGCGCGGCCGGCGGAGGCGTGGGCGAAGCCCGGGATCCCGCGCAGCGGGCTGAAGCCGACGAACACGATCAGCCCCCCATCGCCCGAGATCATCGCCCGGGCGGCCACCAGGCGGGTCATGCTCCAGACGGCGTCGACGGTCACCCGCTGCACCGCGCGCCAGCCGTTGTCCGAGATCTCCTCGGCGGGGGCGGAGAACTGGCCGCCGGCGTTGTTGACCAGCACATCGACGGTCTCGAAGCGCTCGAGCGCCGCATCAACCACCCGCTCCACGCCCTCCGGCTCGCGCAGGTCGGCTGCCACGGCGAGGCACTCGCCGTCCAGGCCCTCCACCTCGGCCCTTACCGCCTGGAGCGGCTCCTCGCGCCGGCCGCAGACGACCACGCGGGCACCGGAGCCGGCGAGCTCGAGGGCGGTCGCGCGGCCGATCCCGGTGCCGCCGCCGGTGACGAGAGCGACCCTGCCCGCGTTGGCGTCCGGGCGAAGCGGCGAGCGGTAGGCCATCACTCGCGCTCGAGCTCGTCGCCGATCAGCCGCGCCGACAGCCTTAGGTGCTCCACCACCACTTCCGGCGCGCGCGGGTCCCGGCGCTCGATCGCCTCGAACACGCGCTCGTGGTCGCACACGTAGTCGAACCAGGGGTACTGGGGGTGGTGGCGCAGGAGCATGCGGGTCTCGGCGGCAAGCGTCTCATGGGCGCGCTGGAGGCGCGGGCTCCCGCCGAGCCGGACGAGCTCCTGGTGGAAGAGGATGTCGGCGCCGATGAGGTCTTCCGTCACCTGGTCGTGACCGTCGGCGGTCCTTCGCAGGTCGTCGAGGGCCGCCGCGAGCGTCGACACGTCCACCGGCGGCGACGCCTCCACCAGGCGCCGCGCCACCCCGGCCTCGATTGCCTCGCGCGCCACGTAGACGTCGAGCCGATCGGCCAGCGACATCACCCTCACGAAGGCGCCACGGTGGAGCTCGTAGTCGACGAGCCCCTCCTGCACGAGCTGGCGAACTGCCTCTCGCACGGCGCTGCGCCCGGTGCCGAACGCCTCGGCCAGCGACACCTCCCGCAGCGCATCGCCCTGCGCGATGCGCCCGTCGATGATCGCCTCCCGCAGCTCCTGAAGCACCTGCTGGGTGGCCGAGGCGCGCCGGATCGATCCGAGCTGCCAGTTGTGCGCGCTTGCGGACACGTGTAGATTGTCGACAACCTGCAGGCTGAGGTCAAGGGCCGACGAAGTCGACAGCCGCTTGGAGGCGAGGCCGGGCCGGTGACGAGGGACGAGCGAGGTGAGGGTGGATCAGGCCGAGGGGTCGGCGGCCTCGCCCCCCGCGGCCTCCGCCGCGTCCAGGCGGGCTCGTCGCTGCAGGCCGTAGAGGTCCGCGCCGCCGGTCACGTAGCGGTTCCCCGCGGTCGGCTGATAGGCCCACGACCGGAATGCCCCTTCGCCCAGCGCCCGCATCACCAGGTGCCGCTCCCGCTGGCTCGCCAGTACGCGCTCCTCGAGCTGCTCCAGGTCCCAGCGCCGGGCGACCTCCTCGCGCAGCTCGCCGGCCGTGTCCGCGGCCCCGGGCGCGTCGGCCAGGTTGGCCAGCTCCGCCGGGTCAGCGGCCAGGTCGAAGAGCTGATCGGGATCCCCCGGGCAGTGCACCAGCTTGCCGGCGCCCCGCCGCACCATGACCGCCGGCGCGTTCACCCCCTCCGCCAGGTACTCGGCCGCGACCGGCCCGGACCGTCGCGCGCCACCGGAGGCGAGCAGGGGCAGCAGGCTCTCCCCGTCGACGTCGTCGAGCGGGGCGGCCCCGGCCAGCTCCAGCAGCGTCGGCCCCACGTCCAGCAGCGACACCGGCTCCGCCACCCGAAGCCCGGAGCGAGCGCCCGGCACCCGCACGAACAGCGGCACCCGCGCCGACTGCTCGAAGAACGCCATCTTGTACCAGAGCCCCCGCTCGCCGAGCATCTCCCCGTGGTCGGCCGTGAAGGCCACCACGGTGTCCTCGCCGAAGCCGGCCTCGTCCACCGCGTCCAGCACCTCGCCCACCCGCTCGTCGAGATAGCTCACCGCCGCGTAGTAGCCGTGGCGCGCCGCCAGGACCTGCTCCTCGGACAGCGGCAAATCGTCCACCTCGCACATCGCCCGCAGCCGCCGGCTGTGCGGGTCGGCCTCCTCGAGCGGCAGCCGGCCCACGGCCGGCAAGTCGATCTCGGAGCGGTCGTACAGGTCCCAATACCGCTTTCGGAGCTCCCACGGGTCGTGCGGGTTGGAGAACGACACCACCAGGAAGAACGGCCGCGACCGGTCCGAGCGGGCCAGGTCGAAGATGGTCCGCACCGCGCGGAACGCGACCTCCTCGTCGTAGTCCTGCTGCATGCTGGCCGCGCAGACGCCGGGCGACAGCACACTCTCCATCGTGTGGTACCAGGGCAGCTGCTCCCCGGCGGGGAGCAGCCAGTCGGGCGTCCAGTCGAGGTCGCCCGGATAGATGTCCGTGGTCAGGCGCTCCTCGAACCCGTGAAGCTGGTCCGGCCCGACGAAGTGCATCTTGCCGACGAGCGCGGTGAGGTAGCCCGCGGTACGCAGCGAGTGCGTCACCGTGGCGGCGCTCGCCGGCAGCTCCGCCGCGTTGTCGAAGACGCCGGTCCGAGACGGCAGGCGCGCGGTCAGGAGCCCGGCCCGCGACGGCGCGCACAGCGGCGACGCGCAGTAGGCGCTCTCGAAGACGGCGGATTCAGAAGCCAGCGCCGACAGCCGCGGCGCCCGCACCACGGGGTGCCCGTACGCGGGCAGCCACGACGCGGCGAGCTGGTCGGCCATGACCAGCAGCACGTTCGGACGGCGGGCTTCCATGAGGCGGCCAATGTAGCGCGCCGCCGCGACCCCGTTCGGGGACGGCCGGCCCACCTTGCGTACACCGAGACGGTCTTGATATATCAGAACTCACACGGAGGGAGAGGGTGAGAGATGGTCTGGCTGGATGAGCAGTTCACTCGGCGCCAGGTGATCCGGGCCGGCGCCGCCGGCGGGCTGGCGCTCGGTGCCGGAGGGGTCCTCGCCGGGTGCCTCGGCGACGACGACGGGAACGGCGCCGCCACCGGCCCCGAGCCCGAGGCCGCCGACCTGCGCCGCGGCGGCACGCTCCGCATCGGCGCCACCGGCGGCGGGGCCGAGGACACGATCGACGGGCACATTCCCACCTCGGACCCGGACATCATGCGCACCTGGCAGCTTTACGAGCCGCTCGCCGTGCGCAACGCCGAGTTCACGGAGCTCGAGATGGTCCTCGCCGAGTCGCTCGAGGCGGAGGCGAACCGGGCCGACATGTGGACCGTCCGGCTGAAGCCGGGCCTCGAGTTCCACAACGGCAAGACCGTGACGGCCGACGACGTCATCTTCTCGCTGCGCCGGATCCTCGACCCGAAGGACCCCAAGGTCGGCGCCGCGTCGATTGGCTACGTCGACGCCAAGGGTCTCAAGAAGATGGACGAGAGGACCGTTCGCATCCCGCTCGAGTTCCCCAATTCGAGCTTCCCGGAGGACATCGGCCAGTACTTCAACAACATCGTGCCGGTCGACTTCGACCCGGAGAACCCGGTGGGGACCGGGGCCTTCAAGTACGAGAGCTTCCAGCCCGGTGAGCAGAGCACCTTCGTGCGCCATCCAAACTACTGGCGCGACGGCGAGCCCTACGCGGACGAGCTGGTGATCATCGACTTCACCGACCCGACCGCGAAGATCAACGCGTTGCTGGGCGGCCAGGTCGAGGCCATAAACAACGTGCCGTTCAGCCAGCTGTCGAACATCCAGGGGAACCAGGAGCTGCGCGCAGTGATCTCCGAGACGGGGTCGTGGCAGCCGTTCACCATGCGCGTGGACGCGCCCCCGTTCGACGACAACCGCGTGCGGCAGGCGTTCCGGCTGATCGTCGACCGCCAGCAGATGGTGGACCAGGTGCTGAGTGGCCAGGGGCAGATCGCGAACGACCTCTACGCGCCGTTCGACGACTGCTACGCGGACGACCTTCCGCAGCGCGAGCAGGACCTCGACCAGGCGGAGTCGCTGCTGCGGCAGGCCGGCCAGAGCGATCTGCGCGTCGAGCTCGTGACCGGCGACATCTTCCGCGGCGTGGTGGAGGCCGCGCAGGTGTTCGCCGAGCAGGCCAAGGGCGCCGGTGTGACGGTGAACGTGCGCAAGGTCGACACGGGCACGTTCTACGGCGACAACTACCTGTCGTGGCCGTTCGCACAGGACTTCTGGGCCACCCGGACATACCTGACCCAGGTGGCGCAGGGCAGCCTGCCGGACTCGCCCTTCAACGAGACGCACTGGGACAACAAGGAGTTCCAGCGGCTGATCCAGGAGGCGCGCGCGGAGCTCGACGAGGACCGGCGCTGTGAGCTGCTCCACGAGGCGCAGCGGCTCGAGTACGAGGAGGGCGGCCACATCATCCCGTACTTCTCGAACTCGATCGACGCGCACACGGCCGAAATCGCGGGCATCACGGAGGCCCGCTCGGGCTTCACGCTCGGCAACTACCAGCTGCGGTCCGTGGGGTTCGTCGCGTAGACATGACGGCGACGCTCGTCCTGCGCCGGCTGGCCCTCGGCCTGCTGACGCTGTGGCTCGTGTCCCTGCTCGTGTTCGCGGCGACGCTCGCGCTGCCGGGCGACGCCGCGCAGGCGATCCTCGGCCGGGACGCGACGGCCGAGCGGCTGGCGGCGCTCCGCGACCAGCTCAACCTGTCGGAGCCGGTCGTGAGCCAGTACCTCCAGTGGCTCGGCGGGATTCTGACCCTCGACCTCGGCGATTCGGCGGCAACCCAGGCCCCGGTCAGCGAGCTGCTGTCGAGCCGGGTCGGCAACTCCCTGTTCCTCGTGCTGATCTCCGCGGCGGTGGCGATCCCGCTGTCGATCGGGATCGGCGTGTGGACCGCGATGCGGCGCGACCGCGCGGTCGACCACATCGTCTCGACCGGCTCCCTGATCCTGGCCTCGCTGCCGGAGTTCGTGATCGGGATCGTCCTGATCATCGTGTTCGCGACCGAGGTGGTGCAGTGGTTCCCCGCCGTCTCGCTGCTCGGGCCCGGTGAGAAGGCCTGGAACGACCCCCAGGTGGTGGTGCTGCCGGCGGCCACGCTGGTGCTCGCGGTGGTGCCGTACATCAGCCGCATCATGCGCGGGTCGATGGTCGAGGTGCTCGAGAGCGAGTACGTGACGATGGCGACGCTGAAGGGGCTGCCGCGCCGGACCGTGATCTGGCGCCACGCCGTGCCGAACGCGATCGTGCCCGCGATCCAGGTGACCGCCCTGCAGCTCGCCTACCTGGCGGGCGGGGTGGTGGTCGTGGAGTTCGTGTTCTCCTATCCGGGGATCGGCGCTGCGCTGGTGGAGGCGGTGGGGAACCGCGACCTGCCGGTGGTCCAGGCGGTGACCATGCTCGCCGCCGGCATCTACGTGGGGCTCAACCTGCTCGCGGACGTGGCGACCATCCTGGTCACGCCGAAGCTGAGGACGGCCGGGCGATGAGCGACCAGACCGTCGATACCGCCGTCGACCTCGCGCTCGGGCAGGCGCCGCACGTCGAGCGGGCCGCGGCACGGCGCAGGTTCGCCTACGTGGCCGATGCCATGCGGCTCTGGCGCACGCGCATCGGCGCCGGGATCGTCGCGCTGATCGTGCTGGTCGCGCTGGCCGGCCCGCTGGTGGCCCCACACTCGCCGACGGAGTTCGTGGCGCCGCCGAACAGCCTGCCCGGAGGGGAGGCCACCTTCGGCGCCGACTCGCTCGGGCGCGACGTGCTGAGCCGGTTCCTCTACGGTGGCCGCACGGTGCTGTGGCTGGCCCTGGCCTCGACGGCGCTCGGCATCGTCGTCGGCACGGTGGTCGGGCTGATCGCCGCCTACGCGCGCAACTGGCTCGACGACGTGCTCATGCGCGGCAACGACGTCCTGCTCGCGTTCCCGCAGATCATCTTCGTCCTGCTGGCGGTGTCGGCCGTGGGCCCGAAGCTGTGGCTGATCGTGCTCACCGTCGGGCTGACCCACGCGCCGCGGGTGGCGCGCGTCATCCGGGGCGCGGCGCTCGAGGTCGTGGAGCGCGACTTCGTGAAGAGCGCCGAGGCGGTGGGCGAGAGGCGCTCGCGCATCGTCTTCGGCGAGCTGCTTCCCAACGTGACCAGCCCGCTGCTGGTGGAGATCGGGCTCCGGATGACGTACTCGATCGGGCTGGTCGCCGGGATCAGCTTCCTCGGCTTCGGCCTCCAGCCGCCGGCCGCGGACTGGGGACTCATGATCAACGAGAACCGCCTCGCGATCACGGTGCAGCCGTGGTCGGTCATCCTGCCCGTCGCCGCCATCGGGCTGCTGACGATCGGCACCAACCTGATCACCGACGGCCTCTCGCGGGCGCTCGGCGGCATCGACCGGAGGTCCGAGACGTGAGCCCGCCTGTGGTCGAAGTCTCTGACCTGCGCATCGAGCTGGTGGGCTCCGGGGTGGACGTCGTCGACGAGATCGACCTCCGGATCCACGCCGGCGAGGTGCTCGGCCTGGTCGGCGAGTCGGGGTCCGGGAAGACGACCGTGGGCATGGCGCTGCTCGGCCACGTGCGCGGGGGTGGCCGGCGCGGCGGCGGCACCGTCGCCATCGACGGACGCAGCCTCCACGGGCTCGGGGAGGGCGAGCTCCGCAAGCTCCGCGGCGGCACCGTCGCGTACATCCCGCAGGACCCGGGCACCGCCCTGAACCCGGCGCTCCGGATCAGGACGCAGCTGCGCGAGGTGCTCGACGCCCACGCCTCCGGGTGGAGCGACGAGGAGCGGACCGGGCGGCTGCGCGGCGCGCTCGAGGAGGTGGCGCTGCCGTCGGACGACGACTTCCTGCGCCGCTACCCGCACCAGCTCTCCGGCGGGCAGCAGCAGCGCGTGGCGATCGCGATGGCGTTTGCGAACCGGCCCAAGGTGATCGTCTGCGACGAGCCCACCACGGGCCTCGACGTGACGACGCAGGCGCGCGTGCTCGAGACCGTCCGCGACCTGTGCCGCAGCCACCGCGTGGCCGCGCTCTACGTCACGCACGACCTCGCCGTCGTCGCAGAGCTCGCGGACCGCGTGGCCGTGATGTACGCGGGCCGGATCGTGGAGAGCGGCCCGCGCGAGCGGATCTTCTCGGGCCCGCGCCACCCCTACACGAGGCGGTTGCTGCGCGCCGTGCCGGACATCGCCGGGAAGCGGACGGTCGTGGGGATCCCGGGCCGTGCCGCGCTGCCAGGGAACCGCCCGTCGGGATGCTTCTTCCATCCGCGCTGCCCGCTCGCCGACGAGCAGTCGCGCGCCGAGTTCCCGCCTGTGACCGACCTCGGCGGCGGACACACGGTGCGCTGCTTCCACCACGAGGCGGCCGCGCAGAGCCCCGAGCCCGAGGGCGCCGGGCAGCTCGGGCCGAGGGAGCCGGGCGAGCAGTTCGTGCTGACCGTGCGCGACCTCGACGCCCACTACGGCGCCAGCCATGCCCTGTTCCGCATCGACCTCGTCGTGCACCGGCGCGAGTGCCTCGCGCTCGTGGGCGAGTCAGGCAGCGGGAAGACCACACTGGCGCGCTGCGCCTCGGGGCTCCACAGCCAGTACACCGGGCAGGTCCGGCTGGGGGACGATCCGCTCCCGCCGGCGGCCCGGAAGCGGAGCCGGGAGGCGCGCAGGCGGATCCAGTACATCTTCCAGAACCCGTACGCCTCGCTGAACCCGCGTCGCACGATCGGCCAGACGATCGCCCGGCAGCTGCAGCTGTTCCACCCGGGCTCGCGCGCGGACACGTCGCGGCGGGTGGCGGAGTGCCTCGAGCGCGTGGCGCTGTCGGCGGGCGCCGCGAGGCGCTTCCCGGACCAGCTGTCGGGCGGGGAGCGCCAGCGGGTGGCGATCGCCCGGGCGCTGGCGGCGGAGCCGACGGTCCTGATCTGCGACGAAGTGACCTCCGCGCTCGACGTCTCCGTCCAGGCGGCGATCATCGAGCTGCTCGGCGAGCTCCGCCGGGAGATGGGGCTCAGCATGCTTTTCATCACGCACGACCTGGCACTCATCCGGACCGTCGCCGACCGCGTGGCCGTGATGCACCGGGGCCGGATCGTGGAGCAGGGATCCGTGGACGAGATCCTCACCACCCCCGGGGCGGACTACACGCGCGACCTGCTGGCGAACACCCCGAGCATCGAGGTGGCGCTCGGGCACGCGGCGCCGCCGGCGTAGCGCCCGCGCCCGCTGGAGCGTTCACGGCCCACAAAGCGGCACAAAAAGGTCTTACGGGGAGTAAGGTGCGGGGCTCGTCCCCAGGAACGGAGTCCAAAGATGACCAAGCGGGTCGCAGGGGTTGTCGACCGACGCCTGGCCAAGGCGCTGTCGCATCCCCTTCGGGCACACGTGCTGAGCATTCTGAACGAGCGCGTCGCGAGCCCTAACCAGATCGCGAACGAGCTCGGGGAGCCGCTCGGCAACGTCAGCTACCACGTGAAGACACTCGCCGAGATGGGCTGCATAGAGCTCGTCAACACCGAGCCCCGGCGCGGGGCCATCGAGCACTTCTACCGTGCCGTGGTCCGGCCCTTCTTCAGCGACAACGACTGGAAGCGCCTGCCCCCTTCGGCGCGGCAGGGCATCTCCGATTCCACGCTTCAGCTGATCTGGGAGGACACCTCCGAGGCGCTGAACGCGGGAACCTTCGACCGGCGCACGGACCGTCATCTCAGCCGCAGCCTGCTCGTCCTCGACGAGCACGGCTGGAAGGAGGTCAACGGGCTGCTGCTCGAAACGATGAACCGGGTCGTGGACATCGAGGCCGAGTCCGCGAAGCGGCGCGCCAAGGAGGGCGGCGACGGCTTCAACACCAAGGTGGTGCTGATGCACTTCGAGTCATCCGGCGCGGTGGATGGCCCCAAGCCCTCGAAGCCGAACCGGGCGAAGCGCGCGAAGACGAAGAGCTGACGGGCGGCGCGGCGGCTCAGCCGCGCAGCGAGTGCCCGAAGGCGAAGAAGGTGGCGTAGCCGGCGTCACCGCCGAGGGCGACAAGCTGCGTCCGCGCGGCGCGCAGCGCGCCGTCCTGCCGCGAGCCCCAGTGTCGCGCGGCCGCCTTGCGGCGGCTGTCGGAGACGAAGCGGACCATCTTGTTGTAGATGTCGCCGGCCAGGTAGTCCGCGCGCACGTTCTCCGGGAACTGGCGCACCGGCCTCAGGAGCCGCTCGAAAGTCG
>OBLR010000079.1_pt1 | contig 16742 bp, 14 predicted proteins | sample 1519891 | NCBI WGS metagenome assembly OBLR01 (sample SAMEA3113583, study PRJEB22503) | soil metagenome | reverse complement strand
CGTCGAGCAGCCGGCGGGCGGCGGCGGTCAGCTCCTGGCTGCCGGCGAGCGGCGGCGACGTCGGTCACCTCACGCGGTTCCTGACGGCCCATCTCGACTGGCTGGCCGCACATCCCGGCGCCGCCGACTTCGTCGCCGAGATCGGTGAACTGGTGGCCGGTACCCTCAGCGTCATCGACGCCAGGCCCGCCGACATGATCGAGCTCGGCCGGTGCATAGAACCCGGCTGCGCCGGCCTGCTCAGCGCCCGGCGGCCGGGGCACGATGCCGGGAGCGCGCCGGAGGTCGGCTGCGACAGCGGGCGGCATGCCTGGCGCCCCGACCAGTGGCTGCTGCTGCGTCGCCGCCTGGACCGCGCGAGTCGGGCATGAACGCCGCAGCCGGCCCCCCCGGCCGCCGGCCGCGCCGGACGACCGTCCCGACCAAGATCGCCGCCATCGCCGTGGGAGTGCCGGAGGCCACCATCCGCCAATGGGCCCGCCGCGGCCGCCTCACCAGATACGGCACCCCGGGCCGGGCCGAATACGACATCGAAGAGCTCACCTCGATCGCCGAGGAGCGCACCACCCGAGCGAGCCGCCGAGGCTGAGCGGGAGGCACAACGAGCACCGCGCGAGACGCAGGCGGCGTCAGTTCTCCCGATAGGCGACCTCGCGCGCCATCGCGACGAGTTCCGCCTGCCAGCCCGGCTCGATCGGCGCGGCGGACACCGCCCGGCAGCCGGCGTCGACCAGCCGGTCGATGCGCCGTTCCAGATAGTCGGGCACGCCCGCGTCGATGAGCACCTCGCGCAGCTTGTCCGGGTCGGGGTCGCCGCAGTGCACCAGGTCGCGGACGCGCGAGTCGCGCCGCATGGCCAGGCTCAACAGCAAGGTCATCTTGTGCCGCGCGAAGTCGAGTCCGGCCGGCTTGCCGGTGTCGGCGGCCGCGCCGAAGGCGTCGATCAGGTCGTCCCGCAGCTGAAACGCCTCGCCGAGCGCGTCTCCGTACGTCGCGAACGTGGGCGCCAGTTCGGCCCGCCCGGCGATGGCGGCGCCGATGACCAGCGGGCGGTGGATGGTGTACCGCCCGGATTTCGTGATGGCGATCCACCGGGCGAGCTCGGGGTCGGCCGAGCGCTCGGCGGCGGCGACCAGATCCATGTACTGCCCGACGACCAGTTCGGCGCGCAGCTCCGCCCAGGCGGCCTGGACCGGCGCGTACGCGACCGAGGTGATCACCTCTGACATGATCACGTCCGCGTAGATCAGCGCCAGGTCGCCGGCGAGGATGGCGACGCTCTCGCCGAACCTGTGCGGCTCGCCCGCCCACCCGCGCCTGGAGTGCTCGGCGGACAGCCTCGTGTGCAGGGTCGGCGCCCCACGGCGTCGCGCCGATGCGTCCATCACGTCGTCGTGGATCAGCGCGCAGGTGTGCAGCACCTCTAGCGCGGCGCCGGCGGCGACCACGCCGTCGGTGGCGGCCTGGTCACCGCCGGCGGAGAGGTAGCCGGCGATGCAAAACGACGGGCGGACGCGCTTGCCGCCGGCGCCGATCAGCTGCGACAGCGCGTCGATCGGCACGCCGGCCCGGGCGTCCACCCGGCAGCGCCGTTCGCGTTCCACGGCGAGGAAGTCGCTGATGCGGCGCTCGACGCGCTCGAGCAGCACCCGGCGCAGCTGTGCGGGGGAGGTCACATCCGCGGTCACGTTGTGTCCACCTTCTTCTTTGGGCCGGCACTGCTCGCTCATCAACCCGGGGGAATGCCATCAAAATTCGCTGATGCGTTCGGCGACCTTGATCCCCACGTGGCGCCCCGGCTCGGCGACGTGGCCGAGCAGCCCGGCCCCCGGGACGACGGTGGTCAGGTTGAGCGGCCGGCCGTCGTCGCCCATCACCCGGACGTGCCAGTCGTCCTGCAGGAACACGTTGACGGTCACGTCGTCGTGGCGCGCCTCGATGAGCCGCAGCGGACGCAGTTCGACCTTCACGCGGCCGACCACCACCTCGCGGAAGCGACCGCCGGCCGACACCGCATGCGCCCGCTCGCCGGCGGCGAGGTCGGTGATGTACGCGGTGTTCTCGGCGCCGAAGACGTAGGAGTGCACGGCTCCGGCGTTCACCCGGAACGGGCGCGGGTTCATGTACGGCAGGTAGTGCACCTCAGCGCAGACGAGGACGCCGCCCGCCGACGTGGACCCGACGATCATCCCCTCGTCCTCGCCGAACATCGATGTGGTGTCCACACAGCCCCGGTAGCCGATGCCGATCGGCTCGGCGCGGGTGACCTCGAGCCGTACCAGCTCCTTGTGCTCGTCGGCGCGCGTCCGGATGATCTCGCCAACCCGGTCGATGTCTGCGAACCGGTCGCCGCGGACCACGAAGCCGGCGGGACCGCTCTCCAGGACCCCGGCGACGGTCGCGGCCTCATCGACGCCGTTCACCAGCTCTTTCAACACCCGGGTCCGGGTGCCCTGCGCCCTGGCGAGCAGTAGCTCGAGCGGGATGTTCGTCTCGTCGGCGCACACCGCCACCAGTACGTCGACCTCGCCGCACAGACCGGCCGCCCGATTCATGGCGACGCCATCGGAGATCTCGCAGCGGACCCCGACCGGTCGTCCGGCGGCGACGGCTCGTACGCCGTCGAGATCGGCCGGCGCGGCGGCCATCAGTACGCCGACCCGCCGATCGTCCAGAGCGGCCGCCGCGGCGGGGTCGACCGGGCAGGCGACGTCGATCCGCTCTAGCGGCTCCCAGCCGGCGAGCTGATCCGGCCGCAGCAGCACCGTGGTGATCGCCGCGGACCGCGCGTGCGCGAGGGCAGGCGCGGTGGCCTCGGCGCTCGACCGGGTCAGGTCCGCCCACAATTCCATGGCGACTTCCGCCTTTCGTTACTCGGCCACGTGTCCTGACTCAGGTTCCGGAACCGATCGCCGGGACCGTCATGGTCGTCGGTACGGCGGCGGTCCGGCGGCGCGGCCGCCACGGGTCCGCGCCCTCCCGCCCGAACTGCCGGTAAAGCGTCACCGTGTAGTACGCGTCCAGCACAACGACGGTCGCTCCCAGGACCGGTATGACGAAGCTGTGGGGATACAGCGAGATCGACAGCACGACGCCGAGGAGGGATCCGGCGCCCTTGCTCAACGCGATGTACATGGACTGACCCGCTGTGGATCCGCGCCGGCGCAGGACCAGTACGAACGCGAGGCTCATCCAGGCGTTCAGCCCGAGGCCGGTGTAGGCGCCGTAGAAATCGTCGATCTCCAGCTCGACCGCCGGGACGAAGACGGCGCCGAAGACGACGAGCGCGAAGAAGCGCCGCCGGAACGTGGCGGCCGGCAGCTCCGGATGATCCTTTTGCCCGTACCGCAGCACCTGCCGCACGATGAGCAGGTCGAGCAGGAACCATCCGAAGTTGAACGGCCGTTGCCACGACGCGTGGTTCACGACCAGCGCGTTGTTGAACTCCCAGCCGATGTTGAGCGCGACGGCGACCGCGGGGATGCCGGCGTACCCGCTCAGCCGCGCCTCCCGGATGGCCAGCACATACGCGGCCAGCCAGCAGCAGCCGACGATGACGACGAGGCCAACGTAGTACCAGTCGGGCAGATCCCGCGCGCCGCGGACGATCGGCGCCACCGAATCGCCGCCGAGCAGCGGGGACGGCCACCACATCACGTGTCATCCTTCCGTCGCGTTTCTCGGCGCACGCCATCGAGCACGTCCACCGAGCACGTCCATCAACACGTCCATCGAGCAACGTCATCGATCAGGTCCACCTGCCGGTGCCGGGTCCGGTGCGCGCGCCGATCAACCGCTCCCGCAGCTCGACCCGCCGCACCTTCCACGTCGCGGTTCTGGGGACCTCGTCCCAGGGCACGACTCGCGGCTCGGCGAGCGTGGGCAGGCCGTCGCTGGCACGGGACCACTCCGCCCTGGTCAGCCGGTCGTCCCGCATGCACACCACGGGGACGGCCGGCTCGCCGTCGAGGCCGGCGAGCACGATCACCTCGATGGCGCGGTCCAGGCGGTCGAGCAACGCGCTTTCCATCTCGATGCAGCTCATCCCCGGCACCATGTCCACCTCGCGGTCAACCAGCCGGAACCGGCCGAGGCCGGCGCGCTCGCCGAGATCGCCGGTATTCCACCAGGGCCCGATGACCTTGCTTCGATGGCGACGTTCTTCACCCAGATACGTCAGGCAGCGGGTCTGGGTGCGCACCATGATCAATCCCGGCCGGCCGCGGCCCTGCCGGCGTCCGGTCGCCGGGTCAACGACGCGCACCCGGACCAGCGCCGGCCAGCCGAGGTTGGTCACGTCGAGCCGGGCGCGCCGGCCGCGGCGCACCGTCCGCCTGGTGAAGATGTTGAAGGTGAACCCGGCGATCTCGGACTGTCCCAGCCCCCACGCCCAGACCGGGAGGCGGCGCCGGGACACGCCGAGGAACGTGCGCACCGTACGGGGATGCACCGCGTCGAACGTACTGATGAACCGTTTCACCTGCGCGAAGAGATCGGGCTTGAGCTCGGCGAGCTCCTCCCACCGCTGGAACATGTTCGGCGGCGCCTCCAGCGACGTCGGCCGGTGCCGCGCCAGCACCTCGACGACGTTGCCGCTGTCGGGGCGCGAGATGACGACCATGCCCTTCGGAGCCAGGGTCAGCTGCGCCCTGGTCCATGACAGCCCCCGCATGTGCGCGAAGGAGATCGCGCTGGCGACCACATCGCCGCGCTTCGAGGTCAGCAGCGGCAGCCGCAGCGACTCCAGCCGGTAGGGCAGCCCGCCGAGCGCGGTGCACGCCGAGTGGACGACCAGCTTGGGCACGCCGGTCGTGCCCGACGTGTGCGTGACGATCATCGGCTCGTCGTCGCGGCGCACCCGGACCGGCGCCGTCGCGCCGCCGCGCAGGTCGGCGAAGCACGGCAGGCCGGCGGCCGCCTCCTCGCCGGGCGGGCCGGCGGCGATCAGCGCCACGCCGGGGTCGGCGAGCGCGATCCCGGCCGCGGCCGCGCGGGCCAGGACGGTCGTGCCGGCCACCACCACAGCGGGGCCGGTACGCCCGATCATGGTACGGACGGCCTCGATCGAGTCGATCGGCGCCATCATGACGGGGACCGCGCCGATCCGCGCCGCCGCGGCGGCCGTCACCACGACATCGAAGTGGTTGTCCTTGACGATGGCGAGCCGATCGCCGTATCGCAGCCCCGCGGCGTACAGGCAGTCCGACAGGTCCCGCACCAGCGCGGCGAGGGCGGCCCCGCCGAGCGTCGTGCCGGCGTCCGGGGCCACGTCGAACGGCCGGTCGAGGTGAACCACGGTCTGCGCCGTCCTGGCGGCATGCCAGTCGAAGAGCATGCCGATGTTGATGGGTGCGCGGCCGATCATCGGGCGTTCTCCATCGCGATCCCGGCGGGCGGCTCCGCCGGCCTGGCAAGCGACTCGCCGTGCACGATCGCCCGCAGCCGCGCCGTCGCCCGCGCCGGATCACCGCTGCCGAACACCCGGCGGCCGACGCACAGGCCGGCGAGTCCCGCCCCGATCACCTTCTTACCGGCGGCGATGAAGTCGTCCCAGGACCCGGTCGCCGCACCGCCGGCGATGACGACGGGCACGGGCACGGTGGCGGCGAGTTCGGCCAGATGGTCGTCGCCCGGATGCGCGGTCTTGACCATGTCGGCGCCCAGTTCCGCCGCCACGCGCGCGGCGTGCAGAACGGCCGGGCCTAAGCTCGCCGCCGCCGGGTCGGCGGCCCCATCGACATAGGTCATGACGAGCAACGGAACGCCGAGGCGATCGCAGCTCGCCGCGATCCGCCCCAGATCGGCCAGCGCCGCCCGGTCCTCCGTGTGGCCGGCGCCGAGCGTGAGGTGCGCCGAGACGGCGTCCGCGCCCAGGGCGAACGCGGTCTCCGGGTCGCACACCCGGGCCTTGAGCGCCGGCCGGCCGCTCAGCGTGGTGTTGCCGGACAGATGGATGACGAGCGCGGTCGCCGGTCGCAGTGGCATCTCTTTGGCCGCGGCGCCGCGATGCGCCACGACCGCGTCGGCGCCGCCGTCGACCACCGCGCGCAGCACTGCGGCCATGTTGGAAAGTCCGCCACCAGCCCCGGTGGTCACCGAATGATCGAGCGCGATCAGTAGGCTCCTGCCGTCCGCGCCGAGCAGTCGGCATAGCCGGCGCTGTTTGCCGCTCACCATCTCGACCTCCGTTCTGGATCCGGCTGGATCCGCGTGAGTCCGGGCACGCAGGGATCAGCCCCGGCGCGGTCGGCGCCGGGGCTGTGGATACGTAAGCCGCTCGCCCGCCGGGACGCGCGGGGAGACGCATGAGAAACGTCCACGATGCCGTCGCGCACGCGGGCATGGTGGACGTGCCCAAAGCGTGACACTTGCCGGCGATCTTCGCCAGCCGTCCCCCGTGTGATGAGGATCACTGCCCTGAGGATCATCGGCGATACCGCCCGGGGTCATCTGTCTCGGGCGGGGTGCGCGGCGATCGCGGCGGCGCGCCGCCACAGCCCGAGCGCGGCCGCGTTGTCGCGGAAGGGCCGGATGCGGGCCCGCAGGGTCGCGAGTGCGGTGTCGGCCCGGCCGCACCGCAGGTACGGGTAGTCGTCGAGAAACCGGTGCCACGTCTCGACCGCCGCCTCGAGATGGCCATGGTCGAGTTGCAGCCCCGCCAGCCGCGCCAGGGTGATCGTGCGGCAGCGCCGTTCGGTGGGCGGCCGATGGCGCAGCGACGCCGCCAGCGCCGCGATCGCGCCGGGCCGGTCGCCGAGGGCCGCGAGCGTCTCGGCCCGCTGATGGTCAAGCGACGCCCGATGACAGGCCCCGATGACGTCTGATGCCGGGTCCGGCCAGTCCAGCCGATCCAGCCGATCCAGGCGGTCCAGCCGGCGTTCGGCCGCCCGCAGGTCGGCGAGCGCCCCGTCACGATCGCCCACGTTCGCCCGCGCCACGGCGAGCTGGCCGAGCAGGAAGGCCAGCGCCGTCGGCCCGGCGGCCGGCGAGCCGCCGGTCACCGCCGCCTCGGCCAGCCGCAAGGCGTGGCCGTGGTGTCCCAGGTGGTGCGCCTGGACGCTCATCGCCCTGAGCACGACCCCGTGCATCCGCCGGTCGCCGGCCTCGGCCGCCAGTCGCAGGGCGATGGTGTAGTAGCGCTGCGCCGCGCCGTTCATGTTGTCGTCGAAGCACATGAAGCCGCACAGGTAGGTCAGGTTGGCCGCCGCGGACAGCATCCGGCGCCGCAGCGGCGGCGTGGCCGCCGAGTGGAGCCGGGGAGCGATGTCCGAGGCGAGGTAGGCGGCCAGCGCGGACCGCGCGTGCCCGCCTCCGAAGGCGGCGTCAGCGGCGGAGAAGAATTGCGCCACCCCGGCGGCCGCCTCGATCTGGGCGTGCCACCACCGTCCCAGGCGGCCGGTCGTGTCGCGCCGCGCCGGTGCCGGGTCAAGGGGTCCCGGTGGCGGCGCCAGCGTATAAACGACGTCCCGCAGTGCGGCCCGCCGCGCCGGGTCGGCGTCGGCGCCGCCCAGCTCGGCCAGCGCGGCCGCCGGGTCGCCGACGGTCCCCACGGCCGGCCCGACGTTCCAGCGCGCCGCGCCGCATAGGGGTCCGTTGCCGGGACCGTCTAGGCCAACGGCCCAGACGGTGATCGGGCGGCCCAGCCTGCGGGAGAACGCTTCGGCGATCAGCTCGGGTACGGGCGGGCGCGGCCGGACCCCGGCCAGCCAGTGCGCCACCGACGCGCGGGTGTAGCGCAGCCGCCGGCCGGATTCGGCGCCGACGGCGTTGACGGCGCGCGCCAGCCCCTGTCCGGTCCAGTGGGCCTCGGCGAGCAGGGCGCGGAGTCGTTCGTTGGGTTCGTGCTGGGCGGCCATGATGCTCCCCCCGGCCCGAACTCCGCTGTACGCGCACGCGCGACCGCGGCGGGGCCGGCATCACCGGGTGGACTTCCCCGGGCTCCCGCATGCCACATTCCCCGGTTCCAGATTTGACAACTGTGGTCGGCGTGTAAATAGGCGCGGGGTTTCCACCATGTGGACGCCAGAGCCACCGGCGGCCCGCCCCGCGTCTACAGCGTGTCAGTCCCTCGTCACCGTCGGGACATCCTTGCTTGTCCCTCGGGCCGGTTTACCCCGCGAGTGCCCGCGCGGCGCACTCCGAGGAAATCCAAGAAGTGCCTGGTGACCACATATGCGGCCGCGCCGCGCACGACCCTTTCCCCGGCGGTCTATGGGCGGAAGGCAGTTGTATGCCGGTTTTGACGGTTAAGCGGGGAGGGTTGCTCGCTCATTGTGATCTCTTCAATACGCGACGTAATGTCATGCCCGAAAGCGCGCGTCCAAGGCGGTGCAAATTCGCTTCACCACGGCCGCTGATGTCGGCTCGGCCGCAGTGCGCGGCGCCCGTTCCTTGGCGATTCACAGGTCGGACCAATGACGAGGTGGCGATTTCGGTCATGACAGAACCAACCCAGCCGGACGTCAGTATCGAGGAACCGGAGAACACACCGTCGAGCCTGGGCACCGCGGCGGCGCGCAACCTCGCGACGACCACCAAGTCGGTCCCGCAGATGCAGGCGATCACGTCGCGCTGGCTGCTGCGGTTGCTCCCGTGGGTGCAGACATCAGGCGGAACGTACCGCGTGAACCGCCGGCTCACCTACATGGTGGGCGACGGCCGGGTAAGCTTCGCCACCACCGGCGCCGAGGTGCGAGTCATCCCGCAGGAGCTGCGCGAGCTCCCGCCGCTTCGGACCTTCGACGACGCCGAGGTGCTCGGCACTTTGGCCGAGGGCTTCATCCAGCAGGAGTACGCTCCCGGCGATGTGATCGTACGGTCCGGGGCGCCGATGGACCACGTCTACGTGATCGCGCACGGCAAGGTCAACAAGATCGGGGCCGGCAAATACGGCAACGAAACCGCGCTCGGCATCCTGGCCGACGGCGACTACTTCGGCGTCCAGGTGCTGACGGACTCGCCCCAGGAAAACTGGGACATCACCGTCCGGGCGGTGACCGCATGCACCGTGCTCGCGCTGCCGCAGTCGGCCTACCGGCGGCTGCTGGACGAATCGGCGGCCCTGCGCGCCCACATCGAGGGCGTCCAGGCCGATCCGGGTGGCGATCGCAACGAGCATGGCGAAGCGGCGATCGCGGTGGCGGCCGGGCACGCCGGCGAACCGCTGCTGCCCGGCACCTTCGCCGACTACGAGCTGTCCCCGCGCGAATACGAGCTCAGCGTCGCGCAGTCCGTGCTGCGGGTGCACACCCGGGTGGCCGACCTGTTCAACCAGCCGATGGACCAGACCGAGCAGCAGCTGCGGCTGACCATCGAGGCGCTGCGCGAACGCCAGGAACACGAGCTCGTCAACAACCGCGAGTACGGGCTGTTGTACAACGCGGCCTTTGAGCAGCGCATCTATACCCGGAGCGGGCCGCCAACACCCGACGACCTCGACGATCTGCTGGCCACGGTATGGAAGAGCCCGGCGTTCTTCCTCGCCCATCCCCGCGCCATCGCCGCCTTCGGCAGGGAGTGCAGCCGGCGCGGCGTCTACCCGCAAAGCGTCGAGACGCTCGGCAGCCGGATCCCGGCCTGGCGCGGCGTGCCCATCTACCCCTGCAACAAGATCCCGATCACCGACGCAGGCACCAGCTCGATCATGCTGATGCGTACCGGCGAGCAAGAGCAGGGCGTCATCGGCCTGCACCAGGTCGGGATCCCCGACGAATACCAGCCCAGTCTGTCGGTGCGCTTCATGAACATCGACGACAAGGCCGTCATCTCCTATCTGGTCAGCGCCTATTTCTCCGCGGCCGTCCTCGTCCCCGACGCGCTCGGCATCCTCGAGGACGTTGAGACCAACTACGCCGACGACGAGCCGGGTGCGCCCGCGGCCACCGCGGCGGCGCGGTCGTGACCGAGCCGGCGCCGCCGGACGCCGGCGCGGCGGCGGCGGCCGGGCCATCGAGCCTGAGTACGGCGGCCGCGCGCAACCTGGCCACCACGACCAAGTCCGTGCCGCGGACGCGCGAGCGCTCGCCCCGGTGGCTGCTGCGCGTGTTGCCCTGGGTCGAGGTGTCGAGCGGCACCTACCGTGTCAATCGCCGGCGCACGCTCGACGTCCGCGACCGCCGGGTGCGGGTCACCATCGCCGGCGGCCTGGCCCGGGTGCTGCCGGGCTCGCTCGACGCGCTGCCGGTCCTGCGTGGTTTCCCCGACCCCGCGGTGCTGGCGGCGCTGGCCGACGCGTTCGTTCAGCGCGATTATCCGCCGGGCACGGTGATCGCGGCCGCCGGTGACCCGATGGACCGGCTCCTGCTCATCGCCCACGGCAAGGTCGACACGATCGGCACCGGCCAGTACGGCGGCGCCGCCATGCTGAGCACCTTGGGCGACGGCGACTACCTGGGCGACCGGGCGCTGGCCGAGCCGGCGCCCGGCACCTGGGACGTCACCGTCAGGTCGATGACCAGGTGCTCGGTGCTGGCGCTCCCCCGCGCCGCCTTCCGGGAGCTGGCCGAGCGGCACACCGCGCTGCGCGAGCACGTCGACGGCGTCGCCGCGGGGCCCGGATATCGGCGCAACAAGTATGGAGAGGCGGCGATCGAGCTGGCCTCCGGACACGCCGGAGAGCCGGCGCTGCCGCATACGTTCGTCGACTACGACGCCGCGCCGCGCGAATACGAGCTCAGCGTCGCGCAGACGGTGCTGCGGGTGCACACGCGCGTATCCGACCTCTACAACGACCCGATGGAACAGTTCGAACAACAGCTGCGGCTGACCGTCGAGACGCTGCGCGAACGCCAGGAACACGAGCTCGTCAACAATCGCGAGTTCGGGCTGTTGCCAAACGCCCATCGCCGGCAACGGATCCGCGCCCGCGCCGGGCCGCCAAGCCCCGACGATCTCGACGAGCTGCTGTGCCGGCGGCGCGGTTCCCGGCTCTTCCTGGCCCATCCCCGTGCCATCGCCGCCTTCGGCAGGGAGTGCAGCCGGCGCGGCGTCTACCCCGACAGCGTCGAGGTGGCCGGCCGCCGGCTGGTCGCCTGGCGGGGCGTGCCCCTATATCCCTGCGACAAGATCCCCGTCACCGGCGCGGCGACGACGTCCATCTTGGTGTTGCGCACGGGTGAGGACGACGAGGGCGTCATCGGACTGCGGCAGACCGGCATTTCCCACGAATATCGGCCCGGTCTGTCGGTCCGCCCGATGGGCGGGGACGACAAGGCCGTCCGTTCCTATCTGGTCAGCACCTACTACTCCGCGGCCATCCTCGTGCCCGACGCGCTCGGCGTACTCGAAGACGCCGAGATCTAGGATCCGACAACTCACGGAAAGGGTGCCGGTGTCATGGCAGTGCCCGCCTTCGAGGCCCCGTCGACGTGCGCCGGCACCACACCGCCGGTGGGCGGCCGGCCGGCCGCCGAGATCCTCACCTGGAGCCGGGGTCTTATCGATCCCGCGCTGCGCGCCGCCGTCGATGGCCTGCCCGCGTCCATGCGGCACGTCGCCGGCTACCACTTCGGCTGGTGGGATCCCGATGGCCGGCCCATCGACGCCCCCGGCGGCAAGCGGATCCGGCCGGCGCTGGCGTTGCTCGCGGCGCAGGCGGTCGGCGGTGCCGCCGGGCCGGCGGTCCCGGCGGCGGTCGCCATCGAGCTCGTGCACAACTTCTCGCTGCTGCACGACGACGTGATGGACGCCGACGCCGTCCGCCATCATCGCCCGACAGCGTGGCGCGTGTTCGGCGCGAACGCGGCGATCCTGGCCGGCGACGCGTTGCAGATGCTCGCGCTCGACGTGCTCGCGGCGTCCGGGCATCCGGCCGCCACCGCCGGGGTGCGCATGCTCGGCGCCGCCGTACAGGAGCTCATCGAGGGGCAAAGCACCGATCTGTCGTTCGAGCGGCGGGCGGACGTGACGCTCGCCGAGTGTCGCGCGATGGCCTTGGCCAAGACCGGCGCGCTGCTGGGGTGCGCCGTCGCCATGGGCGGGTCGTTCGGCGGGGGCGACCCCGGGCAGATCCGCCGGCTACGCCGCTTCGGCACGGACGTCGGATTGGCCTTCCAGCACGTCGACGACCTGCTGGGCATCTGGGGCGACCCGGCCATCACCGGCAAGCCGGTGTTCTCGGATCTGCGCAGCCGCAAGAAGTCGCTTCCCGTGGTGGCGGCGCTTACCTCGGACTCCGCGGCCGGGCGCGAGCTCGCCGCGCTCTACCGGCGCGACCGGCCACTGTCGGACGCCGAGTGCGTCCACGCGGCCGAGCTCATCGACATCGCCGGCGGACGGGTCTGGAGCCGGGCCGAGGCGGCCAGGCTGCTGGCCCGCGCCCTGCGCCAGCTCTGCCTGGCCGAGCCCGCCCCCCAGCCCGCCACGGCACTCGAAGCGCTGGCGCGCATGATCGTCATCCGGAGACAGTGATGCGGCGCTTGTGCGCCGGTTCACAATAATGCGACACGTGCAACAGGGTCATCTTCCGTGCGCCTTCCGTTCGGGCGAGGCGTGGCGCTCACTGAACCGTACGGGCCTGTCAGCGCCGGCCCGTACGGGGGGTGACAGACCTTGGCGACTGTCAGGACCGGTGCCGTCGCCGCGCCGAACCGAACCGCGACCGATGTGCTCGCCCAGACCAGGGCGCTGGTCGATCCCGCCCTGCGCGCGGCGGTCGAACGGCTGCCGGCCGAACTACGCTCGATCGCCGGCTATCACTTCGGCTGGCTCGATCTGCATGGGCGCCTCGCCGCCGCGGCCGCCGGAAAGGGCGTACGGCCGACGCTGGTACTGCTGTGCGCGGAGGCGGTCGGCGGCCTCGCCCACCGCGCGCTGCCCGCCGCGGTGGCGGTCGAGCTTGTGCACAACTTCTCGCTGTTGCACGACGATGTCATGGACCGCGACACGATGCGCCGGCACCGGCCGAGCGTGTGGTCGGTCTTCGGCACCACGAACGCCATCCTCACCGGCGACGCGCTGCACTCGCTCGCCTTCGACGAACTGGCCAGGGGCGGTGACGACGGGGGCGGCGCGCGCCGGCTCAGCGCGGCGTTGCTGCGGCTGGTCCGCGGCCAGTGCGCCGACCTCGGCTTCGAACGGCGCACGGACGTCGGTTTGGCCGAATGCCTGAACATGGCCCGCGACAAGACCGGAGCGCTGCTCGCGGTCGCCGGCGCGCTCGGCGCCCGGTCCGGCGGCGGCACCGACGAGCATGTCGAGGGGCTGTGGCGGTTCGGCATGCACCTCGGCCTGGCCTTCCAGCTCGCCGACGATCTCTTCGGCATCTGGGGGGACCCGCGTACGACGGGCAAGCCGGTCGGCGGTGATCTCCGGCGCCGGAAGAAGTCTTTGCCCGTGGTCGCGGCGCTCACGGGCGGGCACCCGGCCGCGCACCGGCTCGCCGCGCTCGGCGGGGGGGACGAGCCGCTGGACGACGATGGCATCGCCGCCGCGGCCCGGCTGGTCGAGCAGGCGGGCGGACGGGCCTGGGCGAGCCGCCGGCTCGCCCGCGAGCTGGCCGCGGCGAAGAAGTGCCTGGCGGCCTGTGCTCCCGGCCCCGCGGCCGCCGCCGGCCTCCTCGGCCTCACCGACCTCGTCGGCGCGGCGCCCGACCAGTCGGTCCCTCGCAGCTGACCGGCTCAGGTGGCTTGGTCGGCAACCGAGCGGCTGCGCGGGCGCGGCCTCGGGCTCGCCGGCGGGGCCGCGGTGACCATACTGGGGGACATGGATGATGCGGCCCTCAACCTGCCGGAGCCGTGCCTCGTCATCCTTGCCGGGCCCAGCGCGGCGGGGAAGTCGACATGGGCGGCGGCGCACTTCAGGCCGCACAGCATCGTCTCCAGCGATCGGCTGCGAGCCATGGTAGGGGCCGGCGAGGACGACATCGCGGCGAGCGCCGACGCGTTCGCGCTGCTCGATGAGATCGTCCGGCACCGGATGGCCCGCCGGCTCACCACGGTCGTCGACACCCTCGGGCTCGACGCGTCGCGCCGGGCGGCGTGGCTGGCCATGGCCGGCGGGCACGACGTGCCGTGTGTCGCCGTCGCCTTCGATCTGCCGGCGGCGGAATGCCGGGCGCGTAACAGGGCGCGGGCCAGGCCCATCCCCGCCGACGTGCTCACCGCCCAGCTGCGCGCCTGGGCCCGGGTCCGCGAGTCGCTTCCTGACGAGGGGTACGCCGCCGTGCTGTCACCGCGTCCCGTGCGGATCGTGCCCACGGCCTTCACCGCTGCGCCGGCGGCGGTGCTGCGTCAGCGCGATCAGCCCACCGGGCTGCGCTTCGGGCTGCATCTGGCCGCCTACCCTTGGCGGACGGCGACGGCCGATCGGCTTCGGGAGATCGCCGCCGCGGCCGAGGACGCGGGCTTCGATGCCCTCTATGTGATGGATCATTTCCGGCAGATCCCCCAGATCGGGCGGCCGTGGGAGGACTTCCTCGAGTCCTACACGACGCTCGCGTACCTCGCCGCGTGTACCACCCGGGTGCGACTCGGCGCGCTGGTCACCGGCGTCACCTACCGCAACGTCGCGCACCTCGGCAAGATCGTGGCCACGCTCGACGTGCTGAGCGGCGGCCGCGCCATCTGCGGGCTCGGCCTCGCCTGGTTCAAGGACGAGCACGTCGCCTACGGCTGGGACTTCCCGCCGGTCGCCGAGCGATATGCCCTGATGGAGGACGCGCTGCGGCTGCTGCCCGTGCTTTGGGGGCCGGGCAATCGGGCGTTCCAGGGAGAGGTGCTCGCCGTGCCGGATACGACGTGCTACCCGCGCCCCGTCCAAGACCACGTTCCGATCATCGTCGGCGGGGGCGGCGAACGGCGCACGCTGCGGCTGGCCGCCCGGTACGCCGACGCGGCCAACGTCTTCGGCGACGCGGCGACTCTCCGGCACAAGGCGGCGGTGCTGCGCGAGCACTGCGCCGAGGCCGGGCGCGAGGTGGCGCTCACCCACCTGTCGACGGCCCTCGTCGGCGCCGACGACGAGCAGGTCGCCGCCCTCGTCGAGCGGCTGCGGCCGCGCCGCCTCAGCGCCGCCCGCTATGCCGCCGCGATGCACGCCGGCACCGTCACCGACCACGTGGGCCGCTTCCGCGAACTCGCCGAGGCCGGCGCCACCGAGGTCATGATCCGGCTGCCCGACCTCACCGACCCCGCTCCCCTGGAACGGATGGCCAAGGTCATCGCCGCCTTCCGCTGACGGTTACCCCGGTACCCCGGTGCCCGCTCCCCGGTGAAACGGGACCGCGGGTCAGTCAGGCTGGCACCGGGAGCACCAGAGGGTGGCGCGTCCACCCACGTGGCTCCGGGACAGGCGGGTGTCGCAGCGCGGACACGTGGCGCCACGGTCGTCTCGGACGCCGGTGAGCCAGCGGCGACGCGGCGGCACCCGCTCGTCCTTGACCGATTCGCGCAGCACGCGGCGCATGGCCCGGTAGAGCCGGGCCCGCTCGGCGTCATCGAGGTCCCTGGCCGGCCGCGTAGGGTTGATCCTCGCCTGCCAGCAGATCTCGTCGGCGAGCAGGTTGCCGAGCCCGGCGATGACCGTTTGGTCGGTGAGCGCCGACTTGAGCCGGCCGCGCCGAGTCATGACCAGCTCGTCGAACCGCCTCCGGGAGATGTCCAGCGCGTCCGGGCCAAGCTCGCCGAGCGCCCGGTCGACCGCGGCGGAGTCGCCGGCGAGCCGTACGCCCTGGAGTTTGCGCATGTCGCGGTAGCGCAGCTCGCCGCCGCCGAGCTCGAACACGACGCGGTCGTGCCGATGTTCTGGCTCCTGCTTGTCGTGCCAGGACAGCGAGCCCGTCATCCCGAAATGCAATAGGACGGTCGGCCCGCCCTCGGTGGGCGCGATGAGCCACTTGCCATGCCGGCGCGGCGCGCGGAACCGCCGGCCGCGTACGGCGCGGTCCAGTCGCCGCGGATTGGCGTCGCGGACCACCCCGGCGTCGCGAACCCGCACCCGCCGCACCCGCTCGCCGTCCGAGTGCTCGGCGAGGATCCGGCGGAAGCCTTCGACATCTGGAAGTTCGGGCATGTCAGAGGGCATACCCCGCCTACCGGGCCTACACGGCCGCGGTGCCGATCAGCCCCTCCCGTGTGACGAGGCCGGCAAGCTCGGTCTCGCTCAAGCCATCGGTGCCGGCCGGACGGACGGGCAACACCATGTAGCGGCTCTCGGCGCTGGCGTCCCACACGGTGATCTCAACCTCGGCGGGCAGCTCGAGGCCGAACTCGGCGAGCACCGCACGCGGCTCTCTGACGACCCTGGCCCGGTAGGCCTCGCTCTTGTACCACGACGGCGACGGACCGAGCAGCCCGATCGGATAGCACGAGCAGAGCGTGCAGACGATGACGTTGTGCCGGGCCGCCGTGTTGGCGATCACCTTGAGCCGCTGCTCCTGCAGGCCGGACCGCATGGACAGATCCAGCTCGGGCAACGCCGCGTTGGCGTCTGCCAGCAGCCGGTCTCGAAAAGCGGCGTCGGTCCAGGCGCGGGCGACGATGCGGGCGCCGTTGACCGGCGAGGCGCCGCCCAGGAAGCGGTCCAGCGCCGCGTCCAGTTCGGCGTCATCGACGAGACCGGCCGCGGCGAGCCGCTCCTCGAACCGGCGCACCCGAGCGGCGAGCGGCGTGCTCACGTGGTCGTCGCTCACGGGTCACTCACCCTGCTCACTGAACCTCCCTGTCCCCGTCCGGGCCGGCGGCGGCGTCGGCGTAGGGCTCGGGCTCGAGATAGGACTGCCAAAGGTCGACCGTCACCTCGTGTTC
>OBLR010000078.1_pt1 | contig 16892 bp, 13 predicted proteins | sample 1519891 | NCBI WGS metagenome assembly OBLR01 (sample SAMEA3113583, study PRJEB22503) | soil metagenome | reverse complement strand
CCCCGCGGACGGCGGTTTCCTCGATATTTGCCCGGCGCCCGCCGAGCTGCCGGGATGGCTCACCGAGGACGACATCGCCACCTACGCGGCGGAGTTCGCGCCGACCGGTTTCACCGGGCCGGTGAACTGGTACCGCAACCTCGATCGGAACTGGGAGCTCACCGCCGCGTGGCACCGCGCTCCGCTCACCCCGCCCGCGCTCTTCGTCGGCGGGGACCGGGACATGGTGGTCGCCCAGCCGCGGACAAAGGAACTGATCGAGGGCATGCGCGGCTTCGTCCCGAACCTCCGCGACACGATCTGGCTCCCCGGCTGCGGCCACTGGACCCAGCAAGAACGCCCCGCCGAGACCAACGCCGCCATCCTCGACTTCGTCGCCTCGATCTGACCCGGCCCTTCGCGATTCGGGGCCGTTTCAGACGGCGGCGTGCAGCCAGCGAACGGGAGCGCCATCGCCGGCGCGGCGGAAGGGCTCGAGTTCGTCGTCCCAGGGGCGTCCGAGCAGCCGGTCCAGCTCCTGCTCCAAGGTGATCTTGCCGGCCGCGGCATCGGCCATGGCGGCGCGCAGCCGATCCTCCGGCACGAAGATGTCGCCGCTCGCCCCGATCACCGCGGTGAAGACGCCGAGCGATGGCGTACTGCTGTACCGGACGCCGTCACACCCCGGGGTGGCGTCCTCGGTGATCTCGAACCGGAGCAGTTGCCACGACCGCAGGGCCGAGGCGATGCCGGCGGCGGTGCCGGGACGGCCCTCCCATGACAGCTCAGCGCGCATCGCCCCGGGGGCGGCCGGCTGCGCCGACCAGGGCAGCGAGACGGGAACGCCAAGTACACCTGCGACGGCCCACTCGACATGCGGGCACAGCGCAGGCGGCGCAGAGTGGACGTAAAAGACGCCACGTGCGGACACCGGACCCTCCTGAATGCGTACCGAGGCTCGTCTTCCCCTACGGCCTCTTACGCCCACGAGGGACACCGCGTCCCTTATTGTGCCCCATCCCGACCACGGGCACCAGCATGATCCCCGCCGAGATGCGGCGATTCGGCGGGCCGGCCGCGTCGCGTCCCGCGCCTGTCGCGGCGATGGGCCAGGTCCGGCCGGGACTTCGGCGCGGCGGGGCCTAGAGCCGGCCGGCGAAACGGTTCGCGCCGGCTCGCGGCCGCCGCAGCCGTCCGGACACCCGCCCGGACCGGCGAGCCGAGCCGTCGCCCGCGCCGCTCGCTGCACCCGTCCTGGCCGGTCCGCCCGGCCCCTTCGTCGCGCCCGACCCGGTCGTACCGGTACCCGTACCGCGGGCCGCGCCGGCGGCCAACGCCGCCACCGCGACCACGGTCACCGCGACGCTGAAGTACGGCACCAGATCTCCGTAGCGGTCGAACGGCGTCCGGCTTCCCTGGGAAACCGGCCAGAGCGTGGCCACGACGGCGCCGCTCCGCGAGGTGTCCAGCCAAGCGAGCCGGCGGCCACGGGCGTCGTAGGCCACCGACACCCCGGTCAGCGCCGCCTGCACCACGGGACGACCGGTCTCGGCGGCGCGGACGGCGGCGAGCGCGGCGTGCTGCGCCGGCGCCCAGCTGTCCTGGAAGGTCGAGGTGGCCGACTGGTAGACCACCATGCCGGCGCCCTGCCGCACGACCGAGCGGCCGAGGTCGGGGAAGGCCGACTCGAAGCACACCAGCGCCCCGAACGTCACGCCGTCGCCCGCCCGCAGCGGCCGTACGCCGGTGCCGGGCACACGGTTCTGCCCGGCGGCCTCGCTGATCTCGGTGAGCCAGCCGAGCGCCGACCGGAAGGGGATGTACTCGCCGAAGGGCACCAAGCGCGTCTTGACGTACCTACCCTGTTCGCCGTTCGGCCCGTACAGAATCGAGCTTTTGGAGATCCGGCCGCGCGCGTCCCTGGAGTCCTCGTTGACGAGCAGCTCCCCGCGGCCCGCCAGCGCGGTCAGCCGGGCGCTCAGGTCGGTCCGGCGGTCGACGTCGAACCCGACGCTGCTCTCCCCCCACACGATGAGATCGACGGGCGGCAGCCCGCGGGTGATCCGTTCCCCGGCGGCGAAACGGGCCGTCGGATTGTGCACGACGCCCGGTTGCACCAGCGCGACCGTGAACGGACGTTGCCGCGGCGGCTCACCCCGGAGTCCGTACGCCGCCGGTGCCGCCAGCCCGATGACCAACGGTACGGCCAGCGGCAGTGCCCAGCGCCTGGGGGCGGCCCATCGGGACGGCGCGGACGGCGCGGCGGCCGTAGCCGACTTTGACGCTGTGAGGGGCCATGTGAGGGACATGGACGGCGTGGCGCCCGCGGCGGTCCGAAACCGGGTGATGGCGATGACCACCGCGATGTTGACCGCGACGATCGTGAAGCTCACCAGCCAGACGCCGCCGAGCGCGGCCAGGCTCAACACGACCGGATGCCGCCACTGGCTGGCACCGAGCAGCGCCCACGGCCCGCCGAGCGCGTGCCAAGACCTGATGTACTCACCCACCAGCCATATGCTCGGCAGCACGACCAGCGCGGCGATCGGACGGTGGCGCAGCCGCCAGGCCGCGAGACCCCAGCCGCCCCACAGCGCCCCAAAGGCGACGCCGACGAGCAGTAGCCCCGGCCCGATGTTGGGCACCATCCAGTAGAGCGCCGCGATGAGATAGCCGGCCCCGAACCACCAGCCGCGCACCGCGCCGGCGCGGGCGCCCGGCGCGGCCTGGATGACCAGCAGTCCCGGGACCAGCGCGACCCAAGCGAACCAGTCCAGCCCGACTCGCGGAAAGGCCAGCACTGGTAGCGCGCCGGCCAGCAGCGCGGCGGCGCGGACCACGTAGGTCCGGCGACGGCGAGACCTCACATCATCCAGTATCAGCCCCAACCGTAGACATGCCCCGGGAGTAGCCGGCTGCCGGCGTAGAGCTCCGAAATCGTGACCAAGGTGTAGCCGCGTCTGATGAGGCCGTTGAGTGTGGCCGGCATGGCCGAGACAGTGGTCTTCTGGACGTCGTGAACGAGGATGACGGCGTTGCGTTTGGCCAGCTTGAGCACGCGGCGCTGGACACGGCCCGAGCTTCTGTACAGCCAGTCCTGGGTGTCGCCCCGCCACATGATCACCGGCATCCCGACCTCCCGGTTGACCCTTGAGTTGAGCGAGCCATAGGGCGGGCGCATGATCGTGGGCCAGCGCCCGGTCGCCTGATGCACGGCCTGCTGGGTGCGCTGGACCTCGCTCCGGATCCCCATGTTGGAGAGCCTGGCCAAGTCCGGGTGATCGTAGGTGTGATTGCCGATCTCGTGGTGTTCGGCCGCCATCTGACTCAGCACCTGTGGGTTCGCCGCGGCGTTGCGGCCGACGACGAAAAAGGTTCCCCGCGCGGAATGCCGCTTCATGATCGCGAGCAGCCGAGCCGTGTACGGACCAGGGCCGTCGTCGAACGTCAAGGCGAGGCACTTGCTCTTGACGCAGTCCACGGGTGCCGGCGGGCTCGCCGTCGATGACGAGGGCGAGGGCGAGGACGAGGGCGGGGAAGAGGAAAACGACGATGACGAAGACGAAGGCGAGGGCGACCCCCCGGACGACGACGCGGACGATGAGGGTGAGGACGGGGCCGACGGGGATGGGGCCGGGGATCGTGTCGTCGACGTGGCGTTGATCCGTTGCGCCACTCGCTCGGTCGCGGAGATCGGCTGGCAGGCCGTGACGAATACGCCGAGTATCAACAGCCGAGAAGTCACTTTGGTGATCACATCTGGTTAGTCGCCAGACGTTGATCAACAAGACCGGCCCAGCGAGTAAATGATCACCCGAGGAATGGTTACTCACAGTGATCAACCGGGAACACTTCGTCATGTGTTCGATCAAGAAGCGCGGCTGGAGCGGCTGCTCGCCCGCCATCGCGACGCGCGCCTGGCCGAGCCGGTCGCCGGGCGACCCACGCTCATCAGGCGCGATCAGCTCTTAGTCGCCGATCGGGACGTGCCCGCGGTGGAAGACCTCGTCCGGCGCTGGTACGACTCGCGACACGACGAGGCCGGATTATCCCTGGTACGGCTGCGCGAGTCGGCCCGTGTGGACGTATGCGAACTCGCCGCCGAGCTTTCCGGTGAGGGCCGGCACCGGCGTCTCATGATCGCACCCAACCACCTGGTGCACGGCCAGCCGATGTGGTGGTCCGGCCCCGCCGATCTTCCCCGGCCGGCGCCGCCGCTGCCGCCGCCCCGAGCCTCCGTCGCGGCGCCGTCCGCGGCGCCGTCCGGGGCACCGGCCAGGGTGTCGTCCGACGCGCTCTCCCCATCGCCGCCGGTCACCGTGGCCGTGCTCGACACGGGGCTGTCGCCGCATCCCTGGTACGAAGCGACCGACTGGTACGCCGAGCAGCGCGACGAGGTCATCGAGGCGCTCGACGCCAACGACGACTACGCGCTCGACGCGCAGGCGGGACATGGCACGTTCATCGCCGGCGTGATCTTGCAACGGGCGCCGGCCGCCCGCATCCGCGCGCACCGGGTCATCGGCAGCGACGGCGTCGGCGACGAACTCACGGTCATCAAGGCGCTCACCTGGTTGGCCGCGTGGGGCGAGGCCGATCTGGTGAACCTGTCCATCGGCTGTCACACCTACGACGACCGCCCTTCGCCCCTCGTCGCCCAGGCGGTCGCCCTGCTGGGCCGCCGTACGGTGATCGTGGCGTGCGCGGGCAACGCGGCGACGGACCGCCCGTTTTGGCCGGCCGCGCTCAAGCCGGTGATCGCCGTCGCCGCGCTGAACGGCGACGACCGGGCCTGGTTCTCCAACTACGGCTGGTGGGTGGACGCCTGCGCCCCCGGCGTCGGCGTGGCGAGTTGCTTCATCACTTTCGACGGCTCGCGGCCGCAGGTGAACGGCTTGGACCCGGACCGCTTCCAGGGGTATGCGACGTGGAGCGGCACCTCCTTCGCGGCGCCGGCGGTGACGGGCGCGATCGCCGGGCTGGCCATGCGCGAGAACCTGCCGGTCATGGCCGCCGCCGATCTCACCTTGGACCCCGCGGTCGCGCCTTCTCTCCCCGACCTCGGCATCGTCGTCTCGTGACGCCGCCTCAACCGGCGCCGCCGGCGGGTGCCGGGAGCGCGTTGCGGCCGAAGCAGGTGAAGCCGAGAACGCCGGGCGAGCGGGGGACCGCGGCGAGGGCGTGCGCCGGCGGCACGCCGCGGGCCAGCCGCCGGTGGACGGCGACCATGAAATCCCTCGCCGCTTCGTCACGGATCGGCGTCACGCTGGCGATCACCGTCGCGGTGCCGAAGGCGAGCAGCACGCCCGGTAGCCCAATGAACGATTCGCCGGGCCGTCCCGCGTCGCAGGCCGACAGCACGACGAGCCGCGGCGGTGTCCGCAGCGTCTCGAGGTCGTAGGCCGTCAGCGGCCCATCGGCCAGTGACACCGACGACAGCAGCGCGTTGCCGTCCCTGAAGGTGCCATGCGTCGCCAGATGGACGAGCCGCGCTCCGTCGATGGTGACCCGTACCGCCTCGGCGCGCGCGGCGTCGCCGCGCAGCACGGTCGCCCCCGGATAGACGAGGGCCAGCTCGGCCACCTCCGCGTCGCCGTGTGCCAGCCCAGGCCCGGCGACCAGGACCGTACGGCCCGAGCGGTCGGGATCCGCGCCCGCGCCCGCGGAACCGGTGGTGGCGAGGCAACCCGGCGAGGCGGAACCAGGCCGGCCGGAACCAGCGGCCAGCCAGGCGGCGGCTGACGCGACCACCGTCACCGGCCTGCCGGACAGCGACGGCACCACGGCCCACGCCATGCCGTACAGCGCGTCGGCGGGTGCCAGTATCAGCTCCCGGTCGCCGAGCAGCGACCGCAGCGGGCCGAACACCTGGGCGTCGAGTCCGGCCGCCGCTTGCCGCAGGCCCATCAGCGCCGCTTCAGTGCCCGCGTCGCCGTCACCGGCCGCCCGTTCGGCCAGCCTCGACAGCTCGAATCGCACCGCTCGCGCCTCCCGTACGGCCGTGTCGTAGGAGCCGAGCGCACGGCGCCGGCAGCGACCGTCCGCCACGACCACCGCGTGCAGGCCGCCGTCGATCCGGGCCAGTTGGACGAAGACCCGATCCCTCAGAGCACCGGCGAGATCGGCCGCGATGCGCGACTCGCTGCCAGCCGACCGGCGGACGGAGCCGGGTCGGGTGCGCGCGCAGGCCCGCACATGGGACTCCAGCCGGACGAGACGGGTCGTCAGGTCGTCGACGTCCCCGATCCCGGCGGCGACGGCCTCCGTGTGAGCGCGGCTGACCCTGCGCAGCTCGGCCAGCGCGGCGGCGTGGCCGGGCTCGGCCGGCGGCCGGACGGCGGGCGGACGCAGCGCGATGGCCCGGCGTCGCTCGTCGGCGGCGAGCAGTTCCCGGCCGGTACGGGCGAGCCGGAGCCCGAGGGCCGCAAGCTCCTCCCCCAGCCGCGCCGCCCGTGCCCGCAGCTCCATGGCGCCGACCGCGGCGGCGTGCGCCTCGGCCACCCGCAACCCCGCCCGTACCGCCGCCATCGCGCCGCGCCGATCGCGCCGGGCCACGCGGGTAAGGGCGACGGTATGCCAGGCCGTCACCCGCAACCCGGCGGGGAGCCGGCCGCCGCGGCCCGCCCGCAGGTCGGCGACCAGATCCGAAGCCAGGATCGACGTCAGGTCGGCGCCCAAATCCAGGTCCAGTTCCGGGGCCCGCTCTGCGGCCAGCTCTGGGGCCAGCTCTGGGGCCAGCTCTGGGGCCAGCTCTGGGGCCAGCTCTGGGGCCAGATCAAGGTCCGGCTCCTGGGTGGGCCGGCCGAGCCGCAGGGACAGCCGGGCCGCGATCACCCGGCTGTTGGCGGCGGCTTCTCGCCAGCCTCCCTGTTTGAGGCGGCGTTCGGTGATGATGGCCGTACGAAGCAGGGCTGCGGAGCGTTCGCCGGTCGCCCACCTGGCCTGCAGCCGGACATGCTCGGCCAGCAGCATCCAGCCGGGCCGTTCCTGCCTGGCGAAGCCGTCGGCCGCCCGACCGGCTGTGGCGACGGCCCGTTCCGGGGCGCCGTCGGCCAGTTCGGCGCAGGCCAGCAGCAACAGCCCGTCGGCGATGTCGGAGTCGTACCCGGCGGCCGTCACCTCCGCCACGGTGGCGATGAGCAGAGGGCGGGCCTCTGCGGCGAGGCCGACCATGATCAGCGTTTCGGCGCGGTCGAGGCGGAGCTGGGCGCAGCGTTCCGCTGCTCCGGCCAGCTCCGGCTCCACCACGTCGTACAGCTCCAGCGCCCGCGGCACGTCGCCGCGCCGGCCGGCGACGAACGCGAGGTTGCCGCGGGCCAGCGCGCCTTGATGGCGCAGTCCGGCGCGGTCGGCCGTGTCCGCCGCCTCGGTCAGGTCGGCGGCGGCCCCCGCCAGGTCGCCGTGGAAGGCGCGCAGCAGTCCGATGTTGCCGAGCAGGCCGACGAGGGTGGCGACGTCATCTCGGGCGCGCAGTCCGGGAAGCACGCGCCGGGCGATGACCAGCGCCTCGGCCATGCGGCCGCTGCGGGCGAGCGCGCAGGCCCAGTTGGCGGCCAGCCGGTCGGCATCGCCGCCGCGCAGCACCGGCGCCGCCGCGGCCACGGCGGCCAGCGCGCCCTCGACGTCGCCGCGGGCGGCGAGCGGCCCGACCATGTTCATCCGCACCTGCGCGGCGGCGTAGTCGAGCCCGGCCGACTCCGCCGTGGCGAGGGCGTCCGCCAGGCACCGCAGGCTTTCGTCGAGCCGGCCGAGTTCCTTGCTCGCCAGGCCGAGCGCGCGCAACACGACGATCCGCTCCGCCGGGTCCACTGTGGCCGTTACCGTCGCCGGGTCCGCCGGGGCGGGTAGCACCCGCCGCGCCACGGCCCGAGCCCGTTGCGGATCCGCAATGGCGAGGCGCAGCAACTCGGCCGGCTCAAGGCGCATCCGCGCTCACACCCGGATCCAGCTCGTCACGATCGACGACGCGTCCGGCAACACGAACACCAAGCTGACCGGCCCGGCGGGTACGCGGGGGACGACGAAATGACCGGCTCGGTCGGCGTGTGCCGTTACCTCGCCATGCGGATGCCGGACGACGAGGTCCGCGGGTGCGGGCGGGGCCAGCCGCCCGGCGATCTCCCGTTCCGCGTCGTCGCCGGTCACCTCGATTTCCACCGTGCTGCCGGGGCCCGTGAAGACCAAGAGCCGGGGACCATGCCGCCCGCGTACGCCGGTTCCGGCGGGGGTGCCACCGGCCGAGTCCGCGGACAGTTCGGCGAGCACGGCCCACGGCCGGCGGGTGGCAAATGCCGCGAGCGCCGCGTCGCGGACCAGTGCGGGAACCGGATCGAGCGCGGCGAACGCCGCCCTGATCTGGCCGAGCAGCTCCTCGTCGTCGGTCACCAGGGGTCGCCTCCGCCCATATCGTCGCCCGCTCCTTCGCCGACATCGCCCACGTCTCCGGCCAACTGCGCACGTAGCCGGGTCAGGCAGCGCCGCCGGGTCGGCCCCACCGTGCCGACGGGAATTTCGAGGGCGGCCGCGACCTCCGCGTAGGTCAGCGGCGGCGCCTGCGCGAAGACGCGCAAGATCGTCCGGCAGCGTTCGGGCAGCGCGGCGAGCAGCTTTTCGAGGTCGTAATCGATGTACGGGGGTGCCGCCCCCCGGTCAATCAAACCGGGTCGTTCCCTGCGCCCGCGGTGCAGCGTGCGCCGGCACTCCCGGTGCGCGGTGGCGGCCAGCCAGGCGCCGACGCTGTCGGGCTTGCGCAGCAGGTGCAGCCGTTCGACCAGGCGCAGCCAGGCGGTCTGGATCACGTCGCCGCTGTCGGCCGCGTTGAGGTCGTATGAGCGAGCGATCGACCACAGCATGCCCGTGTATCGCTCGACCAATGCCGCCCACGCGTCGGCGTCGTCGCGCCGGGCGCGGAGCACCAACTCGCCGGGACCGCTCACTGCCCTCTCCCGCCCGTCGTTACGAAACGTGTCTGATCGTTACCCGGCGTGACACCTTAGAGTGCGAACGGCACGCCGGCCGCGTCTATCAGGCCGTGTTATGGCTTCGCCGCCATTTCGTGCTCACCCTCTTACCGGGTCACCCGACATATCAGGAAACGGTGATCACGTACCTTGGCCCGTCCGCACGCGCGTCCAACGTGGCTTCGCGTGGCGAAATGGGACGATCATGGCGGCCGTGGCCGCCGGGTGGTGCGGGCCGTTTCCTAGAGTGGTCTGTTGTGACCGCCAATCCACCTCTCCCCGATGAGCGATCCAGCGTTCAAACTGACGATGTGCATCCCCTTATCGACGTACCGTCACTCATCCACGCCTACCGTGGCGCCGCGCCGCCCGTCGTGCTGGACGTACGGTGGCATCTGGCCGGTCCGCCGGGGATCGAGGCCTATCACCGGGGACATCTGCCGGATGCCGTTTTCGTCGACCTGGATCGGGATCTCGCCAGTCCGCCCGGGTCGGCGGGGCGGCACCCCCTGCCGGCGGCGAGCGCCTTCCAGGAGGCGATGCGACGCGCCGGGGTGTCGCGCGACAGCCTCGTGGTGGTCTACGACGACGCCGACTCGACGGCCGCGGGACGCGCGTGGTGGACGCTGCGCTACTTCGGGCATCGGCGGGTCCGAGTGCTCGACGGCGGCTACCGCGCATGGGTGGAGTCCGGGCTATCGGTGACGACCGCGGTGCCCACGCCGGAGCCTGGCGACTTCGTCGCCCGGCCGGGGGGCGTGCCCCTGCTTGACGCCGAGGGCGCCGCCGCGCTCGCCGGCGACGGCGTGCTGCTCGACGCGCGCGCCGGGGAGCGCTTCCGCGGCGAGGTCGAGCCGATCGATCCGGTCGCCGGCCATATCCCCGGGGCGGTCAGCGCCCCGACCGTCGGCAACATCGGCGTTGACGGCAGGTTCCTGCCCGCTGAGCTGCTCAGGGAGCGATTCGCCAAGCTCGGCGCGACCGACGCCGTCGACGTCGGGGTTTACTGCGGCTCCGGGGTGACCGCCGCGCACGAGGTCCTCGCACTGGCGGTCGCCGGCGTGCCCGCGGCCCTGTACGTGGGATCGTGGTCCAACTGGGTCGCCGACGCCGCCCGTCCCGTCGCCAAGGACTGATCCGGCCAAGGACTGATCTCGCCACCGATCGACCGGGCCACCGACCGACCGGGCCACCGACCGACGGGCCGTGGGCCTGGTCAGGTGGGGTCGCCGCCGGCGTGGTGGGTGAGGAGGGGGACGAGTTGCTCGGCGGGCACCATCGAGCCGTGCATCCCGATCAGCTTGGATTCGGCGGGCTCGGCCTTGGGGGCGACGATGGCCACGTCGGCGTACGGGACGGCGAGGACGTCCCCGATGCGCGGCAGCATCTCCGGCGGTATCTCCTGGGCCCCGAACCAGCCGGCTGCCACGGCCTCCTCGCGCGGCAGCACCCACGCCCGGTCGCCGAGCGTCTCCCGCCAGGCGGCCAGCACGTCGGCGGCAGCGCCCGGTGCGGCGTAGACGTGGCGGGCCCGCGGCTCGCCGCCGAGCAGTGCCACGCCGCCGCCGAGCGCGGGGGTCGATTCGGCGTCGACCCGCTCGCTCGGGTTGGTCATCCCGTGGTCAGCCGTGATGTACAGCACCGTGTCCGGCGGCAGTACCTCGGCGATACGCTCGGCCAGCGCGTCCACGAACCGCAGCTGATGGCACCATGCCGGCGACACCGCGCCGAACGCGTGCCCGGTCGAGTCCAGATCGGGGTGATAGACGGTCACGTACGCCCGGCCGCCCGCGCGTAGCTCCGTCTCGGCCTGCGCGACCAGCTGGCCGAGGCCGTCGGCCGGGGTGTAGCGGGCGCCGCGGGCGGTGGCCCGGCTCAGGCCGCTGCGCGCGTAGTGCCGGGACGCCACGTACGCGACGCTGACCCCGGCCGCGGCGGCACGTTCGTACGCCGTGCGCCGCGGCTGCCAGACGCGCGGATCCACCTGGTCGGACCAGCGCAGGTGGTTGAGCAGCCGGCCGGTGCCCGGCACCAGCACCTGGTAGCCGAACAACCCGTGCCCGGCCGGGCCGAGCCCCGTGCCAAGGGAGGCCAGGCTCGTCGCCGTGGTCGCCGGGAAGCCGGCCGTGAGCGGGCGCCGCGCGAGAGAGGCCAGGAACGGCGCGTGCTCAAGATGATCCCGCAGCAGTTCCCAGCCGAGCCCGTCGATGATCAGCAGACAGACGCGCGGACGAGGCGGCAACTCCAGCACGTTGGCCGCGTCGGCGACGCCGAAGGCCGCCAGCACGGACTCGGGCAGGTCGCTGAGGGCCGCCGCCCCGTACCGCGGCACGGGCACGGGCGGCGTGGTCATGGACTCGTCGTGGCTTCGGAGAGCGCCCGGGCGAACGCCAGGACCTGGCCGACGGCCTCGGCGCCGTCGGCGGCCTCACTGACGCGTAGCTGCAGGTCGTCGGCCGCGACGCTGCCCGTGTACCCGTGGTCGGCCTCACAGGACTCGTCACCGCAGGTGGCGGGCTCGAGATCGATGTGGGAAATGACCCCCCAGCCGATCGTCAAGACGACCTCCGTGGGCGGGACACCCGGCATGTACGATGCCGGCTCGGGCACTACCCTGGTCACTGCCACCGAGTGGACCCGATCCAGTCGTACGGCCTCCGTGGTGGTGGAGGCGTGCGCCTGGGGCACCGCGTCCGTCGGCGGGTGCTCGTCGGTGTGGCAGGCGAGCAGGCGGGTGGGCGACAGCACTAGGACGGTCACGTGCCGCCGCACCTCCATCGCCGGGTCGAAGGTGGCCTCATGATGGACGACGTAGGCGAGCACCGGTTCGGCGCCCAGCGCCGACTCGACCGCGTCCGCGACCAGCGCGGGGTAATACCCGCTCCGTTCGATCGCGATCCGCAGCCCATGAGCGGCCGCTCGGGTTTCCCTCATGGCTCCCATCCTGCCCTGCTGGCCGTCCCTTGTGCACCACGACGCCTCTTGGGTAAGGGACCGGCATGAAGTTGACCGAACCGCCGCAGCCGGTTCCCCCGGGTCCGCGGCCTGATCCGCCTATCCCCCAGCCTGATCCGCCCATCCCGACGCCGGATCCGCCCATCCCGGAGCCGGACCCGCCGCGACCACCGCCAGAGCCGCCGCCGGGGCCGACGCCGCAGCCGCCGCCGCAGCCGCCGAGCCCGCCCAGACCTCCGGACCCGGAGCCGCCGAGCCCAGATCCGCGGCCCGATCCGGTCCCGCCGCCGCCTTCGTGATGGCCGGGACCGGCCGACCGGACGGCTGCCTGCCGCGGTGGCTTGGCGGAGCCGGGCCCAGGCCCGCGGGGTGGCCGGGCGAGGGTGCCCGGTAACAAAAATCGTTATAGCCGCATGGAGGAGCGAGTCGGCGAATCAAAGGTCGCGCAGGCGCCGGGGCCCCACGTCGTACCGGGGCCCCACCGGCTTGGACAGCGCCAGCGTCGCGCTTCGCACGAAGACGCCGGCCGGAGCCGCGACCACCGGATCGAGCACCAGACGCGCCACCTCCGGCAGATCGTCGCCCAGTAGCGCCACCCGAGCCAGCAGCCGTTCCAGCGCCGCCACGTCCACCGGTTCGGCGCCGCGATGCCCAAACAGCAGCGGCGCCGTGCGCACCCCGCGCACGAGCTCACCGGCTTCGACGTCGGTGAGCGGGGCCAGCCGGTAGGCCCGGTCGTCGAGCAGTTCGGCCGCTACGTCCGACAGGCCGAACGACACCACCGCGCCGAAGGACGGGTCCTCCACGGTGGTGACGCGCGTCGCCACTCCCCCACCGGCGCCGAGCGCCTGCTCGGCCTTGTCCGCCGCGATCTCGATGCCGTAGCAGGCGAGCACCTCGGCGGTCTGCTCAGGCGAAGCCACCACCGGCGCGGCCCGGGCCGCGCCGGTGACATCCGGGGCCGGACCGGACGCCGTACCAAACGCCGATGCCGTTGCCGGCGTCTCGGCGGTACCGCACGCCTCAGCAGTGGCGGAGGACTCAGCCGCGCGGGACGCCTCGGCCGCGCCAGGCCGCCTCGGAGCCGTGGCGGAGGACTCAGCGGTGAGGGGGGCCGCGGCCTGCGCCGGGGGCGGAGCGGGGGGCTGGGCGAGCAGCGGCCGGATCAGTTCGCGCGCCCGGTCCCGGTCGATCCCGTCCCGCGCGGGGAGCTGCCCCTTGGGGCGGCGCCGCCACGCCGCGTACCGCATCACGTACGCGAGCGCCCGTACGGCCTCCTCCGGGGACGCGTAGGACGGCACGGAGCCGCGCCCCGCCTCCCCGTCGGCGCCGCCAATGCGCAGTTCGGCCGGCATGCCCGTACGCCCGAGGAACGTCGTCGCCACCGGCTTCGTGCCGCCGCCCGCCAGCCGTGCGATCGTGTCGGCGACGGCCGCGTCGCCGCCGGCCCTCGCCCCGGTGCCCGGCGCCCGCGGCCGCGGTTCCTTGCCGAAGACCGGCGGGGTGTAGAGGACAACGACGGCGTCCGCCGCGTCGTCGGCCAGGGCGGCGGCCAGCGCGGCCGCGAAGTCGTCCGCGCCCGCGCCGGGCCCGAGGTCGACCACCGGCGCCGGCGCGAGTCCGAGCGCGGTCGCCGCGTCCTCCGCGAGCAGCCGCAGCGAGTCGGAGTTGTCGATGATCGCCACCCGGTTGCCGGCGGGCAACGGCTGGTAGGCCAGCAGCTGTGCCACGTCGAACAGCTCGGTCAGGTCCTCGACGCGAATCAGCCCCGCCTGGGCGAACAACGCGCTGACCGCATGATCGGGCAGCGTGAGCGCGCGCGCCGCGTGGCCCAGCGGCACGCCCTGTGTCGTGCGGCCCGTCTTGACCGCGACGATCGGCTTCGTCCTGGACAGCCGCCTGGCCAGCCGGGTGAACTTGCGGGGATTGCCGAGCGACTCCAGATGCAGCAGCACCGCACCGGTCGCCGAGTCGGTCTCCCAGTACTGCATGAGGTCGTTGCCCGACACGTCGGCGCGGTTCCCGGCGGACACGAACGTGGAGAGGCCGATGCCCCGTTCGGCCGCACGCTGCAAGATCGCGATGCCCAGCGCGCCGGACTGAGAGAAGAACCCCAGCGGACCGCGGCCCGGCAGGGTCGGGGCGAGCGTCGCGTTGAGCCGGACGTCCGGATCGGTGTTCGCGATGCCGAGGCAGTTGGGGCCGACGACCCGCATACCGTGCGCTCGGGCCAGCTTGACCAGGTCCTCTTGGCGGACCCTGCCGTCGGGCCCGGTCTCGCCGAAGCCGGCGGACACGACGACCAGGCCGTGCACGTTCTTGCGCGCGCACTGCCCGACGATCTCGGGTACGGTCTGCGCGCGTACGGCGATCACCGCCAGGTCGACATCGTCGGGGATGTCAAGGATGGTCGCATACGCCCGTACGCCCGCCACGGCGCTCGCCGTCGGATGCACCGGATATACCGGCCCGGTGAAGTCGCCGCCGAGAAGGTGGCTGAGCACGGCCCGGCCGACGCTGTATTCGCCGCGGCCCGCGCCGATCACCGCCACCGAACGCGGGCTGAGCAACCGCGCGATCGAACGGGACTCGGCTCGCTGCTCCCGGGCCGCCATGACGGCCCGGGAGGTTTCGGTCGGCTCGAGGTCGAGCACCAGCTGGATGGCGCCCTCCTCGTAGCGCTGCTCCGCCTCGTACCCCGCCTCCCGGAAAACCTTGATCATGCGCCGGTTGTCCGGCAGCACGTGGGCCACGAACCGCCGTACTCCGCGCTCGCGCGCGGCGGCGGCGATGTGTTCGAGCAGTATGGGGCCGAGGCCGCGGCCCTGATGAGCGTCCTCGACCAGGAAGGCGACCTCTGCCCGCGACGTATCCGTCTTGTCGTATTTGTCGTACCGGACGACCGCGACCATTTCGTCGCCGACCGTACATATCAGCGCCACCCGATCCTGGTAATCGACCGTTGTGAAGTGCTCGATCTCGCGGTCGGTCAGCCGTGGCCGTGGTGAGAAGAACCGGTAATAGATCGACTCGGGCGAGAGCCTTGAGTGGAACGCGCGGAGCAGGTCGGCGTCCCCTGACCGGATGGGACGCAGGTGGGCCGTGCCGCCGTCGGCGAGGACGACGTCCGCCTCCCAATGATCCGGATAGCTCACCTATCCGAGCCTAAAACGCGGGCTCGTCGAAAGGACGACGAGGAGTTCCCGTTTCGCTGCGAGTTCGAGACCTACGACCCCACCAGTAACTGTTACGGTCATCCTCACGCCCTGGAGTGCTGGGACCCGGGCCGCGCGGATCGAGGTGGTGACGTCATATGACGCGCGTTGTCGTTATTGGCGATCTCATGACCGACGCCGTGGCGCGGGCGGCATACCCGCTGGCGAAGGGCAGCGACACTCCCGCCAGCGTGACCATGCATGGCGGCGGTTCGGGGGCCAACGTCGCCTCCTGGCTGGCCGTCGAGGGGATCGACGTGGCCTTCGCCGGGCGGCGCGGCTCCGACATCGCCGGCCGCAACCGGGACATGGAGCTGATGGGGTACGGGGTGGACGCGCGCCTCGTCATGGACCCCGAGCGGCCGACCGGCACCTGCGTCGTCCTCGTCACCCACAAGGGCGACCGCACGATGCTGTCCGACCCCGGCGCCAGCGCCGCGCTACTGCCCGAAGACATCCCGCCCGACCTGTTCTCGCCCGGATCGCACCTGCACCTGTCCGGCTACACCCTGCTCAACGAAGGCTCACGGCAGGCCGCCAGGCACACGCTGCACATGGCCCAGCAGACCAACATGTCGGTCTCCATCGACGCCGGGTCGTCATCGCCGCTCAAGCGGGTCGGCGCCGAGCCCTTCCTGGAGTGGACGCAGGGCGCGCGGCTGATGTTCCTCAACACCGACCAGGCAGAGGTGCTGACCGGCCGGGAGGAGCCGGAGCAGGCGGCGAGGGTTCTCACCGCCTGGTACCCGCAGGTCGTCATCAAGATGGGTGCCGACGGCGCGCTCTGGTACATGAACGGCCGCCCAGAGCCGATCATGGTGCCCGCCGAGCCGGTCGAGAAGATCGTCGATGGCACCGGCGCCGGCGACGCCTTCGTGGCCGGCTTCCTGCCCGCCTGGCTCGACGGCAAGCCCCCGGCCGAAGCCCTCGCCGCCGGTTGCCACCTCGCCGCCCAGGCCATGAAGCACATCGGCGCCCGCCCCGCGCTGTAACCGGCCTCCACGCCCGCGGATCTGACCGCGGTCCATCAGCACCGCGATAGCGACCCCCCTCATACCCACCGCCTGAGGACAGCATGACGCGGTGGAGTCGGCACCGCGCCATTCGACGGCAATGGGCGGGACGACGAATCAGGGGCTTCGCGATCGATCTGATCCCAAAGCCCGTGCGCACTCGGCGCGCATGAGGAAGTTGAAGCGCAGACGCACCGAAACCGTCGCGGTCGGATCGCTTACTGCCGGCATCAGAAATTCCTCGAAGAAATTGGGGAGGCGGTGTCGCATCGAGGCAGTGGTGTTCGTGGCAGAGGTGAGGCCGCCCACGAGGGCGCCGCAACGGTGAAGGGGCACAATCATGAAACTGACGACCAACACGCAGGTTTCCGTCGATGGAGTGGTACAGGGAAACGGCGGCATCCGGACCTCGATCCCGGATTCGAGCGCGGCGGATGGGCCAGGCCGCTGTTCGACAACGAGGCCTTGACGTTCGTCGAGGAGTTCTACCAGCGCGCCGACGCCTTCCTGTTCGGCCGGCGGACCTACGATCTATTTGCCGGCTACTGGGGAGTAATGGATTCGGGTGGCAACCCCATCGCAGATGCCTTGAACACGCGGCCAAAGTACGTCGTATCGAACACGCTCACCGATCCGCGCTGGGCGGACACGACCGTCCTGTCCGGTGACGTCGCGGCGGCCATCGGCGAGCTGAAGGCCAAGCCGGGAGGCGAGCTGCAGGTGCACGGGAGCGGCACGCTGGTCCGCTGGTTGCTCGACAACCAGCTGGT